>Ga0272446_1001251_pt1 | contig 37395 bp, 29 predicted proteins | sample YNPCB0061_FD_194587 | JGI IMG/M metagenome (GOLD analysis project Ga0272446, IMG submission 194587) | Hot spring microbial mat communities from Yellowstone National Park, WY, United States - YNP-CB-006-1 | ecosystem: Environmental > Aquatic > Thermal springs > Hot (42-90C) > Sediment | place...
CCCACGAGCACCATTCGCCGGCGGCCGGCTTCCACGCGCTCGACCACCGACTGCGCCACGCGGAACGACTCCGCGAGGTCCGCGTCGCCGCTGCCCTTCGCCCACGTCCGCCCGCGCAGCAAGAACGCTCGCGCGCGCTCGAACCACTCCTTGGTCAGTGCGGCATCGTTCATGAGGCAATCCCCATAGCTCTTCTCCGAGCGATTTCTTGACCAACATCCGGCAACGATCACCCTGCCGGAGCCGCGTGGGGATCGCGGTCGTCTCGGTGATCCCCTCTGGGAGCAGGCTGCTACCCAGGATCGCGTTCACCAGCGAGGTCTTCCCGGCATTGAACCGCCGGGCAAACGCGATGCGCGGCGCAGATGCTCGATCCATTCGGTCCAACAATTCGATCTATTCCCCTCGTTCCTGTGCCGTCATCGCGTCGCCCGCTGCTCATCAAGCCCCGAGACTGGACAGAACCTTCTCGATCTCGGCGATGTCGGATTCGAGAGCCTTTCGCTCCGATTCCACGTCGAGCTTCTTCGCCTCCTTCTTCGCCTTCTGGTCCTCCAGCAGCCCCTCGACCTCCGCAAGTTGCGGTTCGAGATTCTCGCGAACCTGGCGCTTGATGCCCTCCCGTAGGTCCGCGAAGCGGCTCTCCATCTGCTGCGACACCTGCGTCACCCACTGCGTGACCGCGGACTGAAGACCGTTTCGCACCGTCGAGCTGACCAGCGTTCCCTTGATGAACTGACCAACGTATTTGCCAAGAATCGCCTCGACCAGGTTCCCCCATCCGCCGGTAAGCGGTCCGAGCACCGCCAGCGCCGCGAACGCCCAGTCTATCCAGTTCGTCCACCAGGGGATCTGAAGGTTCGCGTCCACCCCGATCCCCTCCAGGTCCGCGCGGTAGTTTCCGTAGAGCTTCTTGATCCGCCCCTCCAGGCTGCGCGCCTGCTCTTCCCAGATCGAGCGCAGCTCCGCTGAGAAGCCGATCGCCGGCTCGCCCTTCACGATCCGTTCCGTCCACTTGCCGACGAGCGCCATCCCGCGCTGCTCGAACGCGACGACCGCCGCGCGACACTCGGACTTGGCCTGCGCGGTCAGGTCCTCGGTCCGATTGCTCACCTCGGCCAAGAGTTTCTCGCGTTTCCGCGTGTGCTCCCGAATCTTCTCGTCCATCTCGCGCGTGTCGAGCCTCACCGCATCCCGGAGCTCCTTGAGCATCCCCAGAAGGCCTGTACAAAGCGCGCGTAGCCGCTTGCGCGCGGTCTCGACCTTCAGTGCCTCCGCGCGGGGGGGCAGTTCCTCCACGAGCAACCTCCGCAGCGCGTCGATTCCGGGTTCACCGGAGGCCGACGTCAGCAGAACGCCGGCCGGTTTGAGGTCACGCGCGACCCCCTCATTGAACTCCCGCACTTTTGCTCGGTCCGCCTCCGGCAACAGGTCGGCCTTGTTCAGCAACAGGTAACTCTTCGCGGCGAACGCCGGATGCTGCCGCACGAAGTCGAGCATCGTGTGCGACATCCCCTGCTTCGCGTCCGACACGAGCAGCAAGACGTCTGCCAGGTTGAGCGCCTCGATCGTGATCTTCTCGTGAACCTCGTACGCGGAGGACAGCCCCGGCGTGTCGAGGATCTCGAAGCCGGCTGGAAGCGCGTCGGAATGCACGTGAACCTTCACGGTCTGATACTCCGCCGTATTGACCCGGTTGATTTCCTCGAGTGGCACATGCCGTCCGTCCGAGGTTTCGATAAACTCCTCAACCGTCGGCGGAACCGTCGAAATCAGAAAACTGGTCGCGGTCGTCTCCTGGATTGCGGTCGGCAGAATCGCACGACCGATCACCGCGTTCGCAATGGAGCTCTTTCCTGAGCTGAACGGGCCGATGACCGCGATCCGCAGCGGCGTCCGGTCAATATCGGCAACCTTCGAGGCAATCTCCTTCCCTTCCCGCTGGCTGTAGCCTTCCGGCCACTTCGCCAGAATCCTTTCCACCGTTTGCAGGGTCGCTTTCAGAGCCTGGTCCATCTCTTACCTCCTCGCGATCGTTCCATAACCGGCCCTCGGGTCGGGTCGATCCGAATGCGATCGACCAGCCGTGAAGCCTATCCCCGGGGATCGCCGGCTGTCAACGCGGTCGACCGCCGAAGGACACCCGCAACCGCCTCGCTGCGCGCTGAAGACGCTTGCGACCAAGCGTCGCATCGGATCAGCCGGTCGGAAGCTCGGGGCGAGCAACGGGTGCATCGTGCGCGGGACGCGGCGGCATTGCTCGACCAGACGGCGCACGGCTGCCGGGGCGTTCACCCTCTTCGCGCACGTTTGTGCAGGCCGACAACCCGGTCCATGGGGCACACCTCACGTCTTGCCAACGCCACCCCGTCGCTTGAGACCCAGCCCCGCTAGAAAAAGGTCAGGCACGTCGACCCTTCCATCGCTCCGAGCGCGAAAGATCCCGACCTCGATCAGGTAATCGACCAGCTCCCGTGCAGAATCGCCAGGGGGGCGAATTCCATCGGTGCCCGAGGGCTCAAGCCAGGGCTGGTGCCACGTCTTCTGTAACTTGCTCTCGATCTCCTTGTGTTCCCAAGGTACCTCACGTATGGAAGCCAGTCGTTGCTTCAACCCCGCGAGCCAAGGCCACTCGTCCAGCGCCGATGACACGTGTTCATTGGAGACGGTGTCGAGAGCCCGTCGCAATGAACGGGGCTCGATGAGTCGGGGCCAACGTGGAAACGTACCGCTGTTCCTTTGGAGATCCGCCGCCGCCTCGAGCAGGCGCACCGCGGGTCGCGGCAATGCCTGCGTTCTTCCGTCCCGAATATGGTCCAAAAGCCAACGGAAGGTGAGCCCCTTTCGCTCGTTTGCCCCCATGTAGCGCCCTATCATCTTTTCGAAAAGAGGTCGGAAGTCCGAGCTTTGCCTGGACGACGGGAGCAAGCCCAACGTCGGATTCCGTTCCAATGCGCCGGGCTCTCGGTAGCGTAGCGTCTCTCGCCAACCCCGGCTGGCGTCGTACATCGAGTGGCCGGACGTCATCCGCGGAACCTATCGAGCCGTTCTCGCGCCAGGCAAAACAGCGAGCCGAAGTGCTTCCTGCGATAGGGCATTCAGATCGTGTCCAAGCCCACGCGCCTGTGCCCCGGCCTGGGCGAGCCCAACATTGCCGTTGTGCTCGATAATCACGAGGCACTTGAGTGAGCATTCGACGACATAACCAGCAAGATACGCCGCGCCATCCCATCGTTTCGCCTCGCTTAAGACCAAGGCATCGCCCAGGTGCTTCCCCGCCGCTTCTGGATGGTCATCCGCATCGCCGAATCTGCCAAACGCCTCGAGCCTGATCTTCGACATACCCAGCGTTCCTCCACTCTCGCATCCGCAAGACGGGTCATATCCCGTGTTACCACGCCGCCGATGGCTCGCCGTACCTCCGCCTCGTATCGGAGGTTCCAGCTTCTGACCTCGGCGACCAACGCCGCGACGCCGACCGGGCCGTCTGCGGCAAGGTTCTTCGCCCACTTGTGCTCCTGGGTGAACGAGCTGAGCTTGTCGTGTCCGACGCGGCCGATGTGCGTGCGCCCGACCTCGTGGGCGATGAAGGCCAGGCCCGCGGCCTGGTTGAAGCGGTCGGCTCCGACGCGGCGCTTCTTCGACGTCTCGGACGCCCCACGCTCTTCGGCCTCCGACCGATGCCTGCGCTCGGTCGTGGGCAGCCGCGCTACGCCCATCGCCGCGGCCTTCCACTCGGCGACGCGCTCTTTGAGGTAGGCGAAGGACTCGGGACGTCTGCGCGCGAAAACCGGGAAAGACTCGCGCATGCAATCGCGGTCGTCAGGGCTGAGGTCGCATGCCTTCGCCACGGCGCGGCTGGCCTCCCAGAGTTCGGACCACAGGAAACAATCGTCGGTGGTGTGGTCGAGACCAGTCCTCCATGCAAGTCGTGTCTCGAATTGCCGGAGGCGCTTTGTCGCGCTAGTGGTTGGCGCCGGCATGGGCTTGATGTACGGCCTGTAGGAAACTTCATCCACGAAACGCACCGCCGAGCGAAGGATCCCAACAGCGCGAGCGGCTGTCAATCCCTTTTCACGACGGTGGGGCACGGCTTGAAACGCTTGCGACGCGGCGCTCAACGTGCACGACTGCCTCTCTCGACACGGCCTTTTCCTGCAGCGCGCTTGCCCTCGCTCTTGCGAATGCTTCAGGCCTTCTCGTACTCGTCGCCGTCCTTCCCGAACGCCTTGCGCCCGAACCCGTGGGCGACGTCCACCTTTGCCGGGGAAGTCCCGCGGCCGTCGTCAACACCGCGACTGTAGCCCTGGATGTCTGCCGGTGACCATCTTGGTTGCAAATCGTCGCGCTGGGGTCCGTGCGCACCTGTGCTGCCGGACTGCGCAACGTTGCTCGCAACCAATGCGATCGTTCCATACCCAACCTGGTACTTCGATCCCCAACTATCCCCGACCCAGGTGCTCGCCTGTCCGCCTACCTGCGCAACCTTGCGCACCCAAGCGGGCTCGAAGCTCCGCGTCACGGTCAACGCCTGCAACGGACCCCAGCGCTCGTCACCTGGCCGCTTCGAGGGCGTCCATCACCTCGTGACGAATCCTCGCCATCGCCGCCGCGTCCGTCTTCCAGAAGAAGCCGCCGTCAGGCTCCACACACCCCTGGTACGTGCATCCGCCAAGCCGCGAATACACCTCTTTCATCCTGTCGCGCACCATCTCGCCGAGCCCCTTGTCCTCCGCAAGTCGGAACAGCGCCCAATCCTGCAGACCGTCCCGAAGCACCTTGAGGCGATACGACGCAATGGGGCCGTCGACTTCCACCTCCGGCGGCGACCCGAGCGCGGCGTCCGCGGTGCCGTCGTGGTTCCCCGGATACAGCAGAATCCCATCGCCGAACTTGCCGAACACCACGTTCGGGCCCCACGCGCTCTCATCGCTGGGCCAGGCGTCGATGCTCCAGAACAGGAAGCCCGAAGCGTGCTCGAACCACGATCCCCACATGAAGATGCGCGGTTCGAGCGCGTCGAGCGTGTTGCTCGACAAGGTGGGAAACGGCGGTAGGTTCGAGTTGCTCTCGTAGAACCAGAGTTGCGTTCCTTGCGCGATGAGCCCGGGCCACTCCGCGCGGCCCAGGTAGCCGGACTCCGGCGAATCCATCCACGAGTCGTAGTTCTTCGGCGGAACAGCGAAGACCCCAACGGCAGGCCCCAACACATCGATGTTGTCGGCGCGCGGCGCCTCCGTCAGCAGCACATGCGCCTTCCAACCCGGGTCCGCTTGCTGCAGCCAACCCGAATTGCGCGCGATCGCGTCGTATTGGTCCGGCTCGGGTTCGTCCACCGAGAACGCCACGGCCCGTTCCCACCAACCCTTGCTTCGCAGATGATCGGCCCACGCCTTGGCAACTGCCACGTACTGGCTCTGCGTACAATCGCCCTCCAGACCGTAGCTCGCACCGGGCGAGAAGGGTGTATCCAGACGCGTGCTGGGCACACCGTCCGCCCAGTAGCTGCCGTCCATGTACGGCGCGATGGCGGCATCGTATTCGCTCCAGTCCGACGCAGGCGTGCAATCGTCGGGCGGTCGCACGAAGTTCTGCCCCGTGTCGATGCGGTGCGCGTGGGCCAGCTCTTCGTAGCGCTTCACGAGCTCGCGCGAGGAGTCGTACCACTCGAGGTAGCAGCTCCCGCCGTCGCAGTCATAGATGCCGCGATGGTACCGGATGAGCTCGCCGACCCTCATCGGAAAGTAGGTCCGGACCGAACGCATGTCCGGCAGGACGACGTCGCGAACGACCACGGTGACAGGCACCGACGCGACCTTCTCGCCTCCGGCCGATACGCTGATAGCCCCGGAGTAGGCACCGGCAACCGTGTCCCGCGGGACATGGATGTCGACCCAGACGACCTGGTTTTCGCCTTCGAGAACGGAGAACGGCTGGCCCAGGGGCTTTCCACCGTAGGGGTCTTTCATCGGCAGCAGCGGGTCGGGGATCCTCGCATCGGCCGTGGGCGATCGGTCTGGTACAGGCACGTTGCCAGTCAGGCCGTCGACGCCCGACAGGTCGACATAATACTCGCGAAAGAGCTCGATGTTCGACGCGGCGAGGACATGCCCGACGCCGTCGGTGAGGTCGCCGGGTTCGACCGTGACATCGTCGACGCGGCCGCCCTGAGCGTGGACGACGACCTCATAGGATTCGTAGGCATCGCGCGGGGCTTCGACGACGACTTCTCCGCTCGAGCCGACGGCCGTGGAGGGTTGGACCTTGGTGGAGATGGGCTGGGTCCAGACCACGACGTTGCCGTTGCGGATGGGGCCGGCGTCGTGGGGGCTTCCTCCGGCGCCAGCGTGGCCGGACCCTCCCGAGCCGGCACCCGGCGCGGCGGCGGCCGGGTCCGACGATCCGCAGGACAGGGCATGACCGGCGAGGATGATGCACAATCCGGCCAACGCAGTGGTCTTCGCATGAGGCTTCAAAGTGATATCCAACGTAGTCTCCCTCGCGCGTGGGACGGTCGTGTCGGGCGGGACAGCCCGTACGGTCGCCCCGGGCTCTCTATTTCAGACCCGGCGGGGTCACGTCAAGTGGCGCGAAGGCGCCGGTCGATCTCCCCAAGCGCGTCGCCTGCGCCCATGGCCAAACCGACGTGGCCTTCGGGCACGGCCGGCTCCCTCATGTTGATGCGAACGAGGGTGCCATGATGACGGGCCACGAGGGATTCGCCGAATCGTCGCACGGTCGGGATGGCGAGGCCGGCGCCGCACTCGACGACGACCAGGCGGCCGTCGGGCCGTGTCAGGGCGTGCGCGGCCCAGCGGGAAAAAGCCTGTTCTTGGAGCGCGCTGCGAGACGCATCCCACTGCCAATCGCCGAACATCAGCACATTCGGCCTGGCGAGGGCGCCGCATCGCGGGCAGGCGGGCAGCGGATCGCGGGCGCGGAACGTCTGCTGGTCGACATCGACATCGAACGGCGCCGCGTCGAAGATGCCTATGCCACAGTCGCTGGTGCATTGCAGGTGGTGGATGGACCCGTGGCATTCCTCGATGCAAGACTCGTCGAAGCCGGCCTTCTGGAACTGGCCGTCGACGTTCGACGTGAACACGCGGAAGCCGTCGCGCATGGTTTCGGCCCACTGCCGGAGCAACGCGAATCCGCTGTGCGGAACGGTTGCACGATAGAGCATGAGGCGGTGTCCGTAGAACCCCCAGGCCAGGGCGGGGTCCTGGACGAACCACCTGGGGTTGGCCATGTCGATGAAGCTCAGGCCCAGGTGGCGGTAGGGTGGATAGGCGTTCCAGAAGCCCTGATTGCCTCGGAAGTCGGGCAAGCCCGAGTCCACGCCCATGCCGGCTCCGGCGGTGATGACGAGGGCGGTGGCCTGCGCGATGGCGCGGGCAGCGGCTTGCAGCGCGGCTTCCTGGTCCATGGGGTCATCGTATCGAAAGCCTCGCGTCAGGCAACGGTCGTGCGATGGGGCCACGGCGGAGGCGCGCGGATCGGGAGCAACGACCGCGCCAGTCGCGAGCGGCGCAGGACGGCCTTGCGACGAGCCCCGCCGTGCTGCCATGATGCGCCAACATCAGCCATGAAGCCGCTTTCCGTTCGCACCACCGCGTTGCTCTGCTCGATGATTGCCTTGCTCTCCGGCTGCCCGCGGCGCAGCGAATCGTCGCGGGACGCAGGCGTTTCCACGGCCGAGGGGGTCCAGCAAGAGGGTGCGCGAGCCGTGCAATGCCTCGCCGAAGAGGCGAACGGCGACCTGCTCATCGGGATCGCGCCCAACGAGACCACGACGGGCCCGGGCGTGGTCGTTGTCGAAGGCTACGGTGTGTACCGGCTGCCCAAAGGGGCTAGCTCGAGCGTTCAGATCGCGCAGGGGCTACCCAAGGCCAACGTGCGAGCCATCGTGGTGACACCGTCGGGCGCGCTGGTCGCGGCCACGATGCAGGGCATATTCGTGTCGCATGACAGGGGAACGAGCTGGAAGGGCGCCGCCGGCGGCGACGGATTGACCGCCTACGGGATTGCGAAGCTACGTTCGGGACGTCTGCTTGCCGCGACGAACCGTGGCCTGATGCGTTCGGCCGACGAAGGCGGGACCTGGTCGCCGGTGGGCGAGGGGCGCGGTGAGGTCAACGTGGTAGTCGAGCACCCGACGGCGGGCGTGTTCGCGGGGACGGACAAGGGGGTGATTCGCTCGGCTGACGGGGACAACCCGTGGGAGCCGGTGGGCCTTGCGAAGGAGACGGTTCTCGCGCTTGCCGTCGACGCGGGCGGAGACCTGCTCGCTGGCACGGTCGCGTCGGACACCGCTACGGGGCAGTCGACACCCGGGGTAGCGGTGATGGATGAGATGATCGGGTGGAAGGGGGGCGTATTCCGCTACACGCCGCCGTCGTTGGCGGCGGCCGGCTCGACGTCGGCGAGCGCCACGCCGCCGACCGGGAAGAAGCCGGCCGGTCCGGGGTCCGGGAAGAGAACCGACCCTGGGAGCGCGGGGCTGGACGCCGGCACTGCCCTGGATTCCGCTGTTGCAGATGTCGATGGCGAGCTGGAGGCTCGGTGGAAGCCGGCCGGTCTGCAGAACACGACCATCTGGGCGATTGCCACGTTGCCTGACGGCGCGATTCTGGCCGCGTCGCACAGCCGCGGGTTGAACCGATGGGATCCGGTTGGGCGGAAGTGGGATCCGGTGCAGGGTATTGGGCAGAAGACCCCGGTTGCGACGATCCTGGTGACGAGCAGCGGAATCTGGGCTGGATCGGTGGGCGGGCTGTTCCGCTCGACGGACCAGGGGCGGAGCTTCGTGCGGGCTACAAGGGAATAGGGGGCAAGGCGCGCGTGGCCTGGTGATATTCCGCGCGGTCGTTGGATGGTCGTCGTGGGGGCAAGCGTTCCCACGGCACCGGCCCCGGCACCTTTCAGCGCACGCTGCGGCCGCCCCCAGCCCACCCCCGACCGCCCGCTGCCAAGCCGACCGTCCATCGCGCCGCACCGCCCTGTGCGAACCAGCCCGTTTCCCCTGGCGGGGCGGCATGGCAAGGCGTGAAATCGCGCCTCCCCGCCAACCATCCGGCGTTACGCGATCCGAACCTGCCCGTCCCATCCGGCGGCGCCGCTTCGTGTTCGCATGGCCGGTGCACGGCACGACGCCGCGCCTTGCGACCAAGCCCGCCCCGTGTACAGTGCCGGGTCCGCCGCGGCTCGAACAGGAGCCCGCCTGGCGACGGACGTGCTACCGAAAGGTTCCCATGCGAGCGAGTCGAGAAGTTCCATCCCACCTGGCGACGGTGCATACCCCCGAGGAAGCCCTCGGCGACGAACCGTTGGACGTTCCGGAGCGAATCGATCTGTTGCAGGCTCCGGCAGCCGCCGCCCTGCGTCTCGGGCTGTCGCCGCGAACGCCGGGGTTCCACACCTATGTCGCGTGCGACCCGGACCTGCTGTTCGAGCACGACGTCGTCATCGCCGCCAAGCGCGTCGCCTCCAACCTGCCCGCGCCGAACGACGTCGTGTACGTGCACGACTTCGACCGTCCGGAGGCGCCGCGCCCCCTGGTTTTGCCGGCAGGCGCGGGGCCGGAATTCGCCGACGCGATGGCCGAGATGGTGGACTCGCTCGGGCACAAGCTCCGCGCGCTTGCGGGCTCCCCAACCGTACGCGAGACCGAGATGGCGCTGGGCCGCGAGCTCACCAGCAAGAACAAGCAGGTCGTGGCCGACCTCGAAGCGTTCGCCAAGAGCCTCGGCTTCGGTGTCAAGCTCGTGCCCGGCGGCGTCCAGACCTTCCCCATCCTCCACGGCAAGCCCGTCAGTCCGGAGCAGTTCGACGTCCTCGACGAGTCGACACGTCGTGCGCTGGCCGACGCCGAGGAGCGTCTGTCCGCGGCGGTCGAAGACGCCGCGAAGCGGATCCGGGAGATGACCGAAGCGGTGAACGCCGCGAGCGACGATGCATTGCAGAAGGCGGCGGAGCAGCTCATCGGCGAGGAGCTCGGACCGCTGGTGGAACGGTTCTCGAACATCCGGGCGATCACTTCCTACTTGAATGACGTGGCCGAGGAGCTGGTGCACGACTGGCGCGACTTCGTCGAGCCGCCGCCCAGCGAAGACGACGAGTCAGCGGAAGCCGACGGCGAAGACGTCCACCGCGGCAACCCCGAGATCGCCAAGCGCACCGGACGGTTCGACGTGAACGTGTACGTGACGCACGATCCCGACGGTGGCGCGCCGGTGGTGTTCGAGCCGAACCCGAGCTTTCCGAACCTGTTCGGCTACCTGGAGCGTCGCGCCAGGTTCGGCACCCTGGTGACCGACTTCATGCGCATTCGCGCCGGGGCGATGGCACGCGCGTCGGGCGGTTACCTGGTGCTGCGCGCCACCGATCTGATGTCGGATCCGCTGATCTGGGAGCGCTTCAAGCGCGTGCTCCGCGAGAAGCGTCTCGCCCCGGAAGACCCGCTCGGCCCCATCGGTATGTACGCCACCACCCTGCGCGCGCAGCTCGCCCCGCTCGACGTTCGCGTCGTGATGGTGGGTCCGCAATCGATCTATGAGCAGCTCTTGCAGCTCGACCCCGACTTCGCGACCTTGTTCCGCATCAAGGTCGAGGCGGAGTGGTGGGTTGCGCGCACCGAGGAAACGCTGCGCAAGCTCGACGGCTACATCATGTCGCTGCCCACGGTGAAGGGGATGGGCGCTCGTTTCGCCCGGTCGGCGCGGACCCGCCTCCTCGACTTTGCCACGCGCCTCGCGGGCGACCGCGACCGCCTCTCGCTCACGGTCCTGCCCCTCGAGGAAGCCGCCTGCTTCGCTGCCCTGCACGCGCTCGAGTCCAACCGCGAGGACACATCCGTGACCGCGGAAGACGTCGAGGCCGCATGGCGTCAGCGTCGTGACCGATCCGGCACCATCGAGCGCGAGATGCGCGACATGGCGGCCCGCGGCGAGCTGATGGTCGAGTGTGCCGGCACCCGTGTCGGCGTGGTCAACGGCCTGAGCGTGCTGGCCGCGGGTGACGTCGAGTTCGGGCAGCCGATGCGCATCACGGCGGTGGTCTCGCTGGGCCGCGAGGGCGTGATTGACGTGGAGCGCGAAGCGCAGCTCGGCGGATCGCTTCACACCAAGGGCGTGGCCATCGGGCGGGGATACCTCTCGTACATGTTCGGGCAGGTGCGTCCGCTGAGCTTGCGCGTGCAGATCGCGTTCGAGCAGAGCTACGGCGAGATCGACGGCGACAGCGCGAGCTCGGCGGAGGTGTTCGCGATCCTGTCAGCGCTGGCCGACGTAGGGATCGACCAGGGCATCGCGGTCACGGGGTCGGTCAACCAGCTCGGCGAGATCCAGCCCATTGGCGGTGTGTGCCCGAAGATCGAGGGGTTCTTCGACATTGCGCAGGCGCGGGGGCTGACGGGATCGCAGGGTGTGATGCTGCCGAAGGCCAACCTGCGGCACCTGGTGCTGCGGTCTGATGTGACAAAAGCCATCGCGGAGGGCCGCTTCCATCTCTACGCCATCTCGTCGGTGGCCGAAGGGATCGAAGTGCTCACCGGGCTTCCCGCGGGCGAGCGCGATGCATCGGGCAGGTTCCCTGCCGGGTCGGTCTTCGGCAGGGTGGAGCGCAGGCTCATCGAGATCGCGGAGCTGCTGCGCACGGCGGAAGCAGGGCCCTCGGACCGGGGCGCCCCGGTGGACACGGACGGCGACGCGGTTGACGCTGGTGCGGACTTCCGGAGGGTGTACGATCCGTAGCTCTCGCGGGTTGGGCACTCGACGACCCGGCACGAAGAGGCGAGAAGACGATGGCGACCAGCTCTGATCAACCTCCCCCGAGGTTCCAGGTGTTTGTAGGCTTCCACACGGATGTCGGCAAGCAGAGGCAGAAGAACGAAGACGCACTGCTGGAGGTCGGCGTGCCGTTGGGCTACCTCATCGCGGTCGCGGACGGGATGGGGGGACACGACTTCGGCGAGCGCGCGGCCACGTTGGCGCTTTCGACCCTCGAGCAGACGGCGCGCGAAGAGTACGACGACCCTCGGGCTGCCCTCGAGAACGGCTTCCGCATCGCCAACGCGGAGGTCCACGCCGAGGCCCAGCGCCTCGGCCGGACGATGGGCGCAACGTGTGTCGCTGCCCTCATCTCCGGCGGCAAGCTCTACGTAGGGCACGCCGGCGATGCCCGAGCCTATCTGCTCCGCGCATCGGTCCTGTATCCGCTCACGCGCGACCACAGCTTCATCCAGGAAATCGCCGACGCGAAAGGCCCCGGCGTCGCCGGCAATCTGCCGTCGAACTTCAGCCATATCGTCTCCCGTTCCCTCGGAACCCAGCCCACGGTCGAGGCATCCTTCCGCGACCCGGTCGCGCTCTGCGCCGGCGACGTCGTGCTGCTATGCAGCGACGGGCTGACGAACATGGTCGATGAGGCCCGCGTCCGCACGACGCTGGCCGGAGCGACACCCCGCGAGGCCGCGCGCAGGCTCGTGGACATGGCCAACGACGCTGGCGGGCAAGACAACATCACGGTGATCGTCGCGCGCATCGACACCGAGGCATCGCTCATCGATACCACGTTCGTCGGTCTAAACGACCTGCGCGGCATGTTCGTCAGGACCGCGGAGGGGCATCTCCATCCGATCATCAACGGCATCGTCGATCCGGCAACATGGACCGTCGCCGCGGTGGTGCTCGACCTTCGCAACGCGCAGAAGGGTGCGACGTGCACGCTGGCTACGGCCGAGATGGGGCCGGTCATCTATGGCAGGCAGGCGATTCAGATCCCGCAATCGACCGAAGCGTTGGTCGAGATGGGCATGCGCGGCATGTGGAGCAGCGACGCCAAGCAATCGCAGCCGCCGCCTGCGGATCGCAATCGCGAAGACCGCTGACCCGCTCGCGATGGCGACGTAGACGCGCGGGTGGACAGCGTGCGTCGCATGGGGGCCGGCGGGTCGTCGTCGCTCCCATCGGGCGGGCACGCGAGGGCGGTTGGTGCGAGCAGGGAAGCCGACGAGCACCTTCGCCGTAAAAAACCGGACAGATCTTGCGCCGGACGGGACTAGTGCATCCCGTGCGCGGCGAGGAAGCGCTCGGCTTCCAGGGCCGCCATGCAGCCCGTTCCCGCGGCCGTCACGGCCTGCCGATACGTCCAATCCTGCACATCGCCGGCCGCGAACACCCCCGCGATGTTCGTCTGCGTCGTGCCCGGCTTCGTCTTGATGTAGCCGTTGTCGTGCAGTTCGACCTGTCCGCGGAACAGGTCCGTGTTGGGCGTGTGCCCGATCGCCGCGAACATCGCCTTGACTGGCACGACCTTGACCTCGCCGGTCTTGAGGTTCTTGACCCGCACCCCGGTGACTTCGCCCTTGGCAACGTCGAGCACTTCCACCACCACGTGGCTGAAGAGCACCTTGATCTTGGGGTTGGCGAGCACCCGTGCCTGCATCGCCTTGCTGGCCCGGAACTCGTCGCGTCGGTGGATGAGCGTGACGCTCGAGACGAGGCCGGCGAGGTACGCAGCCTCTTCCATTGCCGTGTCACCGCCACCGACCACGGCGACATCCTGGCCGCGGTACAAGGCGCCGTCGCACACGGCGCAGGCGCTCACGCCGCGGTTCTTGAGCTTGTCTTCGCTGTCGAGTCCGAGGTAGTTCGCGCGTGCTCCGGTCGCGATGATCACCGTTTGCGCGAGGTACGGGTCGGGCTCGTCGGTCCACACCTTGAACGGGCGCTGGCTCAGATCGACCTTGGTGACGTCGGCGGTGACGAATTCGGTGCCTTGGTGCTCGGCCTGATCACGCATCTTCTGCATCAGGTCGGATCCGCGGACTTTCTCGGGGAAGCCGGGGAAGTTCTCGACATCGGTGGTGAACATGAGCTGCCCGCCGGGCACGAGGCCGCCGGCGGAGAAGCCCTCGATACACAGTGGCTTGAGGTTCGCGCGGGCTGCGTAGATCGAGGCCGTCAGGCCCGCAGGCCCGGACCCGATGATGATGGTGTTGTAGCTTCGGCTGGACATGGTCGCACTTCGTACACGATGAAAGGTCAGCTTGTCGATGGTCCGAGTCGGGACCCGTCCGTAGGAGCCCTCGAAGGCGTCGAGGATTCGGCCTGCCTGCCCGGCCCGGTGAAGATCCACCGGTCCGTCGGACTTTCGACTTGCCCCGCACCAAAAGGGAGCCTACGCGTCGAACCATGTCGGAAGGATTCAATCGTGTGCTGCTCCTGGGCAACCTGGGAGCCGACCCCGAGCTCAAGGTCACCCAGGGCGGACAGTCCGTGCTCAAGCTCCGCGTCGCCACCACCGAGCGCTACCTCGACAAGAACGGCGTGCGCCAGGAAAGGACCGAATGGCATTCGGTCGTCATCTGGGGCAAGCGCGCCGAGGCGCTCCACAAGTTCCTGACCAAGGGCAGCACGGTCTTGGTCGAGGGCTCGCTTCGCACCACGAGCTACGAGGATCGCGACGGCAACAAGCGGTACCGTACCGAGGTTTCGGCGCAGAACATCGTGCTGACGGGCGGGCGCGGCGGTGCGGCCCGTGTGCAGGCCCCGCCGGACGAATCGGGGTTCTCCCCCGCCCCCCAGCGCAGCCGTCCTGCACCGCAGGCCAGCAACGACCCCGACTACCCGGACGACGGTCCGCCGCCGGACCTTCCGGGTGACGACGAGATCCCCTTCTGATGAGGCAATGAAGAACCTGTCTTTTGATCCTCGGACATCGCGCCGGGGGTTCCGGTGCGCCCGGCTGTCCCCCTGGCGACGATCCTTGCTTCGAGCCGTGTTCGTTGCGACCACGGCGATCGGCTTCGCGCTCTCCGGGTGCAAGAGCGACAAGGTTGCGCCTCCTGCCTCCGCAACACTGCAGCCCGTGCCTGCTCCAGCAGACCATGTCGCCGACGTGTTCGTGCCGACGCCCGACGCCACCTGGCAGCAGATGCGCACCAAGCTCGGCGGCCCCATGGCGCTGCTGCCCGCGACCTTCCCGGGCGCGGTGGTGACGATGCTCGGGTTGACTCCGCAGCTTCTCGAGCAGATTGACGCCAACGTGCCCGCGCTCGGGGTGATGACCGACGACGGCAAGCGCCTGACCATGGTGATGGGCGTGCATGTCCGCGACGGCGCGCGGACAGTGACGTTGCTGACCGAAGGCGCCGACGCGAAGTACACGGCGCGGGCGGACCCGAGCGGGGTGACCGTGCTGGACCCCAAGCCCACGAACACGGCGCGTGCGGCGGCGCTCGGCGTGGCAGGCAACTACCTGCTGTCCGGCGAGACGGCCGACGACCTGATCCGATGCGGCCCCTACGTGTCGCGGACGCTGCCCACGCGCCCTCCGGAAAAGGGGCACGTCGTGGTCGTGGCGCCCCGTGCTGCCCTGGCTGGACCGCTCGCCAAGCGCATTCGCGACGGGTGGGCGTCGATGCGAAAGGACAAGGAGGAGCAAGACAGGAAGGACCGGGAGGCCCATGGGGGCAAGGCGCCCGACTTTGGTGACCCAACCGCCGCGCTGGCCGACGTGGACACGAAGGTGAGCCGGCTGGCCGCCCTCCTTGGAGACCTGGAAGCCGCTCGGGCCACGCTGGGCTTGGACGCGTCGGGCGTGCACGTCCGGCTCGACCTGACGCCGGCTGCGGGGGGCGGACCGGCGTCGCAGGAGTTCGCGGCGATGGTTACGGGGGACACGGCGCCGCTGCTGTCCCTTCCTCGATCCACCGTGTTCGGGATGGTGCTGCGCGACTCGGCCCCCATACGGCAGCAATCCGCGGCCGACCAAGCGAGGTCCATCGCGAGCATCCTGGGCGAGCGCATCGCGCCCGCGGATAGGGAGAAGGTCGGCGCGGCGCTCGACCTGTGGGCCAAGGGCCGGGGAGACTGGCTCAGCGCGAGCTTCGACGCCACGACTGACGGCAAGGTGTTCGTGGTCCAGGGAGCGGTGGCGGACCAGAAACAACTCGACAGCGCGATTCGCGCGATTCTCGACCTCGTCTCCGTGCCGGCGTTCCAGGCACCGATCGAGCACCACTTCGGAAAGGTCGCCATCGGCAAGCCTGCCGCTGCGGAGGGCGCGCAGGTAGTGCGTGTCAAGCGCGAGCAAAAGGGGAAGGACGGCAAGCCCGACCGATCCGAATTCGACATCGGCTGGAACGTCGGCGAGAAGGACGCCTCCTTCTCCCTGGTGGTCAGCCAAGACGCGAAGAGCTGGTACAAGCAACAGCGCGCCGCCCCGGACCAGAGCGTGGCAGCGCGTCCGGATCTGTCAGCCATGCTCACGGGGCTCGGCAACGACGTCGCATTTGCTCTGTTTGTCGAGCCGATGCGACTCCTCACATCGGTGACCATGCGGGCGCCGAAAGCTGAGGCGCCTGCGGCGCCGATGGTGTTCGCCTACGGCGGCAACCCCTCCGCTGCCTGGTTCCGGATCGACATGGCAGACGACGCCGCCCGCGAGGTGGTCAAGATGCTGTCGCGTCGTTGAGCGTTCCGGCCCAAAGGACCGCGATTCCCTGCGAGCTTGTCCCAAAAGGTGCCGCACGGCGCGGCTCGCGCTACGATGAGCCTGCTCTTACCGAAGGGAGGCCAGCGGCATGGTCAGGTCGTTCCGTCTGCACGTCGGTGGCATCGTCGCCACGCTTGGCGTCGTGGCGATTGCGGGCTGTGGCGCGCGATCCGCAGTGGAGCAGCGTGCCTATCTCGACAGCGGTGTGTCGCCCCCGGATGGCGGCACACCGGCCGAGGCAGGGGTGGACAGCTCCGTGGAGGCTGGTGTCTGCAACGCAACCAACTGCGGAGGCTGTTGCGACAAGCAAGGCCACTGCTCCCCGGGGTTGTTCGCCGACGCCTGCGGCAGCGGAGGAGAGCTCTGTGTCGACTGCACCCTGACGAACGCGAGCTGCAACGCGGGCACACACGAGTGCGGACCTGCGCAGCCGTGCAATCCGTCCACATGCCCTGGAGGGTGCTGTACCCACGGCGGGCTGTGCGTGAGCGGGACGGACAGCCACGCATGCGGAACAGGAGGCGGGACTTGCAGCGACTGCACGGCAAACGGCCAGACGTGTGATCCAGGGGGCCATTTCTGCACGACCGAAGTGTCGTGCGGTCCCGGCAACTGCGGCGGATGCTGCGCTGGGCCGTACCTGTGCGTGTGGGGCGGTGATCTGTACCAGTGTGGAAGCAACGGCGAGCCATGCCAGGACTGCTCTTCGTGGCTCGGGTACAAGTGCGATCCCGACATCCACCAATGCACGAGCACGACGACCGCGTGCGGCCCATGGACCTGCCCCAACGGATGTTGCGACGCCTCGACCGGGCAGTGCTTGGAAGGTGTCGACTCTTGGGCCTGCGGATCGGGCGGGCAGGTGTGCCAAAGCTGCGCCGAAGGCACCCATCATTGCGTGCCTCTATCGGCAGGGGGCGGGTTCTGCGACCCGGGCACGCCCACGTGCGGGCCGTCGAGCTGCCAGGGCTGCTGCGAGTGTCCTGATCCCCAGGACTCGTGCAAGTGTGTCGATGGCGTGTACCCGAAGCTGTGCGGCCATGGCGGGCAGGTGTGTCAGGCATGCGTGGGCGACGGCATGACGTGCGAGCCGACGTCGATTGGGGGCGGACAGTGCGTGTACGAGCCGCAGGTCTGCGGCCCGGACAACTGCAGCGGCTGCTGCGACAACACGACATGGCCTGCGCACTGCGTAGGGGGCACGGACAATTGGGCTTGCGGTGGCGGGGGCATGACTTGCCAGGCGTGTGGGCCGGCGAGCGTGTGCGTTGCATCGCCGAACGGTGGAGGATCTTGCGTCAGCATGCAGGACAGTGGAACGGACTGCGGCCCCTGGAACTGCGCGGGCTGCTGCAACCACGCCACGTATCCGCCGTACTGCGACGTGGGCACGCAGCCTTGGTCGTGCGGAACAGCAGGCGATCCATGCGCTCCGTGCCCTCCGGGCGCCCAATGCGTGGCGATACCGCCGGGAGGCGGGGTTTGCGCGATCCCGCCCGATGCGTCGGCTGACGCGCCCCCGCCAGGATGCGGGCCGTGGAACTGCCAGGGGTGCTGCACCGCCAACGGGAACTGCGTGCCCGGCCAGGGCAACAAGCGCTGCGGCGTCGGCGGGGTCCAGTGTGTCGACTGCACCATCCAGAACGGGACTTGCCAGGGCGGACAGTGCCTGTATCCGGGCACGTGCCCGGCGGCCTACGGAGGATGCCCGAGCTACCAGAGCGTCGTGATTCCCTACACCAAGCCCAATGCGTGCTCGCCGGCCACGCTGGACAAGGTTGCGAACACGTGCGCGGGTTCCACGACACCGCCTGCCTGCGGGCAGCTCCTGCTCGACTTGCAGCAAACCGACCCCGCATGCGGGCAGTGCCTGTGGCAGTTCACCGGACCGGACGCGGGAGCGACGTGTGTCGCGCCGTACCTCAGCGACACATGCAACCACGCGACGGCCTGCACGTTCGACTGTCTGAACGTGGCATGCAACCAGTGCCCGGACACGATCGAGCAGCAGTGCAGGGCGGACGCGCTTACCGGAAGCGGCGCGTGCACGGGCTACACGCAGGGCTTCTGGTGCTATCTGAGCGCGACGCAGGGGCAGGCGTCGTTTTGCGCATGGCACGGCGACTACGGCAAGTGGATCTACGTGGTGGGCAACCACTACTGCGGCACGGGCTCGCCGTGAGGCAGGCCCTTCCGGACGGAACGCGGCCGACCAGCGGCGCGCGATGGCAATCTGGAGCCAGTCTCGACCTGCATGAAAGCTGCACGCCTTGCGCTGGCGTGCAGTAGATTGGAGATTGATGGCGCGATCCGGCTTCGCAAGCTCCGTGTTGGTCACCGGTTTTCCGACCTTCGTCGCACGACGGCTCGCTGAACACATCCTGGTGGTGGAGCCGAAGACGCAGCTCTACTGCGTGGTGCGGTCGAAGTACGCGAAGCTCGCGACGGAGCTGGTCGAGATGCTTCCGGCAGAGCAGCGCAAGCGCGTGGTGCTGCTCGAAGGCGACTCGGCGGCGATGGACATGGGGCTGTCCGGCGCCGAGTTTCGGGAAGTGACCGCGAGGATCGACCGCATCTTCCACCTTGCGCGGGTCACGCACCTCGCAGCGCCGCGCGACCTGACCGAATACACCAATGTGCAGGGCGCCGCCGAGGCCGTCGAGCTTGCCGGCTGCGCGCCATCGTTGCGGTGCCTGGTCATGCTCACCAGTGCCAGCCTGGCCCAGCCGGAACGCAACATCGCCCGAGAGGCTTTTCCAACCCGCCCAACGACGCACAAGACCGTCGTCAACGCCACCCTCGCACGCGCCGAACGCATCGCGCAACGTGCAATGAGCCGAATCCCCGTCGCGGTGCTGCGTCCATCGATCATCGTGGGCGACTCGCGCACGGGCGAGATCGACCGCTTCGACGGTCCGTACACGCTCCTTCTTCTCATCCTCACCTCACCGCCCGGCGCATCCGCGCCGCTGCCGATTCGGGGCGACGCGCTGCTGAACATGGTGCCTGTCGACTTCGTGGTGCGGGCGGTACATCGCATCGGATCGCATCCTGCCGCACCGGGGCGCATCTTCCACCTGGTCGACAGCTCACCGCTGCCGGCGCGCCGGGTGTTCGAGCTCGTGGCGCATGTAGCCGGGCGGCGCTCGCCTCGCGGCTTCGTCCCGAGCCTGGTTGCGCGTTCGCTCCTGCGCGCTCCCGGTATCGAGCACGTGGTCAAAAGCCCCCGCGGCTTCCTGGAGCTGCTCACCCACGACGTGCGCTACGACGCAACGAACACGGACGAGCTGCTGCGAGGAACAGGCATCGTCTGTCCCCCGTTCGAAGCGTACGTGGATCAAATGGTCGCGTACGTGCAACAACGCATCCGCGAGCGACGTCAGCAGGAGTCGTTTCGCATCGAGCAGGAAGAGGATCCGCTGTCTTGAGCCGTGTTCCTGTTCGGCGCGAAGCACGCGAGGTCCTGACCACGGCGATCGTCGTGGCGGGTGCGGCCGTGTCCGTCACCGTGTTCTCCGCGCTGTCGCCCTCTGCATGCGGCCCGGTACGTCAGGCTCGATCCCCAGCGCCGGCCCCCTGTGCGTCGTCGGCGCCGCCGGAAGCGTCACCACCCGCGATACCGTCAGCGATCACGCCCGCCGAAGCCGTTTCGACGCCCCCTGCCGAGACTTCGACGATCTGGCACGATCCTGGGCCGCTTGGGACGTCCGCCGAAGGCAACGACATCCCCCGCCTGCCCAGGTTCTTCTCGGGTCTGGCCCAGCTTGCATCTGGCCAGCGCAAGGACCATGTGCGGATTCTTTGGTTCGGTGATTCGCACACCCAGGCTGACGTCTGGACCGACGCGGTTCGAGCGGCGCTGCAGGGCAGATTCGGGGTTGGCGGCCCGGGGTTCGTTCATGTCGGATGGAGCACGAACGGATATCGGCATGCGGGGGTGACGCTGGCCGTGGCGGGAAAGTGGGGCATCGAGCCCAAGACGCTCGTGTCGGGCGACAAGGTCGACGACGGCGTATTCGGGCTCGGGGGCGTGCGGCTTGTACCGCGAGGCGGAGACGCGCGCGCGTCGGTGCGTGTGAACGCCGCGGCGTTGCCTGGTCCGGCGCGTTGGGACCTTGCGTTTCGCTTCGTGTCAATGGGCAGCTCGTTCCAGGTGTCCGTCTCGGGCGGCGATCCTCAAAGGCTGGAGGCGTCGGCCGAAACGCTTCGGGCGATCCAGCATGTGCAGCTCGAAAGCGCGGGTCCCGGCGGTGAGCTGTCCGTCTCCAGCGTGCTGCAGGGCGTGCAGATGCTCGGCGTGGTCGTCGAGCGAACGGACGCGCCGGGTGTGGTGCTCGACACGCTGGGGCTCAACGGAGCGCGGGTGCGATCCGCGCTTGCCTACGATCCTGCGACGTGGAAAGCCGAAGTAGCGCGTCGGCGTCCCGACCTGGTGGTGATCGCGTACGGCACGAACGAGTCGAGCGACACGAAGGTCAACAAGGAGCTGATGGTCCGGCGGGTCAAGGAGCTGGTAGGGAGGGCGCGTGCGGCGTCGCCGCAGTGCGAGTGTCTGGTGTTCGGGCCGGTCGACCGGGCGGGCCCGAGCTACGAAGACGCGGTGGAAGCGCTGAACGAAGCGGAAAAGCAAGCCGCTGGCGAAGCTGGGTGCGCGTTTTGGAACGGGCAAGCAGCGATGGGAGGCAAGGGCAGCATGGCGCGGTGGGCCATGGAGAACCCGCCGCTCGGGGCGGGCGATCGTGTGCACCTGTCCTCGCGCGGATACCAGAAGATCGGTGAGATGCTGGCGCGCGATCTGCTGCAAGGATTCGATGCCGGCACGGCGAGGCACGGCGGCGAGTGAGCTCGGACGCGGCCGGTCCGTCGGCAAGCGATCACATCCCGACGCGCGGCGCTTTGGAGAACATGAGCGAGCGCGGTGAGGCGGTCCGGTCAGGGGGCGGATGCAGCGGGCGCAGCAGGGGATAGTGCGCGTGTGGAAGCGGCCGGGGTGACACCGCCTCCCTCCCGGTACGCACGGTACTTGTCCATCAAAGCTCGATAGATCCACTCGCCGATGACGTCGGCGCCGACCGTGGTCGGGTGCGTGAGATCCTGTTGTCCCAAGCCTCGCAGAACCCAGGTAGCCATCGACCCTGGACCGCCCATGGCCTCGAACGTGTCGAAGAACGCGCAGCCAACCTCGAACGCGGACTCCCGCTGGACGCGAACCAACGACGGCATCACGCCGCGGGACTGCACCGAAGTGCCTCGCTTGACGGCGGTGTCGTTGGGCGCGATGACCAGGCAAGACGCGTTGGGCAGGGCGGCACGCACCTGGCGAAGCACGGCGATGGACGTTTGCTTGTACCGATCCATCGGGTAGGCGAAGTCGTCGGCAGCCTCGTTCAGACCGAACTCGAACACGACCAGCGACGGGTTGCGCATCCGCAGCGTTTGCGCCCAGTGGGCGTCGTCCTGCTGGTCCAGAAAGCGAAGCCGTCCTCCCTGGATGCCGATCGAGTCGAGCACCACGCCGGGCACGTCGCGCTCGAGCCATGCACCGAACGCACGGACCGGCGCCTTGACGACACGGAATTCGAACTCGTGGGGCCCATCGGGCACGTCGAAGACACGTTCCGCGATAGCAGGGGAATCGGCATGCGTGTCGACCGACTCGACGCGACCGCCGTCGATGACGACCTCGAAGGAGCCGCCGTCGGGGTTTGCGAGGTACTGCACGGCGAACTTCGACGCTGACAAGCCGATGGTTCCTTTCTTTGCGGTGCCGAACTTCGACCACGCGGCACGGGACCGGCCGATGAAGGTGACGCCCCCCAGCCCGTACAGTCCGTCGGGGGCGAACGGTCCGACGACACGGCTGACGGACCAATCGGTGGACGCCTTGCGCCACACGTCGTTGTGGAAATAGCCGGGCCATGGGTTGGCGATGGGCATGTATCCATGGCCGGCGTCGCCGAAGCGCGTCTGGAGCTGGCGCCGCAGCGTACCGGTGACGAGGTCGACGGCGAGCAACGAGTCGCCGTAGTGAACGATGCGTGCGATGGCCCTGGGTTCCTTGCGCTCGGCGCGCATCAACATCGCGAAGAAAGCGTCGAGCGCGTGGCCGGACGGATCTTCGATCGGCCGGGGCGGGGCCTTGGTTTCGACCTCGGGGGGCAAGTCCGGCAGGCCGGGCGCCGTGCTGGCCACGGTCACCTTGTCCGGGATAGCCATTTCGGGACGGTCGTCGGTTTCGTCGACCAGCCTGGCTTCGCCCACTGGTGCGGACGCGGAGTCCGACGCTGCCGGGGCAGCGCGTTCGGATTGCACGCGGGGCGTGAGCAAGCGGACCTTCTCCGCGCCCGGGATGACGTACGCTGCGCCGATGAGCGCGGCGAGGGTGAGAGCAGCCCTGGCCGGCTTGGACCAGAGTGCGTTGAGGGCGCTGGCGCCGTCGTTCGAATCCGAGGACATCGGACATTTCCCTTAGCGCCGGCGCGCACCGGGCTCAACGCATCGGTCCGGTGCCGCACAGCGCGACGGCGAGGCCGCGATGCGGTAACCTGGGGCGCCATGAAGAACATGAGGCTGGCGTCCTTTCGCCGATCTTTCCTGGTGGCCGTGTTGACGATGCTCGCTGTGCTGACATGTTCGAGCGCCGCGCTGGCGTTCGGCACGGTCCGCTTCAAGCAGACCCGGATCGAGGAGCAGGACGAAAAATGGAAGCTCGACATGGAGGTCGACTACGGCAGCACCCCGCACATGGGTCACATCCCGTTCGACTTCGTGTTCGAGCTCAAAACGTACTACGAGTACTCGATCCAGGACGGGGACAAGGAGCCGCAGATTCGGCCCAAGCCACAACGCGAACAGCCGCCGCGCCGCCTGTCGGTCGACATCGACTTCTCGGACGCGAGCGGCAAGGTGTGGCAGAAAACCAAGTTCTCGATCAGCATCCGGCGAAAGGACGACTTCGAAGCGGGCGAGTATCGCCTCGTGATTCGACGAACGTCGGACGGCGCGCAGCTCGGGCAGCCAGTCACGCTGATCTTCAATGGCAAGAACCAGCTCGTCGATCGGCGGACGATGATCATGCCGGAGAGCGGACATCGTCGAAAGGCGACGGATGCAAGCGCGGACGCGGGATCGGATGACGGTGCGGCACCGGCATCCACGGAGCCCGGGGACAAGGCGGACAAGCAGGACGAGCGCTCCGCCCCGACGGAGGACAAGTCGAAGGTCGACGAGGAGAAGCCTGCCGGTACCGTGGACAAGCGTCCTGGCGGACATGGCTGCGGATGCCAGCTTCCTGGGACGCCTGCACCGCTCGAGCTCGTCGCGCTCGGCTGTATGGCGGCAGGGCTCGTCGCGCTTCGCACACGTCGTCGTTCACGCTGAGCCGAGGCGTCCGGCTATCCCTCGGTGGACGGAACCGGCTCGGTGTCTGCTGCGCCGCCATCCACACACGCGTACAACATGGTCAGCTCGAACGCGGACGCGATGGCCTGGCTTCGTCTGGCACGCGCGGCGGAACGGGCCGCACGTCGTGCGTCACGCACGAGCTCGACGATGAATCCGCAGAGCAGGTCGAGCTCGAGGAGCTCGGGGTCGCGGACCGACGGTGGAGGAGGTTCAGCGGCCTGCGAGGCGGGGTCGATTCTGGCGGCGCGTCGCAGGGCTTCCGCGGCGGCCGCGAGCTCTTGCTGCGAGGCAGGGCCGCCGCGCGACATGGCGGCGCGGTCGACGCGGGGCATGGACAAGGCGGCACGGAGCTGGTCGAGCTGGGAAGCAAGTCGGGCAGGTTCACCGCGCGACGACTCGGTCTGCTGAAGCATGGCGGAAACCGCGCGCGCCGCCTCCACCTCGATCGGGTCTCCGGACATCGCCAGGCGCTGCACGACGATGTGCAGGATGGCCTGGGCACGCTGGCGCGCGGTCTTTCCGACACGCATCGCCCCGACATACGCCTGCGACGTGCGCTTGGCCTTGAGGTGGTCGGACGACATCCTGGTCGTCCTTTCGCACAGCAGGCCGAGGGCGTCGCGGAGCTGATCGACGTCGTCGTGGATGAAGCCGTGTTCAGCGATCTCGCTGGCGAAGCGGCTGGCTGCGCCGAGGGTCTGCTCCGCTTGCGCAACGACGTCGGCGTAGCCGAACTGCCGGCCCAGATCGATGAGTTGTCGTCTTGCGGAGACCGGAATCAGGTCGAGCACCAAGGGCATGACGGACGGGCTACTCGCCCTTCTCCTTGAGCATGGCGGTGCAGCGGGCCGCGCAAGCAGAGTCGCGTTGGTGCCGGCAGATCGCGCGCAGCATCTTGATCTCGTCGACCGTGGCGCGTCCCGACCAGACGCGAGGTTCGAGCATCTTCCGCGCCTTGTCCTCGCCTTCGCTGCCCTTGAGCGCTTCCTTTCTCGCGTCATCCGCGCCTTTGGTGCTGGTGGGTGTCGAGGCTGGCGGTGGCTGGTTTCTCGTGTCGGTCGTGGCGGGCGCAGGCTTCGTGGCAGCCGGTGCGGTGGCTCCCTTGCCGGTGTCGTCGAAAGGATTGGGGGCGAGGCCGTTGGGCAGTAAGGTGCCCGCGGGGGCGGCGTCCGCGGCGGCCGCAACAGGCGGCAACGCGTTCGGGTCCGTCCCGCCCTGGTCGAGCGCCGCCAGCTCGTCGGCAGCGCGCTTGCGACGGCCGGCATCCACGAGCGTGGCCGCGGCGATGTCACCAAGGATCACTCGACGCTTGTTGGGATCCGGCTCGGTGGACGCTTGCGCGAACTTGTCGTCGGCCCACCTGGCCTCGATGTCGAAGACGTCTTTGCTCTGACGCAGGGGGGATCCTTCGGGCATGGCTGCGAGGCGGGCATGGGCGCCAGCGAGGTTGCCTTCGCCAAGCAGGCGCTTCGCGTCTGCGAGCACCGACTGGTCGTCATTGGCGGAAACCTCGGTCGGTGAGGCCCCGGTGGGCGCGGTGCTCCGGGGCTGCAGGGCGACAAACGCCACGACGACAACGATCCCGAGCACCGCGCCGACGGCCACCATCACCCCCAATCCGCCACGCTTGTGCGGGGTGTGTCGTCCCGTTCCGAACACCTCCGCCGACCGATATGCATGCGCCGGGAGCATGCCGGGGTGGAAGATCCGGCCACGCGCCACGAATCGCAGCCTCACGTCGCCCAGCTCGATCTCATCGTCGTCTTCGATGACCCGACGTTCGGCCTTGATACCGTTGACACGGACACCGTTGGAGCTTCCGCGGTCGAAGATCTCGTAGATGCCGTCGCTGATCTTCACCATCTCGGCATGCACACGGCTGACCGACGAGTGATTGATGCTGATGTCGGCATCTTCCGCCCGGCCGATGACCGTTCGCTCGGGTCCGAGTGGGTACTCCGTACCTGCCGCGGCACCGTCGACCACCACGAGCCGGTCAGGACGATCGAGCAGGCGCTCGGTCGGCGGGGCGGAGAGGCTCTGCCCATCAGCGGCAGAATCGACGGCAGCGACCCTCGCCTCGTCGGTAACCTCGAGGCGGTAGTCGCCGACCTGGATGAGGTCTCCGTGGTGGAGGGGCTGGACACCGGAGACGCGCGTGCCGTTGACGAACACGCCGTTGTAGCTGTTGAGGTCTTCGACCGCCCAGCTCCCTTCGACCTTGCGCAGCACCATGTGCTTGCGCGAGATGTTGCGATCCGTCAGCCGGACAGTGTTTCCTTCGTCGCGGCCGATCGTGTACTCGCCACGGGATAGGAGGAGATCCGTGCGTTTCCCCTCATCGTCCACAATGGTGAGCTTCCACATCGAAGATCCAACTCCTTTGGACGCACTCCAAACGGTCTTCGGGTAGTGTAGCGAGTCGACCGACATGCCGGCAACCTCTGTGTCGGCGATTGGACGACCCGGAGGGCGGCGGATGGGGGGTACGGGGATGGCTGGCGCAGGGCCTGCGCCCCGAGAAACCGGTCGCGGGCGTTCGCGGTTTCGATGTGCTAGGCTTGAAGCAATCGCCAGGATCACGGAATCGGAGATCAGGAGCACGCACACAGGCAGATGAAACGGTCGGCGGGGGGCGCGGAAGCGCACGCTGATGGAATCCGTACTCTACTTCGCCTCGACACCCACCCTGACGGACGTCCGGTCCGCCGAGTTTGCCCTGGAGACGGCAGCTCGCCACATGTCACCCCTGATGGCCCGTGGCGTGCGTTTCCACGTCGAGAACAACCTGCCACGACTGCTGGATCGCCTGGGGTCGGGCTCCACTGGCGCGCTGATTATCGACGGCCGTCAAGAGGCCGATGCCGTCGACCGGAGTCCGACCATCGAGCTGCTTCGCACGCTGTTCGAGACGCACGACGGGAGCGGGCCGATCGCACGGGAGCGGACGTGGCTGGTGGTCGATCCGGACGATCGCGGCGCGAGGCTGGCGTTCGAGGCGGGGCGCGCGCGGATCGCGGGTTGTGTGTCGGCGGGGTGGGACGAGACGGGCTGGCGCGAGGTCTGGCGCCGGGTCGAAGGGACATTGCGCAAACGCCAGGCGGGACGGATTGCGATTTGCCTTGCCGGCGGCGGGATCGAGGGCTTGTTCTACGAGCTCGGGGTTCTGCGCGGACTGCAGCACTTCCTGCCGGACTTCCAACTGCACGACGTCGACATCCTGTGCGGCATCAGCGCTGGCGCGATCTTGAGCGGGTTCCTGGCGAACGGCGTGGGACCCGCGGAGATCGCGCGGGGCATCCAGTTCGGCGGCGACCGGGTGGATCGAATCGATCGGCTCACGGTCTTCGACCCCAACATCCGGGAGCTGGCGCGGCGTGTCAGCGCCAGCGCGACATCGTTTGCGACCGGTCGAAGCTCGCTGCTGCAGAGCGCGTTTCATCTGCTACCGACCGGGCTCTTCGCAGGCGACGGGCTCAGGCGGTACCTGGAGAGGCAATTCACCAAGCCGGGCATGGTCGACAGGTTCCCGGACCTTCCGCACAAGCTGTACATCGGCGCGACGGACCAGGACACCGCCGAACATGTGCTGTTCGGGGCGCCGGGATGGGAGCACGTGCCGATGCATCTTGCCATCCGCGCGTCGGCGGCGTTGACACCATTCTACGCTCCGCAGGTCATCGACGGCCGGTACTTCGTGGACGGTGCGTTCACGAGGACGACGAACGTACGCATCGCGGTGGAGCAGGAAGCGACGCTGGTGATCCTGATCGACCCGCTGGTTCCGATCTTCAGCGAGCGCGCTGGATACGTGGCATCCAAGGGCGGCATCATGGTGGGGATGCAGGGGCTCAAGTCGCTGATCCATGGGCGTTTCGATCGAGCGATCCACATGCTCCGCGGGATGTACCCGCACGTGGCGTTCCACCTGTTCCAGCCTGACGGCGCGACGATGCGGGTGATGGCTGGCTCGCCGAGGAAGTTCTTCTACCGTACCGAGATCGAAGAAATAGCTTTCCGCGAGACGGTGCGGGCCGTACGTCAGCAGCGGTTCGACGCTCTGCAACAGGACTTTGCGCGCCACGCGATCGCGTTCGTGGATCCGGAGTCCGACCTCGGGACGATCAAGCGCGACTTGCTGGACGAAGCGAGCGAGATCCAGGTGGCCTGAGGCATCGAACCGTTCGATGGTCGACACCGACAGCATCCAGAGTCCTCAACGGATCGTCTCGTTGGTTCCGAGTGACACGTTCAACGTGGTGGCGCTCGGCGCACGGTCCCGTCTGATCGGCAGGACGCGCTACTGCGTGGAGCCGCCAGGGCTGGACGAGGTTGCGACGGTGGGTGGAACCAAGCAGGTGCGGGTCGACAAGGTGCTCGCGTTGCGTCCGGACCTGGTGCTGGCCAACCGGGAGGAGAACTCGCGCGACGACGTGCTGGCGTTGGTCGACGCCGGCTTGGAGGTGATGCTGACGTTCCCGCGAACGGTCTCGGAAGGGCTGGACAGCCTGGTTGCGATCGCGCACCGGCTCGGCGTCGCGCGGCAGGGCAAGGCGTCAGCGTTGCTGCGCGCGGCCAGAACGATGCAGGCGCGGTTGTCGCGTCCCGTCCCTGCCCCGGGCGCGTCGTGCTTCGTGCCCATCTGGAAGAAGCCGTGGATGACGGTGAACGACGACACGTACGTCGGCGACGTGCTCCGCGTGCTCGGATTGCGAAACGTGTTCGGGGGGCTGCCGTCGCAGGGAGTCGACGGGCGGGACACGAGATACCCTGTCGTGGAGCTCGACGATGTTATCGCGATGCAACCGGAGGTAGTGCTGCTGCCGGACGAGCCCTATCCCTTTTCGGATAGACACGCACGACAGATGAGCGAGCTGCCGATCCCGGCAGCGAAGTCGGGGCGCATTGATCGCGTCAGCGGCCGTGATCTCTGCTGGCCCGGCGCGTGGGCGATCGACGGGATCGGCCGCCTCGCGGATCGCATCAGCCGCTAGTCACGCGACAGGACGGTCGGCGGACAAGACGCGCCAAAGCCCGTGGAAATGGGCTCCCGAGGTTCCGGCCGATCACTTGGTGTCGGTCTTGGCTTCCTGCAGGTCGACAAGCACGCTGATCGCTTCGATCTCGCGTTTCGTCTGGATCTCGCGTTGACGCACGTCGCGGATCTTGCTGTCGAGCTCCTTGGCCTCGGCTTCGATGGCGGTCAGACGCTTCTTGAGCTCATCGCGTTCCTTCTTGAGCAATTCGAGAGAGATCACGCACTCCTCCGGTCGATCAGGACGGCCTGTGTGCCGTGCGAGCATCCCTAGCGCGCTTCCATTCCTCGCTCAACTCCCGATACATCTCCTCGGTCTTGCGCGCGATGAACGACCAGGAGAAGTGCTGCTCGACACGCTTGCGTCCGTTCTCGCCGAACCGGGCGGCGAGGTCGGGGTTGCGCAGGAGGGTGTTGATGGCTGCAGCGAGGGCTTGGGGGTCGGCCGGTGGTACCAGAATCCCGGTCTCGCCGTCGACGATGGTCTCGAGGATGCCGCCGACTTTGCTGGCGACGACAGGCGTCTTGCAAGCCATGGCTTCGAGGTTGATGATGCCGAAGGGCTCGTAGATGGAGGGACAGGCGAACACCCGGGCATGGCTGTACAGCTCCACGTACTGCTCTTCGCGCAGCAGCGAGTTGATCCAAAGCACGCGAGGCTGCTGTGCGACCTTGGCGGCGATTTCGTCCTCGACCTCCTTGGTGTCCGGTGCGCTCGTGCAGCACACGAGCCTGATGCCCGGGTCGACGAAGTTCATGGCGTCGATGAGGTAGCTCATGCCTTTCTGCCGCGAGGTGCGTCCAACGAACAGGATGTACGGGCCATCGATGTCGAAGGCCTTGCGGGTGCTATCGGCATCGATCGGGCGGTACAGGTCGAGGTCGATGCCGTTGTGGATGACGCGCAGCTTGGACTCGTCGACGTTGAAGTGCTCGAGGATGTCGCGGGTGGCCTGCCTGGACACCGACACGATGCGGTCCGCATTCTCGAGGGCGACCTTCTCGACCCAGGTGGACAAGTGGTAGGACCGTCCGAGCTGCTCCTCCTTCCACGGGCGAAGGGGCTCGAGGCTGTGAACGGTGGCGACGAGCGGGATGTCGTACAGCACCTTCGCCATGTAACCCGCGAAGGCTGCGTACCAGGTGTGGGTGTGCACGACGTCCGAGTCGATCCGATCGCGGACGATGGACAGGTCGGTGGAGAACGTGCCGAGCGTGGGGTTGAATCGTCGCTCGTCGCCTTCCCACATGCGCTCCCAGGCGCGATAGCCCCGGACCCGGAGGCGACCTTCGTGCATGCTCTGGTCGCCGAAGCAGCGGACCTCGACGTCGATGTTCTTGGCGAGCTCGCGGGTGAGGAACTTGACGTGGACACCTGCGCCGCCGTAGACGTGAGGCGGGTATTCTCTGGTGATGATGGTCGCCTTCATGCTTGCGCGAACTCCTGTCTACCGGGTCGGCAGGTGGATGGTGCGGCCGGAAGCGACAGGGCCGACCAACTGGTCCGGGCCAGCCTTGGGGTAGACGATACAGTTGCGACCGATCTGGGTGCCGGCCGGCACATGGACGTCCATGCCGAGCACGGTCGCACCGCAGGTGAGGGATCCCGGGTGCTCTTCGTTGGGTGGGCGGTCGTCGCCGACGCCCACGCGGGCACCGCTGCCGATGACGCATCGCTTATCGCATACGACGTTGTCCAGGACGGCGCCGTCTTGGACAACGACGTTGTCCCAGAGGACGGAGTTGCGGACGATGGCGCCCTTGCCGATACGAACATCGGGGGAGAGGACGGATCGTTCGACGCGGCCTTCGACGATGCAGCCGCCGCTGAGGATGGAGTCGACGATGGTGGCGCCTGGGAAGCACCGGGTGGGAGGGGGCGGTGCGGCGCGGCGGGCCATGGGGTTGGTGCGAACCTTCCATGACATCAGGTCGATGCGAGGGGAAGGTCCAAGCAGATCCTGGTGCGCCTCGAAGTAGGCGTCGAGCGTGCGGGCGTACTCCCAGGGGCCGTAGTGCACCCAGCCGAAAGCACGACGATGCTCCATCATGCGAGGGAGGATCTCGTCGTAGATTTGGAAGGTCTTTCGCTCTTCGGGGCCGAGCGCGGCGTGGCGGCGGAGCTCCTCCACAAGGACCGACCGACGGAACACGTAGACGGTCATCGACGCGAGGTTGGTGCGGGGGTGCTTGGGCTTCTCCATGTAGCTCATGATCCGCCCTTCGGCGTTGAGCTCGGCGATACCGAAGCGCGAGGGGTTCACCTCCACGGGCGTGAAAGCGAGGGTGACGTCGGCATCGCGCTCCATGTGGAAGCGGAGCAACGGCGTATAGTCCATGCTGTAGGCGTGATCGCCGGAGACAATGAGGACGTCGTCGGGGCGATGCAGCTCGAGGAAGTCGATGTTTTGGTAGAGGGCATCGGCGGTACCGCGGTACCAGTCGGCGTGGTCCGGGCCGATATGCGGCGGGAGGAAGCGCACGCCGCGTTCGTTGCCGACGAAATCCCATGGCAGGCCGATGCCGACATGGTCGATGAGGGACGACGGCCGGTACTGGGAGAGGATGCCGACGTTGTCGATGCCGTCGGTGTTGGCGAGGTTGGTGAGGGCGAAGTCGATCATCCGGTAGGAACCGCCGAAGATGACCGCGGACTTGGGGCGCCAGAAGGTCAGCACGGACATTTCTTCTGCACGCCCGCCGGCGAAGATGATGGCGATGGTCTTGCGCATCCGGCACTCCGAGGTGAATTCGGCGGGAGTGTAGCTCGGGGCGGGGAGACAGGGAGCGGCAATTCGCCGGGAACCAGCCAGGGCGGCGGCCGGCAGGGCGGAGGGCTCGCATCGGACTTCGGTTCGGTCGGGGCATCCGAAGCGAAGCCAGGCCGTGGACGGCGTGACGGCGTTCGGAATGACAAGGTCGCGGCGGAACCGGACCGATTCCCGCCGCCGGTCCGTCCAAGAGGTCTATCGTGTCTTGCCCCGCGACCTCGCTCACGGAAACTTCGCGGGCGGCTTCGCAAACCGCGAGCGGCGGGCAGGTCTGCGTCAGGCGCAGAGCCGGCGTGCCGCAAGTCCGCGGCCTGAAACAGGTGGGTTGGGTCGCACGACCCCAGGCCGCGGCGTCGGCTCCTCCGAAGCAGTACGTCGCAACGGCCTGTCGCAGGCGGGCCTCGCCGGGAAGCGCGGCGGAGCAAGGCTTTTGTCAGCGCCGCTTGCTCTCGATGACATCTATCCATTCCGACAGAGGGAGAGAGAGCCGGGTAAACATTCGCGCCGGGCGGGCATGGAAAGTTGGTGCTGCTACTTTCCCTGCATCGTGAGCAACGGCAAAGGCGGTCGTCGGCGCGCATTGAAATTGGGGGCACGAAACGCGAGTCGACGGGCGTCGTGGTACGATCGAGCTACTTGCCATTCCGTGGGACGATGGGACCGGTGAGATGCCGTTCGAAGAAACGGGACCCTGGTCCGGAACGCTGGATTGCGGTCCACGACGTATGCACGGGAATCCCTTCGGCTCGGCCCGGCGCGGCTCGCCGCGTCTTCGCGACGCTGCCCATGGGACCGCGGGCGCCTCGGGCCTCGACACGATGCGGCGCCGCGCGACGAAGGGATACGGCACGCGCCGCTGCAAGATCGGACTGGACGAGCTGCCAGGAGCTGCGGTAGATGTGCCCGACCCGGGATTCCGGGGCTTGGGCCAGGGATGGTCCCGGCGATGGTTCCACGACGAGGTTGAGACGCCGACGAAGCACCAGGTAGCACGCTAGATTCACGCACTTGCCCCCGTAGCTCAGTGGATAGAGCAGCGGTTTCCTAAACCGTTGGTCGGCGGTCCGACTCCGCCCGGGGGTACCGAGGAAAAACGCAGGGGTTGGATCGCGCACATCGCGGCTGGCTCCTCTGGGGAATTCGTGGGGACCGATTGGCCCTTAGCCTCGCAGAACCGGAAGGGCGAGAGAGCAAGCCCGAGATGGGAATGGCGCGGGCGCCTGGCACGCCGCGCCCTCGCCCGGGATTGAGTTGGACGTCCCAAGGCACGAGTCTCGCCAGCCGCCCGGTCATCGCACGCACGAAAGGTCCAGGTGAGCAGAACCTTGGGCCGGTCCATGACGAGGATCCGGTTGTGCCGAGCGGTGCCCGTGCATGAGCGTGGCTGACCGCACCCACGAATTATCCAGCATACGCGGAACCTGAGCACGTAATCCGCAGCCTTCTACCGTTCGCGGTATGGGTTCGACACGACGCGAACGGTCACGGCTGCGAGGCTCGCGAAGCGCGCAAGCGGGTCCAGCACCAAGCGCAAGGCATCGGGCGTCTGCTCGGCCGCGGTCGGGCGCCCGCGAACGCTGGAATTGGGCTGCCGTAGGCGAGCGCGCACGGGCCGCAAGTATCTCGCTCGAGACTTGCTCGACCGCCCGCGACGCCCTGGGCGCTCGGTGCCCATCACCGTCCGTCGATTCCAATTCCCGGGACGTCACCGCGAAGAGCGGCGCGCTGCGCGGGCGGCTCGTCGCGACGCTCGCCGAGGGAGACGAGGGCGAGGGATTCTTTTCCTCGCGCTGCCCCCGGGCGCCCAGCCGGTAAGCGAGCACGGCCAGCGCGAGGTGGTGCTCGCAACGATCGACGAGCTGGCGCAGCGGCGACGGTGGCAGTGCCGGAGAGCGCAAGCGCCCCGGCGACGCTGAACGAGCGTTGAGCCGACGGTTGCGCTTGGCGTAGGATAGCGCGGCTTGGAGTCTGATGCCGCCGCTACCCGTGACGACCAAGATGGAATCCCCATGCCTGACGAAGTTCTGACCGTCAAGGAGGTCGCGGCGCTGCCCGAGATCGCCGAGAAGACCGTGTGCGCCGCGGCGGAGGCTGGGGATGTCCCCGCGTTCAAGACCCGCGGGCAGTGGCGCATCGAGCGCACCGAGCTCGACCATTGGACCGACGCGCAGCCGCGTGGCGGCGACATCGGTGGAGACGACAACGATGTCCGCTGATCACAACTCCTTCGCGAACCTCATCTGGCAGATCGCTGACCTCCTGCGCGGCCCGTACCGCCCGCCGCAGTACGAGCGTGTGATGCTGCCGATGACGGTGCTTCGTCGCTTCGACTGCGTCCTCGCCGCAACGAAGGCCAAGGTCGTCGCGGCGTACGAGAAGCACAAGGGCGGCAAGCTCGCGGGCGACGCGCTCGACGCCACGCTGAACAAGGTCGCGGGCCAGCGCTTCCACAACCACTCACCGCTCGACTTCGACAAGCTCAAGGGTGACCCGGACAACATCAACAAGCACCTCGTCAGCTACATCAAGGGCTTCTCGACGAACGTCCAGCGCATCTTCGAGTACTTCGAGTTCGAAGCCGAGATCGAGAAGATGCACGAGGCGAACATCCTCTACCTCGTGGTCTCGAAGGTCGCCGACGTCGACCTCCACCCGTCGAAGGTGCCGAACGAGCAGATGGGGCTCATCTTCGAGAACCTCATCCGCCGCTTCAACGAGCTCGCGAACGAGACGGCCGGTGATCACTTCACGCCCCGCGAAGTGATTCGCCTCATGGTCAACCTGCTCTTCATCCACGACGACAAGCTGCTCGCCACGGCGGGCACGGTGCGCAAGCTCCTCGACCCGGCGTGCGGCACCGGCGGCATGCTGGCCGAGGCGCAGCGCTATCTGCGCGAGCACAACACCGAGGCCAACCTGTACGTCTACGGGCAGGACTACAACAAGCGCGCCTTTGCCACGGCGGCCTCCGACATGCTCATGAAGGAGGTGAGCCACAACGGCGGCGGCGAGAACGTCCGCTTCGGCGACATCTTCACCGACGACCAGTTCCCGAACGAGACCTTCGACTACTTCCTGAGCAACCCGCCCTTCGGCGTCGACTGGAAGAAGCAGCAGAAGGAGATCCAGAAGGAGCATGAGAAACGCGGCTTCGACGGCCGGTTCGGCGCCGGCCTGCCGCGCGTGAACGACGGCGCGCTGCTGTTCCTGCAGCACATGTGGAGCAAGCGCGAGGACGTGAAGCCGAAGGAGCACAAGGAAGGCTCGCGGCTCGCGATCGTCTTCTCCGGCTCGCCCATGTTCACGGGCGGCGCGGGCTCGGGCGAGAGCGAGATCCGCAGGTGGCTCCTCGAGAACGACTGGCTCGAGGCCATCGTCGCGCTGCCGGAGTCGATGTTCTACAACACCGGCATCGGCACCTACGTCTGGGTCGTCACCAATCGCAAGGAGAAGCGGCGCAAGGGCAAGGTGCAGCTCCTCGACGCGCGCGACGTGTGGACCGCGGGCGGCAGCGAGGACAGCAAGCGCAGCCTCGGCGACAAGCGACGGCACATGACCGCTGCACAGATCGACGAGATCGTGCGCCTCTACGGCAAGTTCGAAGAGGGCCCGCGCTCCAACATCTTCGACAACGCCGACTTCGGCTACACCCGCGTCACCATCGAGCGCCCGCTTCGCCTGCGCTACCAGATGACGACGGACGACAAGGCGCGCTTCCTCGACGCCTGCCCGCACCTGGAGGGCGACGTGCAGGCCATCGACAAAGCGCTCGGCCGCGAGCCGCGCCTGGACTGGCCCACGACATGGGACGACATCGAGGCGCTGCTGAAGAAGCGCGGGAGCCGCTGGAAGGCGACCGAGCAGAAGCTCTTTCGCTCGGCGTTCACGCGACGCGACGCGAAGGCCGAGCCCGTGCCGGCCGGGGGGCGTGGCGCAGGTTTCGAGGCGGACCCGGACCTGCGCGACTTCGAGAACGTTCCGCTCAAGGAGGACGTGGAGGCGTACTTCGAGCGCGAGGTGAAGCCGCACGTGCCGGACGCGTGGATGGACCGGAGCAAGGACAAGGTCGGCTACGAGATCAACTTCAACCGCTACTTCTACGTGTTCACGCCGCCGAGGCCGCTCGCGGAGATCGACGCTGACCTCAAGGCCGCCGAGGACGAGATCCTTCGGTTGCTGCGCGAGGTGACGACGTGAGCGGGGCTGATCTCATTGGCCCAGTGCCGCCGCACTGGAGCGTGAAACCGCTCCGGCTGATAGGGCGATTCCTCAAAGGATCCGGTGGCTCCAAAGAAGACGCCGTCGAGGAAGGTGTACCGTGCGTCCGATACGGCGAACTCTACACCACACACAGGAACTTCATCGAGCGCGCACAAACGTGCATCACTCAAGAGCGTGCGTCGGATTACACGCCAATTGAGTACGGCGATGTTCTCTTTGCGGCGTCGGGGGAGACCATCGAAGAGATCGGAAAGTCCGCAGTCAATCTGCTTCACGGTGCGCGCTGCGGAGGTGACGTGGTCATCCTCCGGCCCACTGAAGGATTCGTCCCTCGATTCCTCGGCTACGCCACAGATGCTGCGCCGGTTGCGGCGCAGAAATCTCTGGCAGGTCGTGGCAGCACCGTCAAACACATCTACCCGGACGAGCTTCGTGAGGTGGTGATCGCGATCCCACCCGTTGACGAGCAACTTGCCATCGCCGAGTTTCTCGACCGGGAGACCGCGCGCATCGACGCCCTCATCGGCGCAAAGCAACGGCTCCTCGACCTGCTCGCCGAGAAGCGCAAGGCCATCATCGCTACCGCTGTCACGCGCGGGCTCGACCCGAAGGTGAAGCTGCGCGACTCCGGCGTGCCGTGGCTGGGGGGAATCCCGGTGCATTGGGACATACGGCGAGTCAGGACCCTCAGCGAGTTCATCACGAGTGGGCCACGTGGATGGTCGGAGCGCGTCTCGGGTGAGGGTAGCCTATTCATCCAGAGCGGCGACCTGAATGACGTATTGCAGGTCGAGTTCGCCACGGCGAAACGCGTCCGTGTCGATGATGACGCCGAGGCCGCAAGAACCAGGCTCCAAGACGGTGATATCGTCGTGTGCATCACTGGTGCGAAGACCGGCAACGTGGCTGTTTGCGCGTCCGTGCCGGAACCTGCCTATGTAAACCAGCACCTCTGCTTGGTGCGCCCGAATAGGGCTGTGCTGACTGTGTTCTTGGGCGCAGCGCTCAAGAGCACAGTCGGGCAAGCACAGCTCGCTCTCTTTCAGTACGGGCTGAAGCAGGGACTGAACTTGGAGAACGTTCGTGAAGTGCTGATTGCTCTCCCCGCCCTCGACGAGCAGCGCGCCATCGTCGAGCACATCGCCCGCGAGACCGCGAAGCTCGACGCCGTGCGGGCGGCGACTGAGCGCACCATCGCGCTGCTCAAGGAGCGCCGCTCCGCGCTCATCGCCGCCGCAGTGACCGGTCAGCTCGACCTCACCACTGGGGAAGGAGCAGCGGCATGACGCGCGTGCAGGTTGCGCCTGCGCTTCTACGCTGGGCCTGCGAGCGGTCCAGGATCGACGAGCTCGAGTTGAGCGTGCGCTTCCCGAACTTCGAGGCGTGGGAGCGAGGAGAGAAGCAGCCGACGATGAAGCAGCTCGAGGCGTTCGCCAGGGCCACGCACGTCCCGTTCGGGTACCT
>Ga0272446_1001252_pt1 | contig 37383 bp, 33 predicted proteins | sample YNPCB0061_FD_194587 | JGI IMG/M metagenome (GOLD analysis project Ga0272446, IMG submission 194587) | Hot spring microbial mat communities from Yellowstone National Park, WY, United States - YNP-CB-006-1 | ecosystem: Environmental > Aquatic > Thermal springs > Hot (42-90C) > Sediment | place...
CGGGTGGGCCGCGCCCCCGCCCCCCCCCCCCCCCCCCCCCCAGCCACCCCTGGGGTCCCGTGTCGAGGCGAACGGTCAAGTTCGTTTGAAACATGCCTAAAAAATCGAAAGATACCGCTCCACCTCCCACTGCGAGACATAGGCGCGATAGCTTTCCCACTCCTGCTGTTTAGCATCAACGAAGCGTTCATAGATGTAGGGGCCGAGGGCATGCTGGATCACCGCGTCGTCGCGCAGGGCATCGAGCGCGCTGCCAAGGGAAGTGGGCAGCATCTCCAGCCCGCGGGCGCGCGGGTCCACGTGGAAGAGGTCCTCTTCGGCGGCTTCGCGCAGGGTCAACTTGCGCTTGATCCCATCGAGACCGGCGGCCAGCATCACGGCGTAGGCCAGGTACGGGTTGCAGGAGGGATCGGGGCAGCGCAATTCGATGCGCGTGCTCTGCTCGCGCCCCGCGGTGATGCGCGGCACGCGCACCAGCGCCGAGCGGTTGGTGCGCCCCCAGGAGATGTACACCGGGGCTTCGAAGCCCGGCACCAGGCGCTTGTACGAGTTGACCAGGGGGGCCAGAATGATGCACATTCCCCGGGCATGGGCCAGCAACCCGGCGATGAAATGACGCGCCGTGGCCGAGAGACCGTAGGGGTCGTTCGGGTCGGCGAAGGCATTGCGTCCGGTAACGATATCCACCAGGCTCTGGTGCACGTGCATACCGCTGCCGTTCACCTCGGCAATCGGCTTGGGCATAAAGGTGGCATGCAGGCCATTGAGCTGGGCGATGGCCTTCAACGCGACGCGGGTGGTCACCGTCTGGTCGGCGGCGCGCAGCGCCTCGGCGTAGCGCAGGTCAATCTCGTGCTGGCCAGCGGCCACTTCGTGATGGGCCGCTTCCACCGTGATATCGAGCGTCTGGAGCGCGCGCACCATCTGGCGGCGAATGAGCGTCGCCAGGTCGGTGGAGACGTCGAAGTACCCGGCGTGGTCGTGGGGCAGGGGCAGGGTGCGCCCTTCGGCGTCGGTTTTGAAGAGGAAGAACTCGATTTCTGGCGCGACGTTGAAGGCGAAGCCCATCTCGCCGGCCTGCCGCGTGACGGCGGCGAGCACGTGGCGCGGGTCGCCGGCAAAGGGCTTGCCATCGGGCGTGTAGATGTTGCAGATCAGACGCGCCGTGGCCAGACCCTCGTGCTGATCCCAGGGCACCAGCGCGTAGGTCGAGAGATCGGGCACCAGGTACATATCGCTCTCGACAATGCGCGCGAACCCCTCGATTGACGACCCATCGAACCACACGCCGTGGTCCAGCGCGTCTGGCAGTTCCTGGATCGGGATGGTCACATTCTTGACCATGCCGAGGATGTCGGTGAACTGGAGATTGACGAAGGCGACGCGCTGCTCCTCGGCGCGGCGCAGCAGCGCCTGGCGGGGATCGTCGCTCATAGGGGGCTCCTCATCTGCTAGAACCGGTGCCGTTCACATAACAGGACGTACGCGGTGGAGGGGTGCGGGGAGACGAAGCCTCCCCGCATACCCCTCTTCCCGCCCGCGGCGGCCAGGCGACCTGGCGCAACCCCCACGGCCCGCCCGCCGCGGGCGGGCCACAACCGGTTGGTGGAAGGCCGCAGGTTCTCCACTCCTCCCCGCCGCAAGGCGACCGCATAACTCCTGTTCTGTGAAAGGTCATTGCTGCCAGAACGACACCGTTATTGTACCACGCTGGCCCGGGGGCATCGGGTCTCCGGGTGGCTGAGGGCTACGTCAACGTCCACCCGCCCGGCGGCTAACGTGACCATGGGGGAACCGGGTTCCCCCACGCCCCCGCCCGCGGGAGGCCCAGGCCATCCCGCAGGGGAATGGGGAAACCCGGTTTCCCCATCCCCCTACCCATGGAAGAGTGGGCGCAGACCTCCCGTCACCCCCTGCCCGAACAGCCTGTTTGCAGTTCTCTGGTCTTGCGGTATACTCTCTTCAGTTGTCCATGCGGCTTGCGCCGCACACCGACGGGATGAACATACTTCTTGGGAGGGCTGCGCCCTCCCAGACCCTCCCACCGGGTGAGGGGGTATGGGGGAACATGCTTCCCCCATGGTCACGTGAGACGGTCATGCGCATGGCACACCACGCCCGCTGCACACGGCCCGGGAGCGCGGGCGTCCCGCCTGCGGCGCCGCGACGCGGGCACGGTGCCGGCCGCCTCCCTGCCCTTGCCCCGCCGAGGGAGGGAGTTCGGCTCCTCCCCCCAGCGGGGGGAGGCTGGGAGGGGGGCGGAACGCTGCGAGCGATGTTCACCTCAGGTTGTTCCTGGGAGGGCTGCGCCCTCCCAGACCCTCCCACCGGGTGAGGGGAGGGGGAAACCCGGTTTCCCCCTGCCCTGCGTGAGGGCCAGGCCCTCTCGCCGGGCAGGGGCGCGGCGAAACCTGGTTTCTCCTAGCCTCGTATGCGGCACTTGCATCTGCGGAGGAGTGAGCGATGTCCCAGGCCACGATCGGCGTGATCGGCGGCAGCGGGCTCTACGCAATGGAGGGCCTGGAAGACGTGGAGGAGGTGTCGCTGGAGACGCCCTTCGGCGCCCCCAGCGACACGTTCGTCATTGGTACGCTGGGTGGGCGGCGGGTGGCGTTTTTGCCCCGCCACGGCCGTGGGCACCGACTCAATCCCAGCGAGGTGCCCAGTCGCGCCAATGTCTATGCCTTCAAGCAACTCGGCGTCCAGTACCTGATCTCGGTGAGCGCCGTCGGTTCGCTGCGCGAAGAATACGCTCCGGGGCACGTGGTTGTTCCGGATCAACTGTTCGACCGCACGAAAGGCATCCGGCCCGCGACGTTCTTCGAGAACGGCGTGGTGGCCCACGTGAGCTTCGATAAGCCCTTCTGTCCCGGGCTGAGCCAGCGTCTCTACGCCGCGGCGAAGGCGGCCGGCGCGACGGTCCATCGCGGCGGCACGCTGGTGGTGATGGAGGGACCGGCGTTTTCCACCAGGGCCGAGAGCGAGGAGAACCGCCGCCGCGGCCACGCGCTGATCGGTATGACCGCCCTGCCCGAAGCTAAACTGGCCCGCGAGGCGGAGATCGCCTACGCTACCCTTGCCATGGTCACCGACTATGATGTCTGGCACCCTGATCATGACTCGGTGACCGTTGACGCGGTCGTGGCCGTGCTCCAGGCCAACGCCCTCCTGGCCCGGCGCATCGTGCGCAATGTCGTCGATCTGATCGGCGATGGCTTCGAGAGCCCCGCCCATAGCGCCCTCGCCACGGCGATCATCACCGACCGTTCGTGCATCCCTGCCGAGGCCCGCGAGCGGCTCAGGGTCATCGCCGGCAAGTATCTGGACGGGTCATGACCGCCGAGGTGCGTATCATCCCCGTGCGCGGCGTCGGCGAGGTGCGCCCCGGCGATGACCTGGCCGACCTGCTGCTTACCGCCCTTGACGCCGCCGGGCAGATGCTCGCGCCGGGCGATGTGCTGGTCGTCACCCAGAAGGTCGTGTCGAAGGCCGAAGGCCGCCTGCTCGATCCCTCACAGGTCGAGCCGTCGGCCTTCGCGCGCCGGGTGGCTGCGCAGGGCCGCAAGGACGCCGCCTACTACGAGGTGGTGCTGCGCGAGAGCCGGCGCATTGTCAAGATGGCCAATGGCGTGCTGATCACCGAGACGCCCCACGGCCTGATCTGCGCCAACAGCGGCGTGGATGAGTCCAACGTGGCCGGCGGCCAGATCGTCTCGTTGTTGCCCGAGGACCCTGACAGGAGCGCCGCGCGGCTCCGCGCCGCCATCCGTAAGGCCACCGGGGTGACGGTGGCGGTGATCATTTCCGACACCTTCGGGCGCCCATGGCGCGAGGGCCAGGTGAACGTGGCCATCGGCTGCGCCGGTATCGCCCCACTGAACGATTACGCCGGGGTCAGTGACCCCTACGGCTACACCATGCAGGCCACACTGATCGCCATCGCCGATGAACTGGCCAGCGCCGCCGATCTGGCGATGGGCAAGATTGATGGCGTGCCCGCGGCCATTGTGCGCGGCTATGCCTATACCCCCAGCGAGGAGGCTACCGCCCGGCGCTTGATCCGCGACCCGCGCTTCGATCTGTTTCGTTGAGGCCCGGGAAGGGCTAATGTGAACATGGGGGAACCAGGTTCCCCCATTCCCCCACCCGCAGGAGCGTTTGGGAGGGCTACGCCCTCGCGCAGGGGGATGGGGCAAGCGGGTGGCCCCACGCCCCCACCGGCGGGAGGGTGGGGGCGCCGCCCTCAAGCAGGGATATGGGGGAACCAGGTTCCCCCATCCCCCCACCCGCAGGAGGGCCTGGGCGAGCGCCGCCCTCGCGCAAGGGGGATGGGGCAAGCGGGTGGCCCCACGCCCCCACCGGCGGGAGGGTGAGGGCGCCGCCCTCAAGCAGGGATGTGGGGGAACCAGGTTCCCCCATCCCCCCGCCCGCAGGAGGGCCTGGGCGAGCGCCGCCCTTGCGCAGGGGGATGGGGCAACCTGGTTTCCCCATTCCCCCACCCGCAGGAGGGCCTGGGCGGGCTACGCCCTCACGCAGGGATATGGGGGAACCAGGTTCCCCCATACCCCCGCCCGCAGGAGCGTTTGGGCGGGCGCCGCCCTCGCGCAGGGATATGGGGGAACCAGGTTCCCCCATACCCCCACCCGCAGGAGCGTTTGGGCGAGCGCCGCCCTCGCGCAGGGATATGGGGGAACCGGGTGGCCCTACGCCCCCACCGGCGGGAGGGTGGGGGCGCCGCCCTCACGCAGGGATATGGGGGAACCGGGTGGCCCTACGCCCCCACCGGCGGGAGGGTAGGGGCGCCGCCCTCACGCAGGGATATGGGGGAACCAGGTTCCCCCATACCCCGCCCGCAGGAGGGCCTGGGCGAGCGCCGCCCTCGCGCAGGGGGATGGGGCAAGCGGGTGGCCCCACGCCCCCACCGGCGGGAGGGTGGGGGCGCCGCCCTCACGCAGGGATATGGGGGAACCAGGTTCCCCCATCCCCCCACCCGCAGGAGCCTTTGGGAGGGCTACGCCCTCGTGCAGGGGGATGGGTCAACCTGGTTTCCCCATTCCCCCTAAGGTATCAGGGCTGGATGGACTTCTTCACCATCATCCGTGGCCGGCGTTCGGTGCGGGCCTTTCGCCCCGACCCCCTCGCCCGCGAGCAGATCGAGGCGGTGCTGGAGGCGGCCCGCTGGGCGCCCTCGCCCCACGGGCGCCAGCCCTGGCGCTTCGTGGTGCTGACCAGCCTCGAGGCCCGCGCGCGCCTGGCCGAGGCCATGGGCGCGACCTGGCGGCGCCAACTTGCCCTCGATGGCCAGGACGCGGCCACCATCGAGGCGCGCTTCCGCAAATCGCATCAACGCATCATCGGGGCGCCGGTCGTGGTGCTGCTCTGCCTCTACCTGGAGGACCTCGACGTCTACCCCGACGCCGAACGGCAGGCCGCCGAAGTCACCATGGCCGTGCAGAGCCTCGGCTGCGCCGCCCAGAACATGCTCCTCGCCGCCTATGCCCTCGGCTTCGATGGCGGCTGGATGTGCGCGCCCCTCTTCTGCCAGGAGACCGTGCGCGCTGCCCTCGGCCTCGATGCGACCCTGCACCCCCATGCGCTGATCACCCTCGGCTACGCCGCGCAGGACCCGGCGCGGCGTCCCCGGCGCTCCCTCGAAGAGCTGGTGGTTCGGTGGGAGTAGGGCCGTATACTCTACCCGGTGGGCGGGCGCCGCCCGCGCGCAGGGGTCCGGGGAACCCGGGTTTCCCCATCCCCCCGCCCGCGGGAGGGCCTGGCCCTCCCAGGAACAACCTGTTTGCATCCCGTCGGTGTGCGGCGGAGCCGCATGGACGGCTGTAGAGCGCAACCTATGATAGTCGTACTGGCCGGCGGGGTTGGCGCGGCCCGCTTTCTCGAAGGCCTCGTGCAGGTGGTTCCACCCGCGACGGTGACCGCCATCGTCAACACCGGCGATGATTTTGAACTGCACGGCCTGACCATCGCCCCCGATCTGGACATCGTCACCTGCACCCTGGCGGGCGTGATTGATCCGCTACAGGGTTGGGGCATCGCCGATGACACTACCGCCTGTCTGGAGTGGCTGGGCCGGCTGGGCGGGCCGACCTGGTTCAAACTCGGCGACCGCGACCTGGCCCTGCACATCCGCCGCACCGCGCTGCTGCGCGCCGGGCGCAGCCTCAGCGCCGTGGCCGACGCCTTCCGGCAGGCGCTCGGCGTGGCGGTGCGCATTGTGCCGATGAGCGATGACCCGGCCCCGACCCACATTCTCACCGACGCGGGCGAGTTCCACTTCGAGGAGTACCTGGTGCGCCGGCGCGCCCAGGACGCGGTGCGCGGCGTGCGCCTGCACGCCGCCGGTCCCGCCGCGCCGGCCCCCGGCGTGCTGGAGGCCATCGCCGGGGCCGCGGCGGTGATCATCGCGCCGAGCAACCCCGTGGTCAGCATCGGGCCGATCCTGGCCCTGCCGGGGCTGCGCGCGGCCCTGCGGGACACCCCGGCCCCCGTGGTGGCGGTCAGCCCGATCGTCGGCGGGGCGGCAATCAAGGGGCCGGCCGCGCCGCTGATGCGCGCCGTGGGGATGGAGGTCTCGGCCCTGGGGGTGGCGCGGGCCTATGCCGATGTACTTGATGGGATTATTATTGACTCAGTGGATGCCGATCTGGCCCCGGCCATCGAGGCGCTGGGGCTGCGCGTCACCGTCACCGATACGATCATGCGCGGCCCCCCCGAGAAGGCCCATCTGGCGCGTGTCGCCCTGGCCCTGGCGGGTGTGGAGGTGTAGAAGGGAGAGGGTCGCGGCGGGCTGAGGATTAACCCCGATGTTCACCTCGGAAAAAACCTATGCAACCGATAAATAATCTGCACGCCATCGTTCCTGTCAAGGCCCTGGATCAGGCCAAATCGCGGCTGGCCTGCGCCCTGACGCCCCCGGAGCGACGGCAGTTGACGCTCGAGATGCTGGAACGGGTGCTGGCGGCGTTGAACGCGGCGCCACTGGCCGCCGTGTGGGTGGTCAGCCCCGATGCGGAGGTATTGGAACGCGCCGCCGCGCTGGGCGCGCGCCCGCTCCTCGAGAGCCGCGCGGAGCTGAACCCCGCCCTGGAGCAGGCCCGTAGCGCCGCCCGCGCCGCCGGCGCCGCGGCGCTGATCGTCGTGCCCGCCGATGTGCCCCTGGTCAGCCCCGAAGATATTGACGCCATGGCCGGATTGCTCGCCAGGGGCGCCGATATGGTGCTGGCCCCCGATGCCCTGGGCATGGGCACCAACGCCCTGGCCCTGCGCGCCGGGGCCGAGGTGCCCTTTCGCTTCGGCGGCAACAGCGCCGCGATCCATCTGCGCGCCGCCGTTGAGCGCGGCCTGGTCGCCCGGCTCTACCGCTCGCCGCGCCTGGCCCTCGATGTGGACGACTCCGCCGGCCTGGCGCGCTACCGCGCTGAACTGGCGGCGTTGCCGCTCGGAAGTGGGTGACGAAACGTTTTGTTGGCGCGACTACCCGTTGGGTTGACCTGGGAGCGCCGGCGGCTCGCCCGCCGGGTCCTGCGGGGGCAGCGCGGCGCGCCCCGCCCCTCCCTGACCCTCCCCCGCCGGGGGAGGGAACCGCGCTCCTCCCCTCAGCGTGGGGAGGCTGGGAGGGGGGTGTGCCACCGTTGCCGGGTCCCGTTCCCCGGTTCCCCTGACTCCGACGTCACACCTCGCTCGGGGCGCGGTGATGGAGTGTTATACTACAGCCGGGACCAATACCTTACCAATAGGGGTAGGTGTTCGCATAGGGCTACGTCAACGTCGTCCGCCCGGCAACTGAAGCCGTGGGCGAGCCTCTGCGAAGCCCGCCGGCGCGGGCTCGACAGGCCACGCAGGTGGCCTTCGCACCAGCCATCCATGCGGCTCGCGCCGCACACCGACGGGATACGATTGTTCCCGGGAGGGCTACGCCCTCCCAGACCCTCCCACCGGGTGGGGGGATGGGGAAACCCGCTTTCCCCATCCCCCTGCGGGGCGGGGGCGTGGGGAAACCCGGTTTCCCCCCCCCTCGCCGAGGGCGTAGGTTCACGTGCGACGGTCATGCCCACGGCGCACCACGCCGCGATGCACATAACCTGGGAGCGCGGGCGTCCCGCCCGCGCCACGGCTCCGCGGGCACGGCGCCGGCCCCCTCCCGGACCCTCCCCCACCGGGGGCGGGCACCCGGCGCCTCCCCCCAGCGGGGGGAGGCTGGGAGGGGGGCTGAACGCGGCGCACGATGGTCACCTCAGGTGTGAACAATTACGTGCGGGGCGTGAGCAACGTCCTATCCCCCGGCGGGGTAAGGTATTGCGCCCAGAACGGCCCTGCGAATGAAAGGACCCCTGCCGTGGCAACGATTGGCCTCTCGGCTGCCCTCGAACAGTTCCATCCCAACGAACTCCTCGAACACTGTAAATTAGCGGAGTGTTACGGCTTCCGCGGCGTGATGGCGGCCGACCATTTTCAGCCCTGGGTGCCCGCCCAGGGCCACAATGCCTTCGCCTATAGCTGGATGGGCGCTCTCGGCGCCGTCACCGGCCACAGCTTCGGCCCCGGCGTGACCTGTCCCTCCTTCCGCACCCATCCCGCCGTCATCGCCCAGGCCGCCGCCACCCTCGGGGCCATGTTTCCCGGGCGCTTCTGGCTTGGTCTCGGCAGCGGCGAATTGCTCAACGAGAATGTGGTCGCCGGCGAGTGGCCCGACCCCCTCATCCGCTTCGAGATGCTCCAGGAAGCCACCGAGATCATCCAGCGCCTGCTCAGCGGCAAAGAGACCCGCTACCGCGGGCGCTACTTTCAGATGAACAAGGTCCGCCTGTGGACCCTGCCGGAGCAGCCTGTGCCGATCTATATCGCCGCCACCGGCCCCCAGACCCTCAAATGGGCCGGCAAGACCTGCGATGGGCTGATTACCCCCGGCGCCTCCCACGAGAAACTGCGCGGCATTCTCGACAACTTTGCCGCTGGCGCCCGCGAGGCCGGTAAGGACCCGGCGAAGATGCCCAAATTGCTGCAACTCCATATCTCCTGGGCCGAGACCTACGAGGAGGCCCTGCAAAATGCCCTGGTCGAGTGGCCGAACGGCGGCATGAACTTTCCCAAGCAGGACATCCGCTCGCCCGAGGATTTCGCCGCTATGGCCAGGCTGGTGCGCCCCGAGAACTTCACCGGCCGCGTGCTGATCTCGCCCGACCTCGAGGAGCACCGCGCCCATCTGCAGGGCTTTCTGGACCTGGGCTTCGACGCTATCTACGTCCACAATGTCGGTCGCAACCAGGAGGCCTGGCTCCGCGCCTTCGGCGAGCAGGTGCTCCCCAGGCTAAGGGTCTAGCTCGTCGCCTTGCGCGACCACCTGCAAGAGCGCGGGCAGGCGCAGCCGCCCCGCCCACGGGAGAGGGCCTGGCCCTCACGCAGGGGGATGGGGAACCCGGGTTTCCCCATTCCCCCACCCGGTGGGAGGGTTTGGGAGGGCGCAGCCCTCGGAGAGGGGTGAGGGGAAACCGGGTATCCCCACGCCCCCGCCCGCGGGAGGGCCTGGCCCTCACGCAGGGGGAATGGGGAACCCGGGTTTCCCCATTCCCCCACCCGGTGGGAGGGTTTGGGAGGGCGCAGCCCTCCCAAAAACAACCATATGTTCATTGCGGTGTTGTGCGGCGCAGCCGCATAGATGGCTGATAGCATACAAGGGCCACCCCAGATGTTCACCCGCATCCTGATTGCCAATCGCGGCGAAATCGCCGTTCGCATCATCCGCGCCTGTCGTGAGTTGGGGATCAGCCCCGTCGCGGTCTTCTCGGAAGCCGATGCGGGCGCGCTGCACGTGCGTCTGGCCGACGCGGCCTATCCCATCGGCCCCGCCGCCGCGACCCGGAGTTATCTGCGCATCGAGGCGATTATTGCCGCCGCCCGCGAGCTGGGGGCCGAGGCCATTCACCCCGGCTACGGCTTTCTGTCGGAGAATGCCGCCTTTGCCCGCGCCTGCGCTGAAGCCGGCCTGGTCTTCATCGGCCCGCCCCCGGAGGCCATCGAGGCCATGGGCGGCAAGATCGGCGCCCGTCGCATCGCCCAGGCGGCCGGTGTGCCCGTCGTGCCCGGCTATGACGGGGCCGAGCAGGGCGAGGAGCGGCTGCTGGCCGAAGCCCGGCGCATCGGCTTTCCCCTGCTGATCAAGGCCAGCGCCGGGGGCGGCGGCAAGGGTATGCGCGTGGTCAATGACGCCGATGGCTTCGCCGCGGCCCTCGAGGGCGCCCGCCGCGAGGCCCGCGCCGCCTTCGGCGATGATACCGTCTTCCTCGAACGCCTGCTGCTGCGCCCGCGTCATGTCGAGATCCAGGTGCTCGCCGACGCCCACGGCAATGTCCTGCACCTCGGCGAACGCGAATGTTCCATTCAGCGCCGCCACCAGAAGATCCTGGAGGAGTCGCCCTCCCCCGCCCTCACCCCCGACCTGCGCGCCCGCATGGGCGACGCCGCGGTCCGTGTCGCTCGCGCCGCGGGCTATGTCAATGCCGGAACGGTCGAGTTCATGCTCGATGCCACGGGCCAGTTCTACTTTCTGGAGATGAACACCCGCCTCCAGGTCGAGCATCCCGTCACCGAGCAGGTCACCGGCCTCGATCTGGTGCGCTGGCAGATCGCCATCGCCGCCGGGGCGCGCCTGCCTTTCAGCCAGCGGGACATTAGCTTCCGCGGCCATGCCATCGAGGCGCGCCTCTACGCCGAGGACCCCGTGACCTACCTGCCCGCGGTGGGGCGCCTGGCCTTGCTCGATCCGCCCCAGGGGCCCGGTGTGCGCGTGGACGCCGGCCTGACCACCGGCGACGAGGTGACGGTTCACTACGACCCCATGATCGCCAAGCTGGTGGTCCACGCTGAGAGCCGCCCCGCAGCGGTTGCGCGGCTCCGCCGCGCCCTCGACGACTTCGCGGTGCTGGGGCTGACCACCAACCTGCCCTTGCTGCGGGCCCTGGCGGCCCACCCCGCCTACGCCAGCGGCGATACCCACACCGGCTTCCTCGGCGAGCATGTCCTGGAGGTGGCGCCCCCCGCCGCGCCGCCCTCCACGGTGCTCATCGCCGCCGCGCTCTACGAGCTTCAGGTCGCCCCACGCCAGCATGCCCCTGTGAGCGACCCCTTCGCCGAACGCTGGCGCGTCGGGGGCAGCGGGGTGCCGCTCAGCTTCGAGCATGGCGGCGTCACCTACCGCCTCAGCGCGCAGCGCCAGCGCGAGGGGTGGCAGTTTACCCTGGCCGATGAGCGCTGCCACGGGCAGGTGCGGGCCACCGGTCCCGGCGAACTGGTGGTGGACCTTGATGGCCGTCTGGAGCGTCTGCGCGTGGCCCGCGACCACGAGGGCGCCATTCATCTGGCCTGGCGCGGGGCCAGCTACCGCCTGGCGCGCCCCGCGCCCCTCAGCGCCGACAGCGCCTCTCGCGCGCGGGGCGGCCATAATGCCGCCAGCCTCACCGCGCCAATGCCCGGCACGCTGATCAAGGTCCTGGTCGGCGAAGGCGAGAGCGTGCGCGAGGGCCAGCCGCTGGTGGTGCTCGAAGCCATGAAAATGGAACACACCGTCGTCGCTCCCTACGCTGGCGTGGTGCGCCGCCTGCCCTACGCCCAGGGCGCCAGCGTGGCCGGCGGCGCCGATCTGGTCGATCTGGCGCCTCTAACGTGACCATGGGAGAACCAGGTTCCCCCATACCCCCGCCCCTGGGAAGGTGAGGGCGCAGCCTCTGCGCAGGGGGGTGGGGCAACCTGTCTTCCTGGGAGGGCCGGCCCGCCCGCGGGCGGGGATGTGGGGAAACCCGGTTTCCCTACATCCTGCTCCAGGAGACGATGGTCCTGACCGGTAAACTGGATCTGGCTATCACCCCGAGGATGTCCTCGCTGTGCTCGGAATCGCAGGGCTCTGGCAAGGAAGGCCAACCGATGAGCGAAAGGAGATCGCCATGCGCGCACGCCGAGTCGGATTTGTCGCGATGGTGGGGTTCGTTCTGCTTGTGTTAGGGATCGGGCTACCGGGTCAGATCGGCATCGGCCGCCTGGGGGGCGCCGCGGCGGCGCCGCTGGCGCAACCGACCGTGAGCGCCACCTTGATCCCGCGTTTCATTAGCCTGGATCCCTACGGGGCATATATTGAAGGGGCAGCGACGTTTTCGACTGGGTTTGGTCCCAACAGCGGATTGAGGCTGCCGGACGGTGCGTCGAGCAGTTTCAGCATGGGGTTCACCATACCGCCGGATTACGCTGCCGGAACGCCGCTGACCCTGCGCATGGTCTGGCACACCCCTTCGACGGGGTGTACCATCAGCTTTCGCCCCAACTCGATCGCCGTGGCCCGTCCCGGTCGAACCCATATTGCCGGTATCGGGGCTTCGGAGGGGCTCACAGTTGTTGGCGGCACGGACCTGAGCGCGCCGACGACGGCGAATAGTTCGCAGGAAACCCGAATTCAAATCGTCTCACCGGTTCCCAGTGTGCCCTTGCAACCAGGCGACGTGATCATGTTCAGCATGTTCCGCGCCGGGACGGGAGTGAACGACACCTGCACCGGCAATCTCGTGATCCAGGGGATGGCATTGCAGTATCAGGGGCAGACGTCCTACCTGCCGCTGGTGGCGAACGAGTAGCGCTGCCTTTCAAACAAGCGAAGGCGGCGCTTCAGCCCTCCGCCGGGGGAAGGATCCGCGCTCCCGCCTCCGGCGGGGGAGGGCTGGAGAAGGGGTAATCATCTTATTTGATAGGAGTTACGCGGTCGCCTTCCGGCGGGGAGGGGTCCACCAACCGGTTGGTGCCCGCCCGCAGCGGGAGGGCCGTGGGGGTTGTGCCAGGCCACCTGGCCGCCGCGGGCGGGAACAGGGGTGCGGGGGGCGAAGCCTCCCCGCACCCCTCCACCGCGTCACTCCTGTTCTTTGAAATGGTCTTTGAAGAAATAATCCGGTATAGGCCGCGCAGGCGGCCTTCGCATCCCCTGGCCGAGGGCTTCAGCCCCACGGCTAGCCCGGCATAGCGGATGAATGTTTCAAAGACCATAAAAGCGCGGACAGGGCATGCGCCTATGAGCCTTCAGCTTGCCATTTTCCCCCCGGTGATAGACCTGGCCCCATGCGCCGGGACGCAGGTGGCGTATGCCCTGGTCACCATCGGCGCCGAGGGGCGCGCGGGCGTTGCGCCGCTCGACTGGGTGGTGGTGGCCGACGCCAGCCGCTCGATGCGCATCCCTATCGTCAGCGAGGAACAGTTCCGCGATCTGGTGCGTAGCGGCGGCGCCCATGAGGTCCTGGTGGACGGGATGCCGGTCTGGCAACTGGCCGGCCCCGTCCCCGAGGCTATCCGCGCCGTCGCGCCGAGCGCCCTCGACCATACCGCCCGCGCCCTGCACAGTGTGGTGGAACGCCTGGAGCGCGACGACCGCCTGTGTCTGATAGCCTGCGCCGAGCGGGCCGTGCGCCTGGCGAGCGGCAGCGGCGCGCGGCGCGACGAACTGGTCGCCGGGATCGCCGCGCTCCCGGCGACGCGCGTGGGCGAGGCAACCGACCTGGCGGCGGGGATGCGTCTGGCGCTGGAAGCGTTGGGCGCGGCGGAGGGCGGGCGCATTATCCTGCTCACCGACGGCTTCACCCGCGACCCCGAGGCGTGCGTGGCCCTGGCGCGCGTCGCCGCCGCCCGCGGCATCAGCGTCAGCACCCTGGGACTCGGCGGCGAGTTTCAGGACGACCTGCTCACGCGCCTGGCCGATCTAACCGGCGGGCGGGCGACCTTCCTGCACCACGCCGAGCACATCCCCGCCGCCGTCGCCGCCGAACTCGCCGCCGCCCGCGGCGCGGTTGCCCATACCCTGACCCTGGAGCTACGTCTGACCCGCAGCGTGACCCTGCGTCACGCCACCCGTCTGGCGCCCGAGCTGGCGCCGCTGGAGTGGGAAAACGACCTCGATGAGCCGCGCCTCCGCCTGCGCCTGGGCGATCTGGAGCGCGGCGCGACCGCGCGGTTGCTGCTGGAGTTCCTGGCGCCCCCGGCGCCGCCGCGCCCGCAGGCGGATGGCGCGCCGATGCGCCTGGCCGCCCTGGTGGCCCGCGCCGGGGCCACGTCGGCCAGCGCCGATGTGCTGGGACGGTACGCCGGGGCGTCGGCGCCGGCCCCGACCATCCTCGCCGCCGCGGGCCGCGCCAGCATCGCCCGTCTCCAGCGCCGCGCCGCCGCTGCGGCGGCCAGCGGCGACGCCTCCGGCGCGGCCACGCTGCTCCGCACCGCCGCGGCGCGCCTGCGCGACCTGGACGAGCACGAACTGGCCCTGGCGGCCCTGCGCGAGGCCGAGGCCCTGGCTGTCACCGGACGCGACACCGGCCTCGGGGCCCGCGAATTGACCTACGCCACCCGCCGCTTGCAGTGAGTGCAGGTCAGACCGGCGCCAGTGACCACAGGGCCGCCAGGCCGAATCCCAGGATGATCAGGCCCGCGCCACGGTTGATCCAGTGCAGCGCCGCGAGCGTCAGGCGTGATCGGAGCAGCCCCACCCCACCGCTGAGCGTCAACCACCACAGAGCCGAACCGGCGGCCACGCCCGTCGCCAGCAGCACCCCCTCGCCGTAGCTGTGGGCCGCGCTGCCCGCGCCGAGGCCGGCGAAGATCGCCGCGAAGGCGATAATCGTCGCCGGATTGGTGAGGGTCAGGACAAGGGTCGAAGCGTAGGCGCGCAGCAACCCCCGCGCCGCGCCCCCCGCGGGCTGCGCGGCGGCCGGCCGCGCGCCCAGGGTGCGCAGCCCCAGATAACAGAGGAACAGCCCACCCAGCAGGCGCGTCCAGAAACTGATCCCCACCAGCGCGCCGGTCAGCGCCGTCAGCCCCAGCGCCGCGATCGTCCCGTAGATCAGATCGGCCGTTGCCGCGCCCAACCCCGAGACAAAACCCGCCATGCGCCCGTCCCGCAGGGTGCGATTGATACACAGAACGCCGATCGGCCCGACCGGGGCGGCGATCGCCAGCCCGATCAACGCGCCGCGGGCGAAGAGTCCCGCTTCCATAGGCTCCATTCTAACGTGAACATAGGCTGCTGGAGCAGGAGGGTGGGGAAACCGGGTTTCCCCATACCTCCACCCGGTGGGAGGGTTTGGGAGGGCTACGCCCTCCCAAGAAGTATGTTCATCCCGTCGGTGTGCGGCGCGAGCCGCATGGACGGCTGTTGATCTCCCGGGAGCGCGGGCAGCTTGCCCGCGGAGATGCGACGCGGGCGGGACGCCCGCGCTCCCAGGCGCGCGGGTCACCCGCCCGGCATCTCGGCCTCCCGGAGGGTGACGGATTGGGCCTGAGCGGCGCCCGCTTCATCATCGGCAAGGCGTTCCACTTCGATTGTGCGCGCCATGCGCCGGTCGAGGGGATAACTGGCGTTGCCGAGACGGATCGTCAGTGGGCCGTCGAAGGGGGCGCTGGCAGTTACTTCAACCCGCGCCCCGGGTACCAGGCCCAGATCGGCCAGGTAGCGCAGGCGCTCGCCGCTCTGATCACGCACGCGCACAATGCGCCCCTGCTCGCTGACGGCGAGGTCGGCAAGGCGCGTCCCGGCGGAGGCAGGGAGCGTGCCCTCGATGGTGGGAATCGGATCGCCGTGGGGATCGAAGGCGGGGTTGCCCAGGTGCTCGGCGATGCGCGCCTCCAGCTTCTCGCTGATATGGTGCTCGAGCCGCTCGGCCTCCTCGTGCACTTCGTCCCAGCTATACCCGAGGGCCTCGACGAGGTAGAGTTCCAGCAGGCGGTGATGGCGGATCACCTCCAGGGCAATGCGTTCCCCGGCGGGGGTGAGCATCACCCCCTGGTAGGGCGTATGTTGCACCAGGTTCATCTCGGCGAGTTTCTTGATCATCCCGGTGACCGAACCGGGCTTCGAGCCGCGCTGTTCGCCGAGTAGCGAGGTAGTGACCACGCCGTGCTGCTGCTGCAGGGTGTAGATGGCCTTCAGGTAATCTTCGATGGCGGGCGTGACACGACCGTGTTCCTCTGAGTCGGGCATCAGAGCGCTCTCTTTCTGCGGACGAGCCGGCCCCGGGTCGCTGCGTGGTCAGTACAACTTTATCATACCCCCGCGCGCCGTCGCAACCACCGTTGCGACGGTAATAGAGCCGTGCTATGCTAGCGTGAACATACGCCCTCGGCGAGAGGTGTGGGGAAACCCGGTTTCCCCACGCCCCCGCCCCGCAGGGGAATGGGGAAACCCCGTTTCCCCATTCCCCCACCCGCGGGAGGGTTGGGGCGGGCGCAGCCCTCGAGCAGGAGGATGGGGAAACCCGGTTTCCCCATCCTCGCACCCGGTGGGAGGGTTGGGGCGGGCGCGGCCCCACGCAGCGGCATGGGGCAACCCGGTTGCCCACGCCCCTACAACCGGCTGTCAATCGTTGTAAGAGAGAACCATGACCATCACCGATCGGATGCTCACCGGAGCAATCGCCAACAACCCGGCCAACTACGCCGGCGATGGCGAATGGCGCTACTCCATCCCCCATCGCACCCTCTACTTCACCAGGGCTTCCGAACCCGATCCGCGGGACGCCGAGCCCTACTTCGCGCTCCCTTCGCTCAACCCTGACGGCTCGCAGCGCATGGAGCATGCCTTCCGGCAGTTCATCAAGCGGCGCTGGCCCCCGAGCCGGCAGCGTGAGTTGGAGCATTTTGCCGAGAAGCGTGGGTGGCACCTGGCCATGGAACTGAAGTACGGCGGTGGCGCGCTGGAGGATCACGAGGCCGAGGAATGGCAGTACGTGGTCAACCGCGAGCTACAGCGCCTCGCCGCGCAGGTGCGGGCGAAGATCGCCGAGATCGAGGGCGGCGCGTGACCGGTGGCAGCCGGGGGCGCGCGCTTCGTCCTGGCACTAGCGGATAGGGTCCCTGCGTTCCGGCGCCTCGAAGCGTCGCACCTGCGTATACGCCGCTCCAAGCAGCCGGTAGGTGGCGCTGGCGGTGATGCGCCAGGGGCCATTGGGGGCGGCGCTTAACGGGATCTCGGCCTCCAGCGCCTCGCCATCGGTGGTGGCGCTGCCGTAGCTGTCCCCCAGATCCAGATCGAAGATAACACTGATGGGCCGCGCCCCCAGGCCATACGACCAGGCGATCGTCGCGTAGAAGGGGCCAGGGCCGCTGATCGCCGTCAGTCGCGCCTGCCGCACCCGCGCCGGCAGCAGGGTAGTGACGGCCAGCCAGAGGCCGCCGGTCAGCAGCGCCATGCGCCAGAGCCATTGCTTGCCCATGATGCCGTGCATCCTCCAGGTTCCGGCGCAACCCGGAGGGTTGCGCCGACAGTCGGTTTCCGGGCGAGGCGGGGGCATAGGGAAGCCCGGTGTTCTCGGTATGCCGTGGGTCAATGGCGGCGAATGGTTTCCGGGTCGCTGATCAGCGCAGGGGCCTCGCGGTAGCGCCCCCGCAGATCGTTCAGGCGCACGGTGAACACATCGCGCAGATTGCGGAGCGAATCGCGCAGCGGGTTCACCCTGGTCTCGGCGCCATAGTGCCAGCGCACGGGCACCTCGGCGATGCGGTAGCCGCATTTGCGGGCCAGAAAGAGCACCTCGACATCGTAGGCGGTCACCGCGGCGCCACGCACCACCGGCGCATCTTCGCCGTAGATGCGCACGCGCCGGAACAGATCGCGGGCCGTCTCGCGGCGCATGGCCTTGAAGCCGCACTGCGTATCGTTGATGCCCCGCAGGGCCACCAGGCGAATGATCCAGTTGAAGATCCGGCCCATCACGTGGCGATACCAGGGCTCGCCTTCACGAGTTGCGCCGATCCCCTCGCGCGAGCCGATCACCACATCATAGCCGCTGGCGAAGAAGCCCTCGAACTTCACCCACTCCTCGATCGGCACGGCGAGATCGGCGTCGCACAGCAGCACATAGGCGCCGCCGGCCGCCAGCGCGCCCGCGCGCACGGCAAACCCCTTGCCGCGGTGCTCGCAGCGCAGCACCTGAACCTCCGGGCAACTCGCGGCCACAGCGGCGGTGCGGTCATCGCTGCCATCGTCAACCACGATCACCTCGCCGGCGAACGGCTGGTCCGCCAGATAGGCGCGTATCTGCTGGAGCGTGGCGGGGAGGCGGCGCTCCTCGTTGTAGGCCGGAATAACAATCGAAAGGTAGATGGGCGGATCAGCAGGTTCAAGCATGGGCGTAATGGCTGCAATTCGGCTATGGCGCCAGGCAAAGCGTCTCATCGGGTTGGAGGCGCCGGCGTTTACGCAGGAAGAGGGGCAGGGCGCGCAGCGCGGCCAGTTGGCCCCGCAGCCGGGCGCGGGCCGCCGGCTCGCGGATATGGCGCAGACTGTGGAGGGCGAAACGCGCCTGTGAGGCCAGCAGCGCCGGCCAGTAGCGCCGGGCGAGCGGTGCGGGCATGTTCTTGGCCCACACCAGGGCGAAATTGCGCCCGCAGTAGTAACTGGCCAGCGTTCCGCCGCCGGTGGCGCTGAGGCGATGGTAGACCACCGCCGTGGGAACGAAGATCGTCCGCATCCCCCGCCGTCGCGCCCGCAGGTTCAGGTCCACATCCTCACAGTACATGCCCAGATCCTCGTCGAACACCCTGCCGTCCTCCGCCAGGGCCTCCAGGGCCACGCGGCGATAGGCCGCGGCGCCGGCGCAGGGGCCGAACACCTCCGTCACCGCATCGTACTGGCCCCGGTCGCGCTCCCACACCCCCCGACTGCCCGGCTCACCGTCGGGCCGGTAAAAATCGCCGGCCGAGTGCAGATAATCGCGCCGGTCGAACAACAACAGCTTGCTGGCGGCGAAGGCGTAGGCCGGGAAGCGTTCCAGGGCGCCGATCAACCGTTCGAGCCAGGCCGGATGGGCCTCGGTATCATTGTTCAGCAAGGCGACGAAGGGCCGTCGCGTGGCGGCGATGCCCGCGTTCGCCGCGGCGGCCAGGCCCCGGTTACGCGGCAGGGCCACGACCTGGACCTCGGGGTAGCGCGCGGCCAGCAGGGCGAGCGAGTCATCGGCGCTGCCGTCGTCCACCACCGTGACGAGCGCATCGCGGCGCGTCTGCGCCCGCAGCGCATCGAGGCAGGTGGGCAACAGCGCCGCTCCATTGTAATTCGGAACAATTACATCAATCATACCGCAGCCAGCGTGGCGAGGTAGGCGGCGACGGCCTCCTCCCAGGGGCGCAGGGCAAGCCCGATCGCCGCTCCGGCGTGGTTCGCAAGGGGTGTGTAGGGTGGCGGCGTGCTATCGCGGGGAAAATCGGCCAGTTTGATCGGCGTCACCGGGGTGCTCAGGCCGGCCAGGCGCAGGACCGTCCGGGCCAGTTCGTAGCGCGAGCAGGCCCCGGCGTTGACCAGGTGGTAGGTGCCGAAAAAATCCGTCGCGATAAGCGTGGCCACCGCCTCGGCCACATCCGGGGCATAGGTCGGGCTACCTACCTCATCATCCACCATGCGCAGCCCGGTGGCGGGGCGATCCGCGGCCAGCCGCAGCACGGTGCGCACGAAATTACGCTCCCCGCCAAAGAGCCAGGCCACGCGCACAATATAGAAACTGTCCAGCAACTCCCGCACCGCCTGCTCGCCGGCCCACTTGGAGCGCCCGTAGGCATTGATCGGTCGGGGCGCATCGTACTCGGTGTAGGGGCGCCCGGCATCGCCGGGGAAGACTTCATTGGTGCTGATGTAGACCAGGGGCGCACGCAGCCGGCGGCAGGCCAGGGCGACGTAGCGCGTGCCTAGCCCATTCACCCGGTAGGCCAGATCGGGGTCGCGGGCGCAGCCATCCACATTGGTATACGCGGCAGCGTGGATAACCAGATCAGCGCCGGTGGCGACGATCTGTTCAACGGTGGTAGGTGAACTCAGTTCGAGAAGATCGTGACCAAGAGGAACCAGTTCATAGCCCGGAGCCAGGGCAGCGCACAGGGCGCGTCCCAGTTGCCCGCGGGCGCCGGTGATGGCGATCCGCACGTCCGTTACTCCTCGCTTGGCTGGCGCCGCGGCGCACGCGCCGGGCGGGTCTCAGGGTGGAACAGTAGCAGAAGAGCGGGGAAGCGTCAACCCGGAGCGGGCCGGGGTATGGGGAAACCCGGTTTCCCCGTACCCCGGCTCCAGGAAAGGTTCTTCCTGAGAGGGCGCAGCCCTCCCAAACCCTCCCGCGGGTGGGGGTAGGGGGAAACCAGGTTTTCCCCTACCCCTGCTTGAGAGCCAGGCCCTCCCGTGGGCGGGGGGATGGGGGAACCTGGTTCCCCCATGGTCACGTGAGACGGTCATGCGCATGGCGCACCACGCCGCGATGACCATGACCTGGGAGCGCGGGCGTTCCGCCCGCGCCACGGCTCCGCGGGCACGGTGACCGCCCCTTCCCTGACCCTCTCCCACTGGGGGCGGGAACCCGGCGCCTCCCCCCAGCGGGGGGAGGCTGGGAGGGGGGCGGAACCCTGCGAACGATGGTCACCTCAGGCGCCTGGCGCTACCTGGAGGCGGCGCGGGTGCGGAAGGGCGGCGCGGATGGCCCGTTCGCGGCACAAAAGGAACAGGCCCCGCGGACGGCGTCCGCGACGGAGGAAGGAGCGACCAGTGAGGCCGGCGCAGCGGGTGAAGACACCGTAACCGGCGCGGAACAGCTTTTTACCGTTTCTAACCAGCGAAGGATGTACCCTTCATAACGTGGGAAACGAGCGGCGGCACGGTGTCTCCCTGGCGATCGGTTCGCGCCGCAGGGGCGCGCCGGCAGCCTGTGGATGCGTCGCGCTCCATCCGCCATCGCCTTAGAGCGGCCCGACCCGGCCGCGGGCAAGTTGCACCAGGGCCAGCAATTCTTCATCCGAGGGGCTGCCGCCGTGTTGTTCCCACCAGCGCCGGTACCAGCGCAGATTTTCGGTAAAAGCTGCCAGCACCTCCTCACGGGTCAGGGGCGGAACCTTCTGGCGGAGCGCCTCCATCGCCTCGTTGCGGTCGCTATCGCTCAGTTCGGCGATCGAGTCGAGAATACGTTCGGCGCGCAGAAGAAACAGTTCGCGCTCGATGGTCGGGAAGTGATCGCCAATTTTACGGATATTGCCCAGGTAGCAGATGGTGCGTTGGCGCGGCGCGCCCTGCTCGTCGCGATAGCTTTCCACCAGATAGGCGTCGTAGAAACTCGTGTCAGCGCTCAGCAGGTTCTTATGGCGTCGGACGACCCAGCGAACGTACATAGCCCGACTCCGTGCTCGCAGTGGCTTCCAGTATAGCACAAGAGGTAAGTATTTTGAATATATGAAAGGCAGAGCGGCCAGGCACTGCGCCTGGCCTGACCCGGTTCCGGGGCAATATTGTTACGTACGACGCAAGTTATTCGCGCTGACAAGCACTTCTCCAGGCGGTTGGCGTGGTAAATTAATTGCTTATTGGGGGGAACGATTGCCACTCGAACGATGGGTCACTCCTTCTCATCGGCGAAGTTACATCGCTCGAGGCCGGTCGGGGCGCCGTTCTTGTCATAAAAACAACATGGTCATATATCGAGGGTTTGCACAAAAGTTGCAAATGTTGCGACCCTTTTTACCATATGCTATACTCAGGCCACGTACCGTTCTTGCTGCTACCTTGCCCGTGGAACTGCACCTTCCCCTTGTCCCAGCCGCGCGATGGGCGCCAGTGCCGGCGACTCTCCCAGGAGGCGCAAGCCTCGAACTGGTGGAAATATGTAACACTCCTTATTCGTTTATACCGTCGTAGTTCGTAGCCTGTACTACATCCTTCGGTCCCCGCGCCCGGTTGCAGAAAGGGGAAGTGTGTATGGCCCTCCTGCGTCTCCTGTTCAAAACCGCCCGCCTGTCTATCATGAGGATCGGGGCGGGGTGGATGTTCGCCCTGCTGACGTTCAACTTCAACCGGATTACTATTGCCGACCTGGGCGCCATCGCGGTGATCGTCACGACGCTGATCGGCATGCACCATTTTATCTCCTTCTTCCAGGTCTACTGGGGGCGCCTGGCCGATCGCTACCCGGTGTTTGGGTATCGCCGCACGCCCTATTTCCTCCTCAGCGCCCTCGTGGCTTCCCTGGTCTTCCTCTTCCTGCCCTCGATTGCCATCGGCCTCGGGCAGCGCGATCCCCTCGCCACGATCGAGGCCTTCCTCTTCATCGCGGTCTTCGGCGTGGCGATGGCGATGAATGGCAGTTCCTCCAATGCCTTGATGGCCGAGGTGACCACAGAGAAGGACCGGGGCTTTGTGGTGGCGGTGATCTGGGCCACGGTGATCATCAGCGGGATCGTCTCCGCCGGGGTCTCGCGGGTGATGATGCCGGTCTACTCCCCCGAGGCGATGCAGCAACTCTATAACCTGACGCCGATGGTGGTCATGGCAACGGCCCTGCTGGGGGTGATCGGCATGGAGCGCCGCGTCAGCAAGGAGCAGCACGCCGCGCTGCTGGCCCAGCAACCTGCTGAGGGGGCGGCCTCGCCCCTCGGCACCTTCCGCGTGGCCCGGCAGTTGATGGCCACCAATCGCCACGTGCGCGGCTTCTTCTTCTTCGTGCTCCTCGGCATTCTGGGAATTTTCCTCCAGGACGCCATCCTCGAACCGTTCGGGGCCGAGGTGTTCGGCATGACCCAGGCCCAGACGGCGCGTTTCCAGCAGGCCTGGGGCGCCGGGGCGCTGCTCGGCATGCTTGCTATCGGCATTCTGTGTAGCGTCTTCTCCATCCCCAAGAAGTTGATCGCCACCATCGGCGGCCTGGGGATCGTCGGCAGTCTGGCGACCATCGCCTTCTCGGCCTTTGCCCACCGTCCGGAGTTGATCCTGCCCAGCCTGATCGTGATGGGTCTTGGCATCGGCCTGTTCGATGTGGGCGCGCTCTCCATGATGATGGATATGACCATCGAAGGGCAGGTGGGCCTGTACATGGGCATCTGGGGCATGGCCCAGGGCTTCGGCAATGGTTTCGCCAATGTGCTCAGCGGCGCGTTCCACACCCTCTTTATCGAGATCGCGGGGATAACCCCCACCGTGGCCTATGGGGTGATCTTCGGCTTCGAGGCGCTGATGATGGGCCTGGCGATTGTCATCCTGCGCGGCATCAGCGTCCAGGAGTTCAAGGGCCTGACCCGCCGGGAGATCGGCACCGTGCTGGCCATGGATACGGCCGGCTAGTTCCACTACGTTTCAACGAAGGTGACGGCCCCCTCCCCAGCCCTCCCCCGCCGGGGAAGGGGGGCCGGCTCCTCCCCTCAGCGGGGGGAGGTTGGGAGGGGGCTGCGGCGCCGGATGCGCTTATCGGCAAGCTGTCCTTGTGGGCGGGCTGCGCGCTTGCCCGCCGGAGTCAATGGCGATGATGTACACACCAGAACAGTTGCGGCGACGCGAGGCCTCACCCTGGACGCGCGTGCAGATTATTCTGGCGCCCATCCAGTTCGTCGCCTTTATTATCAGCTTCGCCCTGGTGATCCGCTATCTCATGACCGGCGAGGGGTACTGGATCGCTACCATCAGTATCTGGATCAAGATCGCGCTCATCTGGGCATTGACGATCACCGGGATGCTCTGGGAACACGATATGTTCGACCACTACTTCATGGCCAGGGAGTTCTTCTGGGAGGATCTCGGCAACCTGATCGCCATCATCACCCACAACCTCTACTTTGTCGCCCAGTGGCTGGGCGCGAGCAATGAAACGGTGATGTGGGTGATGGTCTTTGCCTATGTGACCTACCTCTTCAACGCCGGTCAGTTCGTGGCGCGAGGCATCCGCTCGGCGCGGCAGCGCCGCGCCCTGGCCACGCAGGGTATGCGTCTTGGCACGTCCGGACAGGATTGACGCCAGCGCCGCGGCGCCTCCTGCGCCGTGGCCGCGATGCTGCCGGCAGGTTCTTTTGCGGCGAGCCGGAGGCCCCTTCCGCCGCCCGCTCGCGACCTAGAAAGCGATACCGGTATGCCGATCAAGTCACGCGCCGTGGTGATCCCGCGCCGCAACACGGTCGAATTGCGCACCGTGCAGGTGCTGGAGCCGCGGGCCGGCGATGTGTTGATCCGCACCGCCTTTACCTCGATCAGCGCCGGCACGGAACGTATGTTGCTCGATGGACGGATGCCCCACCCGGCCCTGCTCTTCCCCGTCGTGCCCGGCTACGAGACGGTGGGCCAGGTGGTGCAGGTCGGGGCGAAGGCGCCCCAGTCCTTGCTCGGCCAGTGGGTCTATGTGGGCGGCGCCCGCTGCTTCCGGGGCGTCAACCCGGCCTGGGGCGGCCAGAGCGAGTATATCAGCGCCGAGGCCGAACGTGTCGTGCCCCTCGGCGCGATTGACCCCGCCACCGGCGTGATCCTGGCCCTGGCCGCCACTGCTCTCCACGGCGTCCACGTGGCCAATGTCCAGCGCTCGGATCGCGTCCTCGTCCTTGGCCAGGGCATCGTGGGCCAGCTTGCCGCCCGCCTCGCCCGCATCCAGGGCGCCCAGTTCGTGGCCGTCGCCGACCGCGTGGCCGTCCGACTCCAGGCCTCCCAGGCCGATCAGGTCATTGATGTCACCCGCCAGTCGCTCGATGAGGCCATTCCCGATGCCAATATCACTGTGCTGATCGAGGCCACCGGTTCGATGCCGGCGCTCTCCGGCGCGCTGCCCCTGCTCGCCAACCATGGCCGGGTGTTGCTGCTTGGTTACTACGACCATATTGATATTCCCTACGCCCCGGTCTTTATGCGCGAGGCCCAGGTGCTGGTGGCCCGCGAGTGGGCCTTTGGCCCCGATGGCGATCTGCCCCGCGTGCGCGATCTGATCGCTTCCGGCGAGCTTGATGTGCGCGGGTTGCTCACCCACCGCGTGCCCCTCGAGCGCATCCAGGCCGCCTATCGCCTCGCCCTGGAGGATCCCAGTTGCCTCAAGCTGGTGATTGAATGGCCCCGCGACGGCAATGGCGTCGTCGCGTCGTGAGAACGTGCGGAAGCGAGGTTGCGATGCCCGCGAATCTCAAACCTGCCCCGTCCGGCGGGGCGCGTATGCTGGCGGTCTATGGCAAGGGGGGCATGGGGAAGTCGTTCTTCGCCACCAACCTGGTGAGCAAGCTGGCGCTGCTCGGCTATCGCGTGCTGCAACTGGGGTGCGACCCGAAACACGATAGTTGCAATGCGCTCTTCGGCGGCGTGAGCCTGCCCACCCTCGGCGACGTGTGGCGCGCCTTTAAGGAGGCCGGTCGCGAAGAGGAGCTCCAGGCCCAGGATGTGATCTTCAAGACCCGGATCATGGGCGGGGCGACGGTGTATGGCTGCGAGATCGGCGGCCCCGAGGTGGGGCGCGGTTGCGGCGGTCGTGGTATCACCTTCGGCTTCGATCTGCTCGAAAAGCTGGGTCTCAGCCGGTGGGCCCTTGACTATGTGGTCATGGACTTCCTGGGCGATGTGGTCTGCGGTGGCTTCGCCACCCCGCTGTCGCGCTCGCTGGCCGAGGAGGTGATCATCCTCTGCGGCAATGACCGCCAGAGCCTCTACGCGGCCAATAATATCGCCAGCGCCGCCAAATACTTCGCCAGTATGGGCGGCCGCACCCGCCTGGTGGGCCTGGTGGTGAACCGTGACGATGGCTCCGGCGTGGCCGCCCGCTTCGCCGAACGGATCAATCTCCCGGTGCTGGCCAGTATCCCCCTCGACCGCACCGTGCGCGAACTGGCCGATGCCTGTAAGCTGGCCCTCGGTGAGCCGCGCTTCGACGCTATCTTCGAGCGCCTGGCGCGCCAGATTGTGGCCCGCGCCACTCCGCCGGTGGAGATGGACGCTGTGCGGCCCCTCGAGTATCGCGAGTTCCTCAGTGTCTTCGGCGCCGATGAACCCGATGTCGTCCCCGAAGGCGCCCGCGCCGAGGAATTGTTCGGCGGCCACGCGGCGCCGGCCGTGCCGGTGCTCGAACTGGAGTTGCTGGGCCGCGCCGTCGGCGATCAACCCGAACTCGATCCGGCTGCGCGCCGGGTGGTTACACGCCTGCTGAAGGATCTGGGCATGTATGTCACCGAGGCCAGCCAGGATCCCCGCAAGGGCCTGACCCTGACCGTTGATGGCCATACGACCATCTGCTTCGGTGATGAGCGCGAACTGGATAGCAAGGTGGCCATTCTCGCCGCCCTGCAGAACTCCGGCGAGCCGTTTCGCTATGTGGACCTGCGCCGGCCCGCCAGTCCGGTGTATCGGTAGGGCGTGGTTCCTCATAGGGGCCTGACGTGGGAATGGCTGCCCCCGACCTGTGCAGTGAGGTGCTGCGATGAAACTGCGGACCCCTTCCACAACCGCCCTGACCGAGTATCGTCTGGCGCCCTGGCATCTGCGCCTGCGCTGGTGGTTCGCGGCGCGCTTCTGGTGCTGGTGCCGCAGCTTTGAGGAGGTCGGCGCGGAAACGCCCGAACAGGTCAATCCCTTCTGGCATCGCTAAGAAGCTGATCTGGCGTGTGTGTAGGCACAGCCGGGAGGTCCGCATGGACGCGGTCCTGGCAGAAGATAGGGCTACGTCAACATCGTCCGCCTGGCGACTGATGGTCTTTGAGAAATTAATCCGGTATACCGGGCTGGCCGTGGGGCTGAAGCCCTCGGCTTGAGATGCGAAGCCCGCCTGCGCGGGCTTGACAGGCCACGCAGGTGGCCTTCGCACCAGGAGCCGAGGCGTTTATGCCCACGGCGCGGACGATCAACCGGACGTTGACGTAGCCCTGGCCAGAAGAGCTACGTTGTTACCCCCTGAGCCGATGTGTGGTACAATACCCAGGGGAAAGTTCACATTGGTTCAAAAAGTTGCGCGAAGTGATATGGCGTCCTTCGTCGCGAGAGCTAGACAGGAGTAGCGCCATGACCGAGACGTACGCTCAGGCTACTCAGATGATCGGGCCGCTGACCCCGGCGCTGGTGTGCTGGGCCTGCCTGATTATTACCGTGCTCGCGCTGGGCCTGACGTTCCTCTGGACCAACATTACCGCCTTTGCCCGTCGCCTGCCGAACGGTCAACGGGAGCCGGCCGTCGGTTCGATGCCCGAGAAGTCGAAAGCTCGCTGAGGCGCCAGGAGCGTTCAGGTTGTTGACCGGCGCCTGATTGCCTGAATACTGGCCCGCCGCCCCGCGCGACGAGCTATGCTGGGAGGGCCCGCCGGAGGGGAGCACCCTCCCCTGGGTGGCCTTCCTTCGTTTTTTCTGATACCGAAAGTCGCGCCCCTATGGCAACAGAGACAGAGACGCTCGCGCCCCGTCCCGCCGAGAACGACGCCGCACCCGCCCCGCAGGGTCCCGTGCCGCCCTATCCGTTTGTTGCGATTGTCGGTCAGGCCGAGTTGAAGCTGGGGTTGATCCTCTGTGTGGTCAATCCGACCATCGGCGGCGTCATGGTGATGGGCCATCGTGGGACGGCCAAGTCAACCGCCGTGCGCGCCCTGGCCGCCATGCTCCCGCCGATCAAGGCAGTGGCCGGCTGCCCCTACTCCTGCGCGCCCGAGGCCGATGGCTTCTGCGAGCATACCCGCCCGCACGATTCGCCCAATGGCAAGGCGCAGCCACGCAAGCCCCGGGCCATCACCATTCCCGTGCCGGTGGTGGATCTGCCCCTTGGTGCCACCGAGGATCGCGTCTGCGGCACCCTCGATATCGAGCGCGCCCTGACCCAGGGCGTGCAGGCCTTCGCCCCCGGCCTCCTCGCCCGCGCCAATCGCGGCTTCCTGTACATTGATGAGGTGAACTTGCTGGAGGACCATCTGGTTGATGTGCTCCTCGACGTGGCCGCCAGCGGCGTCAATGTGGTCGAGCGCGAGGGGATCTCCGTCCGCCACCCGGCCCGCTTCGTGCTGGTTGGCTCCGGCAACCCCGAAGAGGGCGATCTGCGCCCCCAGTTGCTCGATCGCTTCGGCCTGCACGCCCGCATCGTCACGATTACCAATGTGGACGAACGGGTGGAGATTGTCAAGCGCCGCCGCGCCTACGATGCCGATCCCTTCGCCTTTGCCGCCGCCTGGGAAAAGGAGACCGCGCGCCTCCAGCGCAAGATCAAACAGGCCCAGAAACGGCTTCCCGAGGTGCAACTCCCCGATCCGGTGCTGTATAAAATCGCCGAGTTGTGCGTCAAACTTGAGGTGGATGGGCATCGCGGCGAGTTGACCCTCAGCCGCGCCGCCACCGCCCTGGCTGCCTTCGAGGGGCGCAATGAGGTGCGCGTCGAGGACGTGCGCCGTATCGCTATTCTCGCCCTGCGCCATCGCCTGCGCAAGGACCCCCTCGAAACCCAGGACGACGCGACGCGCATCGAGCGGGCCGTGGAAGAGGTGCTGGCGTGACCCCGGCGGTGTTGCCCTTCTCTGCCCTGGTTGGCCTGGACGCCGGTCGCCAGGCCCTCCTGCTGCTCGCCGTGGACCCTGGTCTCGGCGGGGTGGTGATCGCCGCCGGCGTTGGCACCGGCAAGAGCACCCTGGTGCGCGCTTTTGCCCGTCTGCTCGCCGGCGGCGCTTCCGGGCCGGCGCCGATCCACGGCGGGTTGGTCGAGTTGCCCGTCGGCGTCACCGAGGACCGCCTCCTCGGCGGGCTTGACCTGGAGGCCACCCTGGCGCGGGGCGAGCGCGTCCACCGCAGCGGGTTGCTGGCCCGCGCCCACGGCGGCTTGCTGTATGCCGACGGGGTCAATCTGCTCGATGATAGCACGGTCAACCATCTGCTGGCGGCCCTCGACAGCGGCGTGGTGCGCGTGGAACGCGACGGTCTCAGTCTGGTCGAACCGGCCCGCTTCGCGCTGATCGCCACTTACGATCCCGCCGAAGGCCCGCCGCGCCGCCACCTGCTCGACCGCGTCGGCCTGATCGTCGCCCCGGTGTCGCAGGCGCCCGGGCCTGCCCGCGCCGAGGTGGTGCGCCGCAACCTGCTGGTGGATCGGGCGCGGCTGGTGGCGACGGCGCGCCGCAAAAACGGCGCGGAGAACGGCGAAGGAGTAGCCGAGGAATGGGCCGATGAGGACGCCATGCTCCACGCGCTGATCATGGCCGCCCGCGAGGCCCTGCCGGAGGTGCGCATCAGCGAGGCCCAGGTGTCTCAGTTGAGCCAGGCGGCCCTGGCGTTGGGGGTGGAGGGGCACCGGGCCGATATTTTCGCCGTGCGCGCGGCCCTGGCCTCCGCGGCCCTCGCCGGGCGCGACGAGGTGGCTGAAGAGGATCTTGAACGGGCGGTGCGCTTCGTGCTGCTGCCCCGCGCTACCCGCGTTCCCCAGGCCGCCGAGCAACCGCCCCAACCCGAGCAGCCCCCGCCGCCGCAGCCCGAGCAGCCGCCCCCCGATGAGCAGCAGCGCAACGAGGATGAGGACGAGAGCGAGCAACCCCCAACCCCTCCCGAGGATCTGACGGTCGAGGATCTGATCCTCTCCGCCCTGGACGCCGAGGTGCCTCCCGATGTGCTGGAGACGCCCTTCACCGTGCGCCGGAGCGGGCGCAGCGGCTCGCGGGGCAGCACCTCGGGCACGCGCGGGCGGCACATCCGTTCCATTCCCGGCCTGCCCTCCCAGGGGCGCCTGGACGTGGTGGCGACCCTGCGCGCCGCCGCCCCCTGGCAGCCGGTGCGCCGCCGCGAGGCCTCCCGCCACCACGGCCATATTCGCCTCAAGGCCGATGATCTGCACATCAAGAAGTATCGCAGCAAGGCCGGGACGCTCTTCTGCTTCGTGGTTGACGCCAGCGGCTCGATGGCCCTCCATCGCATGCGCCAGGCCAAGGGCGCGGTGAATACCTTGCTCCAGCAGGCCTACGTGCACCGCGACCAGGTGGCCCTCCTGGCCTTCCGCGGCGAGTCGGCGGAACTGCTCCTGCCGCCGTCGCAGAGCGTGGAACTGGCCAAGCGCGCCCTCGATGTGCTGCCCACCGGCGGCGGCACCCCCCTGGCCGCGGCCCTGCTGGCGGCGTACCAGGTGGCCGAACAGGCCCGCGCCCGGGGCATCCACCGCACCACCCTGGTGCTGATCACCGACGGACGGCCCAACGTCCCCCTGCGTCCCGACCCGGCTCACGATAAGCAGCAGCGCCTCGAAACGGCCCGCACCGAGGTGCAGACCCTCAGCGCGCGCATCCGCGCCGCCGGTATTGGCGCTGTGGTGATTGACACCCAGCGGAGCTTCATCTCCCGCGGCGAGGCCCAGCAACTGGCCGCCTGGCTCGGTGGGCGCTACGTGTATCTGCCCCAGGGGCGCGGCGAGCAGATCGCCCAGGCCGTGCTCGACGCCAGCAGCGAAGCCTGATGACCCCGGTCGCGTCCAGATGCCCCGCTACCCCAGGTGCCAACACGCATAACCATGCCTGAAATCCAGAATCCAAAATCCAAAATCTAACCTCCAAAATCTAACCTCCCCCAGGATGCTCGTCTACATCGCCTACCCTACCAGCCTGACCCTCCAGTCGGCCAACGCCATCCAGACCTACACCACCCTGCGCGAGCTACGCGCCCGGCGCCCCGATACGCTGGCGCTGATCCCCCGCTGGGGTCGCGAGCCGAGCCGCTTCGGCGAGGTCGGGGCCACCCACCTGCCGCGGCCGGCCATCGGCAAGCTCTCGCGCCTCTACAAGAGCACGCTGCTCTACTACCTGGAGCACAGCGCCTTCGCCCTGATGACCGCGGCCTGGCTCGCGCCCCGGCGCCGGGCGGTCGAGGCCGTTTACGTGCGCCAGGTGATTGCCGCGGCGTGGTGGGCGCGCGTGCTGGGGCCGCGCCTCGGTCTGCCGGTGATCTACGAAGCCCACGATCTCGAAACCCGGAACCCCTCGCGCGCCCGCGAGCCGTGGGCCGAGGGGTTGCTGCACCTGGTGGACCGCGTGGCGCTGACGCGCTCCTCGGCGGTCGTTTCGCTCACCGCCGACTTCCGGCGCCTGCTCGCCGCCCTCGGCTGGCGCGATCCCACCGAGGTCTTCGTGATCCCCGACGCCTACGATGAGCGTCTGTTCGCGCCCCGCCCGCGCCTGGAGGCCCGCGCCGCGGTGGGGTTGCCCGCCGCGGGGCCGATCATCGCCTACGCCGGCATGACCTTCGCCCATCGCTGGCTCGATGGTCTGCTCGCCGCCACCGCCCACCTGCGCTCCCGCCATCCCCATCTGGCCCTGGTGCTGGTCGGGGGGCGGCCTGCCGAGCGCGAGGCCCTGCGCCGCGAGGCCGCGCGCCTCGGCCTCGCCGAGGCCCTGCGGCTCGTTCCGCCCCGCCCCCAGGCCGAGGTCGTCGCCTACCTGGCCGCCGCCGACGTGCTGGTCATTCCCGACACGGTAACCGACGTGACGGCCTCGCCGCTCAAGCTCTTCGAGTATCTGGCCCTGGGCCAACCCCTGGTCGTGCCGGCCATCCCCGCCCTGCACGAAATCGTGCCCCCTCCACTGTGCCACACCTTTCCCCGCCGCGATCTCGAGGGCCTCACCACGGCCCTCGCCGCGGCCCTGGAGGCCGCCCCCGACGACCCGGGCGCGGCGCTGCGGCGCGCCATCGCCGCCGGGCACACCTATGGCCGCCGCGCCGAGCGCATTCTCGAGGTCGTGGAACAGGTGCGCGCCTGAGGTGAACATACGCCCTCGGCGAGGGGGGTGGGGAAACCGGGTTTCCCCATGCCCCCGCCCCCGGGAAGGTGCGGGCGCAGCCCGCGCGCAGGAGGATGGGGAAACCGGGTTTCCCCATGCCCCCACCCGCGGGAGGGTCTGGGAGGGCTGCGCCCTCCCAGGAACAACCGTATGTTCATTGCGGCGTTGTGCGGCGGAGCCGCATGGGCGGCTGAGGTGACCATCGTTCGCCGCGTTCAGCCCCCCTCCCAGCCTCCCCCCGCTGGGGGGAGGCGCCGGGTTCCCGCCCCCAGCGGAGGAGGGTCAGGGCGGGGACCGTCACCGTGCCCGCGGCGCCGCGACGCGGGCGTCCCGCCCGTGCTCCCGGGCCGTTTGCATCGGGCGGTGTGCGCCCCGCGCATGGGGCCTGCGGTGAACATACGCCCTCGGCGAGGGGTGTGGGGAAACCGGGTTTCCCCATGCCCCCGCCCCCGGGAAGGTGCGGGCGCAGCCCGCGCGCAGGGGGATGGGGAAACCGGGTTTCCCCATTCCCCCACCCGCGGGAGGGTGTGGGAGGGCGCAGCCCTCCCAGGAACAACCGTATGTTCATTGCGGTGTTGTGCGGCGCAGCCGCATGGACGGCTGACAAGGGAAGGGTCCGCGAGGGTGCGGCTCTCCGCGCTGTCCCCTACGCCCCCGCAATCCTCCAGAGGTAGATGCGCCCATCGCGGGCGCCGCTGGCGATGATTGACCCGTGGGGACCGTAGGCGAGACTGGCGACACCGGCGCGATGTTCCAGCGTGGCGGGCAGCGCGGTCCAGTCGCTAGTGCGCCAGAGGCGAATCATCCGGTCTTCGCTGGCGGTGGCGAGGAAGTGCCCATTGGGGCTGAAGGCAATCGCATGGACCGGCCCCTGGTGTCCTCCCAGGCTCTCGATCGGCTTCTGGTCGCGCAGGCGCCACACGCGCGCCTGGTTGCCGCTGCTGGCGACGAGCCAGGTTCCATCGGGGCTGAAGGCCACCGAATTGATAAAGGTGGTTGATCCGCTCAGTGCGCCCACCAGCAGGCCATCTTCGGCGTGCCAGAGGTATACCGAGCCATCGTAGGCCCCGGCGGCGATCAGGCTGTTGTCGGGGCTGAAGGCCAGGCTGTGGATGAACGGCGATGCCAGGCTGTTCACGATACTGAGGCGATCCTTCTCCACCTCGCAGAGGGTGATCGTGCTGCCCCAGCCTCCAATAGCTAGATGGCGCCCGTTGGGGCTGAAGGCGATGCTCTCGATGGGGCAGCCCGGCACGCGCAGCAGGCGCAGGAAGGCGCTATCGGCCACCTGCCAGAGGCGCACCGTCTCATCGTCGCTGGCCGTGGCGAGGATGCCGCCCGTCGGGGCGAAGCGCAGACAGCGGATACCGCTGGTGTGCCCTTTGAGCGTTGCCAGGTGGGTGAAGTTGGCGATGCGCCAGAGACCGGCCGTATGATCATCGTAGCCGGCGGCCAGCAGCGCGCCGCTGGGGCTAAAATCGAGCGAGCGGATGGGGCTGCCGGTGGTGAGCATGCGCAGCAGGGCGCCGATGGGCTTCGCCGTCAACTCCGTGGACGGCCCGGCGACATGGGGGGTGATCGCGCCGGGGTAACTCGTCGCGCTGGTGCTCAAGCCTTCAACCGGCGGTCGCGGCTCGGAAGCCGGCGTCTCATTGGCGACTGCGCCGGCTTGTGGGGTTGGCCGGCCGGCAGGCTGGCCGGTCGAACCGGCGCGGGTCGGGGAAGGGCCGCCACGCAAACGCTGCAAGGCTTCGCGCATCTCTCTGGCCGTTTTCGGGCGCTCGTCGATGCTCACACGCAGGGCCTGCTGCAGCAGTTCCGCGATGCCTTCAGGAACATGGGGCGCCAGATCGCGGATCGGGCGGAGCGGGTCGGGCTGTCCGTGGGCTAGTTTTGCCATCCGCGACATTGCGTCAACGGGCATGGTGGCCGTCAACAGATGGTAGATGGTCGCCGCCAGGGCGTACAGGTCGCTGCGGGCATCGGGCTCGCCATCGCGCATCTGTTCGAGGGGCGCGTAGGGCGGCGTAAAGCCGTAGATCTTGCGCGCCTGGGCCTGCGAGGCGGTTGTGTCATTCAGATCGAACGAAACCGTCACGCCGCCACGCGCCAGCCCGAAGTCGAGCAGAATAATCTCATAGGTCGCGGTGAGCTTCAGGTTCTTGGGCTTGATATCCCGGTGGTAGACGGGAACCGGCCGCGTGTGCAGGTAATGCAGGACGTCGAGGAGCTGGTCGGCCCAGCGCAGAATGGTGGGCATCGCCTGGGGGGTGGCGAAGCGCGCGCCGAGCCGGGCGAGCTGGTTGCCCAGATCCTCGCCGGGAATATATTCCATCACCAGGAACTGGCCCTGGCCCTCGCTGAAGTGGTCGAGCACCCGTGGCAGGGCCTGATGGCGCAGGCGAGCCAGGATCTGCGCCTCTTGCTGAAAGGCGCGGCGGTAGGCCGGATCGGAAAACAGGGTCTCTTTGAGGGCCACATCCGTCCGTAGCCGCAGATCGCGCGCCCGGTACACGGAGCCCATACCGCCTTTGCCGATGGGCGCGATGATCTCGTAGCGATTTTGCAGGATCGTGCCAGGCTCAAGCATCGCTCGTCTGCCTTGGCGAGGCCGGGAGGCCTTGCCATTGCTGTCTGACGTGAACATGGCCCCTCGGAGCGGAGGGTGGGGAAACCCGGTTTTCCCACCCTCCCCGCCCGCAGGAGGGAGGAAGAGGGCCTGGCCCTCGAGCAGGGGGATGGGGAAACCGGTTGCCCCATCCCCTCACCTGGTGGGAGGGTGTGGGAGGGCGCAGCCCTCACAAGAAGAACCGTATGTTCATCCCGTCGGTGTACGACGGAGCCGCATGGACGGCTACCGTGAACATAGGCTCTCGAAGAGGGTGTGGGGAAACCGGGGTTCCCCACGCCCCCGCCCCGCAGGGGCATGGGGAAACCGGGTTTCCCCATGCCCCCACCCGGTGGGAGGGTCTGGGAGGGCGCAGCCCTCCCAGGAACAACCTATTGTCATCCTGTTCATGTGCGGCGGAGCCGCATGGACGACTGAGATCCGTCAAGATTAAGTATAGCCGCAATGGTGCGCTAGAGTGTTACCACTGCCGGGTGTGACGTACCGTCTTGCGCGGCGCCGCTCGCCCGGAGCTGGTATCACACCCGCCACACGCGCACCGTACCATCGGACGAGGCGCTCACCAGCGCGCGGCCGCCGCTGGCGTAGGCCAGGTGGGTAACGGCCCCGGCGTGGCCGGCGATGACAACCGGCGCATGGGAGCGCTGGCGCGTGCCGGGGGCGAGCCGCCAGATGCGGATGGCGCCATGCCCATCGCCGGCGGCCAGGCGCCGCCCGTCAGGGCCAAACGCGAGGCTCATCAGCGGGCCGGTCGCGCCGGTCAGGGTCCAGAGCAAGGCGCCATCACCGACCCGCCGGATGTGTACCGTCCCCTTCTCGTCGCCCAGGCCCAGCAACGTTCCGTCGTCGCTCAGGCTCAGACTATAGATGCACCCGTCGCCAGCGGGCAGCCGCACAGGATCGCTCTCGCGCTCCACACCGGCGAGGGGCCAGAGGTAGACATCATTGTCGTCAGCGGCAACGGCGATGACCCGTTCGCCGAAGGCAATCCGGCGCGGTCGGCTCCGCAGGCCGCGCAGCACGCGCCAGAAGTGGCCGCCAGGATCTGCCGGGGGCGGGTCCAGGCGCCAGAGTTGCACGGTGGCCTCGCCGTCGCTGAGGGCCAGAAGTTGCCCGTTGGGCGAGAACGTCGCCAGCGCGCCGCCCAGGTGGGTCTGGAGCAGCATGCGGCTTTCGCCCGTGTCAAGCTGGCAACTGCGAACGCGCCGATCGCCGGCAACGGTGATCAGATGCCCTGGCCCGTTGAAGACCACCCCCGTGATGGCCCCCTGATGGTCGCCAGGGCGCGTGCGTGGGGCGCCGTTCCCTTCCAGATGATACACCGAGAGCGACCCATCGCTGGCGCCGAACGCTAGTTCCCCCGCGGGGCCGACGGCCAGGGCCGTCGCGCGCCCGCCGAGCGAGCGCAGGCTGGCGCGCTGCTGGCCATCGCCGACGCGCCAGGTCATCAGGCGCCCATCCCCGGCAATGCTGGCCAGGGTCGCGCCCTCGGGGCCGAAGGCCACGCCAACGACCGGCCCGCTGTGTCCCTGAAGCACATGCAGGCCGGCGCCGGTATGCGCGCTCCACAGACGCACCTGATGATCCGCCGCGCCGGTGGCCAGCACTGTTCCATCGGGGCTGAAAGCCAGGGTTTCAACGGCGCCCCCATGGCCCTCCAGGGTATGCAGCGCCTGCCAGGTGCGGGTATCCCACAGACGCGCCACACGACCGCGTGAGGCCGTGGCCAGCACTGTTCCATCAGGGCTGAAGGCCAGGGTCTCAACGGCGCCGCCGTGCCCCGCGAGCGTCTGCACCCGCGCGTGATCGAGCATGCGCCAGATGCGAACCACGCGGTCGGCCCCACCGGTGGCGATCAGCGTCCCGTCGGGGCTGACGGCGACGCTCAGGAGAGGAGCGTCGCCATCGCGGAGCAACGCCAGCGTCGCCGGAGGACCGTGCCCGGCGTAGCGCCAGAGCCGCATGGTGCGGTCGAGGCTACTTGAGGCCATGGTCTGGCCATCGGGAGCGAAGGCGATGCCGGTGACACGGTCGGTGTGGCCGTTGCAGACGCCGTGGAGTTCGCCGCGGGCAAGATCCCACAACAGGATCTGCGCACCCGCGCCCAGCGCCAGCAAGCGCCCGTCAGGGCCGGGCGCGGCGCAGTGGGTCGGGCAGTCGATCGCCCACAGGGGGACGCCTTGCTCCAGACTGACCAGGGCCGGCCCGCCCCCAGACACCACCAGGGCGTGCCGCTCGTCGGGCATAAACACCCCGCGGGCCACTCCGCGACCGAAGCGGAAGATCTGACCCTGCCGATCAAGGGCGGGCAAGGTAAAGGCCCCCCGCAGGCTCAGCGCGGGATTCGTGGCGGGTTGGGGTGGCGCCGCCGGCATTGTCGCCAGCGACGCCTGTTGGACCCGCTCGCGGAGCGTTTGCAAGAGGCGCTCGTAGTCACCGGGGCCAAACAACTCCAGCACACGCGCCTCGCCCAGCGCCGGGGGCCGATCGATCGTGGAGAGCCTAAGCGCGAGGAGCAGGCGACGAGGGTCGGGGGTGATCTGCAGCACATCAAGAAACTTCGCCAGCCCGAGAACGGGACGGCCTTCGGGCCAGGCGCGGTGCGACAGGCAGACCACCACGGCGCCGGCGTCAGCCAGCGCGGCGCGCAACGCGCGTGGCGAATCGCGCCGATCTGGCGGCAGATCCAGCGCCAGGGTCACGACAAGGCCGTCGGCGTTCAGGCGCCGGGCCACGGCGCGCATCGCCGGCGCATCATCGGGGGCGCACAGGATCAGCGTGCTCGATGTGCTTTCTGGATCGCGGCTCACGGTCATAAGTTGTGCCTTCGGACCGGTCGCCATTACCAGGATAGTATACCATGCCGGTTTAAGGTTGCTCCTGGGGCGCAGCCCTCCCAAACCCTCCCACCGGGTGAGGGAATGGGGACACCCGGTGTCCCCATTCCCCTGCGCGCGGGCGGCGCCCTTACCTTCCCGCCGGTGGGGGCGTGGGGACACCCGGTGTCCCCACACCCCTGCGTGCGGGCCAGGCCCTCCCGCCGGTGGGGGCGTGGGGAAACCGGGTTTCCCCACACCCCTGCGCGCGGGCGGCGCCCTTACCTTCCCGCGGGTGGGGCGTGGGGACAACGGGTTTCCCCACACCCCTGCGCGCGGGCGGCGCCCTTACCTTCCCGCGGGTGGGGCGTGGGGACACCCGGTGTCCCCACACCCCTGCGTGCGGGCGGCGCCCTCCCAAACTCTCCCACCGGG
>Ga0272446_1001253_pt1 | contig 37380 bp, 43 predicted proteins | sample YNPCB0061_FD_194587 | JGI IMG/M metagenome (GOLD analysis project Ga0272446, IMG submission 194587) | Hot spring microbial mat communities from Yellowstone National Park, WY, United States - YNP-CB-006-1 | ecosystem: Environmental > Aquatic > Thermal springs > Hot (42-90C) > Sediment | place...
GACGCGGACGTGGACGCCCACGCGGCCGGGCCGGACGCCGATGCGCAGCCGAACCTGATGGAACCCTGAGCGAAGCCTGATGGAGATCCTCGCCGCCACGCTCGCCTGGCTCGCCGACCCGGCCCACTGGCAGGGGCCGGACGGGATCCCGATCCGCTTCGTCGAGCATGGCTCGATCTCCGTCATCGCGGTCGTCGTGGCCGGGGCGGTCGCGCTCCCGATCGGGCTCTGGACCGGGCACACCGGCCGGGGCAGCCTGCTCGCGGTCAACACGGCGAACATCGGGCGCGCCGTCCCCTCGTACGCCGTCCTGGTCATGGTCCTGCCGATCTCGCTCCAGCTGAGCCCTTCGTACGGGCTCGACGTCATCCCGACCTTCGTCGCGATGACGCTCCTGGCGATCCCGCCGATCCTGGTCAACACCGATGCCGGCCTGCGCGAGGTCGACCGCGACCTCGTCGAGGCGGCCCGGGGCATGGGGATGAGCGAGCGCCAGGTCCTCGGCCGGGTCGAGATCCCGCTCGCGCTGCCGGTCATCGTGGGCGGGATCCGGACCGCCGCCGTCCAGGTGATCGCGACCGCGACCCTTGGGGCGGTCGTCGCCTACGGCGGATTCGGGCGCTACGTCATCGACGGGATTGCCCGCAACGACGACGAGCGGCTGCTGGCCGGGGTCCTGCTCGTGGCCGGCTTCGCGATCCTCACCGAGCTCGGCTTCGCGGCGCTCCAGCGGGCGCTCGTCTCGCCGGGACTGCGCCGGGGCGGGTCAGGGTCGCCGTTCCAGGAGCCGGCCGAGATGACCCGCGCGTCGGGCGGGTGAGCGACGCCAGATGCGCACGAACCCGATCGCGCCGCCGACCGAGGTGATCACGAGGACCGAGACGTGGACGATCAGGGCGAGCGCAAACGAGGTCTCGGCCGGGAGGCCGAGGACCGCTCCGATCCCGACTCCCGCAAGCTCGAACGTGCCGAGGTAGCCCGGGCCGGACGGGATCGCCGTTGACAGGGCCGTCCCGGAAGCGAAGAGGGCCGCCTGGGCGGTCGTCAGCTGCAGGCCGATCGCCTGCCCGGCGGCGGCCGTGGCGACGACCGTCGCTGACCAGGCGAGCAGGCTCAGCCCGATCGCCTGCCCGAGCGTGCGCGGCCGACCGGCCACGGCCAGCCCGCCCCGGAGCCGGCCGGCCAGGTCGTGGACCCGCGGCCAGCGGCCGGCGAGGGCAACCACCTGCCCGGCGCCGGGCAGCCGGTGGGCGACGAGGGCGACACCGAGCCCCACGACGAGCAGGCCGCTCAGGGCGAGACCGACGAGCACCGCGCTGGCGACCGCGCCCCGGACCTGGAGAACGAGAATCGCGAGCGAGGCGATCGCCACCAGGACGGCCGTGTCGACGGTGCGCTCGACGACCACGGTGCCGAGCGTCGTCGTTCGGCTGACCCCCTCGCGGTCGCCGAGGTAGTGGCTGCGCACGAGCTCGCCGAGGCGGGCGGGCAGGATGTTGTTCGCCAGGTAGCCCACGAGCAGGTAGTCGAACGTGCGCGCCAGGGCGACCCTGCGGATCGGGGCCAGGAGGCGCTGCCAGCGCAGACCGCGGGCCGAGACGTCGGCGAGCTGGAAGGCGACCATGAGCGCCAGCCAGCCGGGGACGGCGGTGGCGAGGACGGCGGCGGTGCGGGAGACGTCGACCCCGCGCAGGACGAGCGCGAGCGCGACGACCGAGATGCCGATCCCGACCGCCCCCCGGGCGAACCGCCCGCGCCCGCCGTTCACCGGCCGTTCACCGGGCGGTCAGGGGCTCGGTCGCCGGGCGGTCAGCTTCGGCGAGCGGCGCACCTTCCAGCGGTGGAGGAGGTAGCGCGCGACGACCCGGAGCGTCGAGAGCCCGTAGACGATGCTTCGCTTCAGGCCGACCGAGCTCGCCTCCTCGAAGTAGCGCGTCGGGACGGCGATCTCGCCGATCCGGAACCCGCCGGCCGCCACGACCTGGGCGATCAGCTCCTGGTCGAAGACGAAGTCGTTGCTGTTCAGCCGGTACGGGATCGTCTCGAGCAGGCGCCGGCTGTAGGCACGCAGGCCGGTGTGGTACTCGGAGAGGCGGAGCCCGAAGGCGGCGTTCTCGATCGCGGTCAGGAAGCGGTTGCTGACGTACTTCCAGCGTGGCATCCCCCCGGCCAGCGGATCGCCGAGGAAGCGGCTGCCGAGCATCAGGTCCGCCCGGCCGGCCAGGATCGGCTCGATCAGGGCCGGGATCCGCGTCGCGTCGTACTGGTAGTCGGGGTGGAGCATGACCACGACCTGGGCGCCGCTCGCGAGCGCCGCGTCGTAGCACGTCTTCTGGTTCCCGCCGTAGCCCAGGTTCTGGCGGTGGATGATCACATCGAGCCCGAGACGCTGGGCGACCTGGACCGTCTCGTCGCGCGAGAGGTCGTCGACGAGGATGATCCGGTCGACGAGCTCGTGGGGGATGTCGGCGTACGTCCGCTCGAGCGTCCGGGCGGCGTTGTAGGCGGGCATGACGACGACGACCCGGGCGGCGGGTGCGGCGGGCGCGCCCGGGGTGGCGGGCTCGGCGGGCCCGGCTGGGGCGGCGGCGGGCGGAGCGGGCTCGGCGGGGTCGCCTGCGACGGCGTCGCCGGTCGATCGGTCGGTCTGGCTCACGTGCGAAGGGTAGCGCCTCCGGCCGTCGAGCAGCCGCGGAGCCGCCGCGGAGCGGTTCTCCAGCGGCCGCGCGACGATCCGCGCCCCTTCGGTGACAATAGGGCGACCTCAGCAGGGAGACCACGATGATCGAGCGCCTCTTCGGCGGCCGGGAGCGCGACCCGTCGGTCGCGGCCCGGATCCCGCCCGGCCAGTACCTGACCGACAAGTTCCCCGTCCTCCACTACGGCTCGGTGCCCAGGGTCGACCTCGCGAGCTGGACGTTCCGGGTCTGGGGCCAGGTCGAGAACCCGCTCAGCCTGACCTGGGAGGAGTACCGGACCCTCCCCCGCCGGACGGTCACGACCGACATCCACTGCGTCACCCGCTGGTCGAAGCTCGACACGGTCTGGGAGGGGGTGGCGATCCAGGAGATCCTCCGCCTCGCCCGCCCGACCGCCGCCGCGACCCACGTCCTCGCCCACTGCGAGCAGGGCTACACCGCGAACCTGCCGCTGGCGGTGCTCGACGACGATGACGTCCTGCTCGCCGACTCGTTCGGCGGGCAGCCGCTCGACCCCGAGCATGGCTGGCCGCTCCGGCTGCTGGTCCCGAAGCGCTACTTCTGGAAGAGCGCGAAGTGGCTCCGCGGCCTCGAGTTCCTCGACCACGACGAGCTCGGGTTCTGGGAGCGCTACGGCTACCACAACGACGCCGATCCGTGGCGCGAGGAGCGCTTCAGCGAGTAGCGCTCCGGCAAGCTGGCCGACCGGGCAAGCCGACCGGGCGGGCCGACCGGGCGGGCAAGGAGAAGCCGCCGGTGGTCGAGTCCGGCGGCTTCGGGAAAGGCGGAGAGGCTGGCCCGCGGGCCGGTCGGCGGCGGGCGCAGGCCCGCGCCGTCAGCGAGCGCGGGCGGGCGTCGTCAGTGGGCGCAGGCCTTCGGGCTGCCCTCGTCGTCGGCGGTCCGGAAGCTCGAGCCGCAGCCACAGGCGGCAACCGCGTTCGGGTTGTTGACCGTGAACCCGGCGCCCATGAGCGTGTCGACGTAGTCGATCTCCGAACCCTGGAGGAGGCCGATGCTCTTGTCGTCGACGTAGACCCGGACACCGTTCGCCTCGAGGACCCGGTCGGCCTCGGTCGGGGCATCCTCGAGCATCATCCCGTAGCGATACCCGGAGCAGCCGCCGCTGTAGACGTAGACGCGCAGGCCGATGTTCGGGTTCGCCTCCCCGGCGGTCAGCTCCTTGAGCTTGCCCGCGGCGGCGTCCGTGAGGCTCAGGACTGTTGGCTGGGCGTCGATCATCCGGGATCCTCCTCGGGGGAGTGGAGTGCTGCGCTGGGACCGGCATCGCTCGGTCGACGCAATCGTACGCAAGGCAAGGAGTTTCGACAAGCACCCTGTCGAAATCAGTCCGGGGCGATCCGCTCGACGATCGTGGCGATCCCCTGGCCGACGCCGATGCACATGCTCGCCAGGCCGTACCGCCCGCCGGTCCGCCGGAGCTCGTGGACGAGCATCGTCATCAGCCGGGCACCGCTCATCCCGAGCGGGTGGCCGAGAGCGATCGCCCCGCCGTTCACGTTCACCCGGGCCGGGTCGAGGCCGAGCTCGTCGACGCAGGCGACGGCCTGCGAGGCGAACGCCTCGTTCAGCTCGACGAGGTCGATGTCGGCGACGGCCAGGCCGGCCCGGCCGAGCGCCTTCCGGATCGCCGGCACCGGCCCGATCCCCATGACGGACGGGTCGACCCCGGCCACCGCGGTCGCAACCACCCGGGCCATCGGTTGGAGCCCGAGCGCCCGTGCCCGTTCCGCCTCGACGACCAGGAGCGCGGATGCGCCGTCGTTGATCCCCGACGAGTTGCCGGCGGTCACGGTCCCGCCGGCCCGGAAGGCCGGCTTCAGGCGCGCCAGCGCCTCGGCCGAGGTGTCCGCCCGCGGGTGCTCGTCGCGGGCGAAGACGACCGGCTCGCCCTTCCGCTGGGGGACCGCGATCGGGACGATCTGCTCGTCGAACCGCCCGGCCTCGATCGCCGCGATCGCCCGGCGCTGGCTCTCGAGGGCGAACGCGTCCTGGCGCTCGCGCGACACCGACCACTCGTCGGCCACGCACTCGGCCGTCTCGCCCAGCGAGATCGGCGGGTAGCGCTCGGCCAGGCGCGGGTTGACGAACCGCCAGCCGAGCGTCGAATCGACGAGCTCGTGGGTCCCCCGCTCGTACCCCTCGGCCGGCTTGAGCATGACGTACGGGGCGCGGGTCATCGATTCCACGCCCCCGGCGATGAACACGTCCCCGTCGTCGACGGCGATCGCATGGACGGCCGAGTTGATCGCCTGGAGGCCGCTCCCGCACAGCCGATTGACGGTCAGCCCGGCGACCTCGACCGGCAGCCCGGCGATCAGGAGCGCCATCCGGGCGACGTTGCGGTTGTCCTCGCCGGCCTGGTTCGCGCAGCCCAGGATCACGTCCTCGATGAGCGCCGGGTCGATCCCCGTCCGCTCGACGATCGCCCGGATGACGGCGGCCGCCAGGTCGTCCGGACGGACCGAGGCGAGCGCCCCGCCGTAGCGTCCGATCGGGGTGCGGACGGCGTCGATGATCCAGGCTTCCCGGACGGGGCGATGCAGGTCGCGGCTCACGCGGTCGTTCCTCGCTGCTTCAACTGGGCTTCCCGCTCATCGGTCCGGAGGTCAGGGTTCGAACTCGACCAGCTGCCCGCCCACGAGCTCGAAGACCCGGCGGTCGATCGGCTCGTCCGAGCCCCCGGACTGCTCGGCCACGAACTCCCGGAAGAGCACCCCGAACTCCTCGTCACCGGCCCGCAGCGAGCCCGCGACGAGGAGGTGTCGCTCGGGCAGTCCGACGAGGATCCGCCCGGCCCGGCCGAGCTCGCGGGCGAGGTGCGCCCGGACCTCGGGCAGGAGGATCCGGGTCGCGTCCCAGCCCGCGCCCGAATCCGATGACAGGAGCAGCCGGTCCCCCGACGATTCGGCTGTCCACGGCGCCGAGGCGGACCAGGCGACGAGGTTGGCGATCGCGGCGTCCTGGATCGCCTCCGGCCCGACCCCCCAGGAGAGGAGATGGTCGCCGTTGACGATGACGTCGAAGCCGCTGGCGGCGATCGCGTAGACGATGCTCAGCCCGCACGGCCCGTCGTCGACGATCGGCTGGGCGTGACTCTGGCGGGCGGTGGCAAGCAGGGCGGCCTGGTCGACCTCGGAGACGTGGAGGCCGACGGTCCCCACCGGCCGGAGGAGCGGGAAGATGAGCGACGCCGCGGCCGACCAGTCGTGCTCGGGGGCGAGCGAGGCGACCGGTGCGTCCGGGAACTCGGTCGCGTGGCCGCTGACCGGGGCGTCCGGGTCGACCGGTGCCAGCGCCGGCGGTGGGGCGAAGGGCGCCGGAGACGGGGCGAGTGGCGCCGGCGGCGGCCGGTCGCGGTCGTGGTCGGGCCCCGGATCGCCGTCCCGCCGGCCGCTCGCCTGGTCGTCCATCTCCGGTCCTCCGCCCGTCAGCCGGGCTAGCGTCCTGTCCAGGTCGGCGTCCGCTTCTCGAGGAACGCCGCCATCCCTTCGCGCTGGTCCGCGCTGCCGAACAGAAGGTAGAAGGTTCGGCGCTCGAATGCGAGCCCCTCGCGCAGCGGAAGCTCGTCCGCCCGGCCGATCGCTTCCTTGGCGGCGACGACGGCGAGGGGCGGCATGGCCGCGATCGTGGCCGCCAGCTCGAGCGCCGCGGCGAGCGTCTCGGCCGCCGGCACGACCCGGCTGACGAGCCCGATCCGCTCGGCCTCGTGGGCGTCGACCATCCGGCCGGTGAGGATCAGCTCCATCGCCCTCGACCGCCCGACTGCACGCGCCAGGCGCTGGGTGCCGCCGCCGCCGGGGATGATCCCGAGCTTGATCTCCGGCTGGCCGAAGACCGCGTCGTCGCCGGCGATGACGATGTCGCACGAGAGCGCGATCTCGCACCCGCCGCCGAGGGCGAAGCCGCGCACGGCCGCCACGAGCGGTGTGCGCAGCGAGCCGACCGCCTCCCAGCGCGCGAACCGGTCGCTGGCGAGCAGGCCGGCCGCGGTTTCGCCGGCCATCTCGCGGATGTCGGCCCCGGCCGCGAACGCCCGCTCGCCGGCGCCGGTCAGGACGATGCAGCGACAGGCGGGGTCCGCGTCGAGCCGCCCGAGCGCGGCGACGAGCTGGCCGAGCAGGGCGTCGTTGATCGCATTGCGGGCCTCGGGACGATCGAGGGTGACGAGGGCGACGCCGGCGATCGTCTCGCCCTCGCCGCCCGGGTGCCGGGCCGGGAAGTCGACCCGCACGAACTCGCGCTCGGCCGCGCCGGCGCCCGTCCCGGTGCCGGTGTCCGTCGCATCGCTCATCGCAACCTCCTGTTCATCGCCCGGGCGTCGCCTCTGGGTCGTTCGTCGGTCGACCTCCGGGCGCCGGCTGCCGCTGGGCGCCGGCTGCCGCTGGGCGGCGGCTCATGTGCCGTTCGTCGGCCAGTGCCCGGTCGAGCGGTAGAAGCCGGCCAGGGCCTCGTTGAACAGGCCCGCCCGGCGCACCATGATCTCGTGCGGGCAGTCGGGAGCGACGAGCAGCTGCCCGGCCGGAAGCTGGCGCGCCAGGCCCCAGGCGTGATCGACCGGCGCAAACGGATCGCGGTCGCCGATCGCGACGAGGGCCGGCACGGTCACCCGGCGCAGGTCGCGCGGCGCGGGCGGCTGCTGGCTGGCGATGTCGGCCGCGATCGCGGCCAGCAGGCGGCGCCACGCCCCGGGGCCCTGGACGGGGTCGTGGCGGCGGGCGAGCCGGGCCGCCCAGGCGGGGTCGTCGCGCTCGATCCGGGCCGGGTCCATCAGGCGCCGGGCCACGCTCGTGCGCGGCTCGGGCTGGGTGGAGATCCCGCCCAGGACGAGCGTCCGGAGTCGCTCCGGCCGGCGGATCGCGTAGGCCAGCGCGGTCTGGGCGCCCATCGAGAAGCCGACGAGGTGGAACGTCTCGAGCCCGAGGGCATCGACGAACGCGGCGAGGTCGTCGACCAGCCAGGCCAGGGACCAGCCGTCGGCGGCGTCCCAGCGAGTGGTGGCATGACCCCGGGCGTCGGGCAGGTAGATCCGGAAGACCTTCGAGAAGCGCGGCACCTGGGCCGCCCAGTCCTCGCGGCCCGACGAGCTGGCGCCATGGAGCATGACCATCGGGGGGCCGGCCCCGTGCACCTCGTAGCCGATCTCGAGGCCGTTGGCGCTGACCGTCGCCATCGGGCTCGTCGGTATCGAGCTCGTCGGCATCGGGCTTGTCGGGCTCGTCGGGCTCGTCGGGCTCGTCGGCATCGGGCGCCCTACTCCTCGGGCCTGCCTTCGAGCTCGACGGTCGTGGCCCGCTCGATCCGCAGGTAGCGCCGCCGGTAGTAGAGGAGGGGCATCGGGTGCACCTCCTCGTTGGCCAGGGCGACGACCCGGCCGATGAACAGGTCGTGGTCGCCGACCGGGTGGACGCCGACGATCGTGCACTCGAGGCTCGCGATCACCCCGTCGAGGATCGGCAGGCCGGTCTCGCCGGGCCGCCAGGCAGCCCCGCAGAAGGCCTCGCGGTCGGGGACGACCGGCGCCCCGGCGAAGCAGTCCGACAGCCACTGCTGCGACTCGCCCAGGATGTTCACGGCGTACCGACCGGCAGCCCTGATGACCGGGGTGATCCGGCGGCGCCGGTCGAGGGCGACCATGACCAGCGGCGGGTCGAGCGAAACGGAGCTGAGGGCGTTGACCGTGATCCCGACCGGTCGTTCGCCGGCAGCGGTCGGCTCGAGGGTCGTGACGACCGAGACGCCGGTCGCGAAGTGGCCCATCACCCGCCGGAACGTATCCGAGTCGAACTCCATGGGCGCAGTCTACGAGAGTCCGGCCGAAACGCTCGCCGGGCGACGGCGGACGGTTGGGCGACGACGGACGGGCGGTCGACGACGGACGGCAGCAGGCGACGGCGCGCGGGCGACGGCGGGCGGGCGAGCGAGCGAGCCGGTGCTGGCTGAGCGCCCACCCTTGCCGGGCCCGACCCACCCTCGGGCCGCCCTACCCTCCGGCGCCGACCGGACCGGTCGGGCGCTCGAACCCCTCCGGCATCCGCGGCGTGAAGCGGAAGTTGCCGGCCACCCCGGGCTCGGTCAGCTCGTGGGGCGCGAGCAGCTCGTCGAGCTCCTCGGCGGTGAAGATCCCCCGCTCGATCACGATCTCGCGGATCGTCCGGTTCTCGCGCACCGCCTGCTTCGAGATGTCAGCGGCGAGGGCGTAGCCCAGGTACGGTGCGAGCGGCGTGGCCAGGGCCGACGAGCGCTCCATGAGCATCCGGGCCCGTTCCCGATTGGCCTGGATGCCCTGGACCGCGAACTCGGCGAAGGCGCGGCACATGTTGCGCAGGATCGTGAGCGACTCGAGCGTGTCGTGGGCGATCATCGGCATCATCACGTTCAGCTCGAGCTGCCCGGCCGAGGTTGCCCAGGCAACCGCGGTGTCGTTGCCGATGACGTGGAAGCAGACCATCGAGAGGCACTCGGCCATGACCGGGTTTACCTTGCCGGGCATGATCGAGGAACCGGGCTGGACAGCCGGGAGGGTGATCTCGGCGAAGCCGGTCATCGGTCCGGAGGACATGATCCGGAGGTCCTCGCTGATCTTCACCAGGTCGACCGCGATCCCGCGCAGGGCAGCGCTCACCTCGAGCATCGGGCGCATCGACTGGGTCGCCTGGACGAGGTGCTCGGCGGTGCGCAGGTCGTGCCCGGTCTGCTCGGAGAGGTAGCCGATGACGAGCCGGATGTACTCGGGCTCGGCGTTCAGCCCGGTGCCCACCGCGGTCGCCCCGATGTTCTGCTCCCTGATCGAGTCGGCGGCGGCCAGGAGGCGGTCGAGGCCCCGGCGGAGGGTGATCGCGTAGGCCTTGAACTCCTGGCCGAGGCGGATCGGGACGGCGTCCTGCATGTGCGTCCGGCCGGCCTTCACGACGTCGTCGAACTCGACCGCCTTGGCGTCGAAGGCGGCGATCAGCTCGTCCATCGCCGGCCGGAAGTCGCGGATCAGGTCGAGCGTGGCGATCCGCATCGAGGTCGGGAAGACGTCGTTCGTCGACTGGGCCATGTTCACGTGGTCGTTCGGGCTGACGACGCTGTAGTCGCCACGCCGGCCACTGCCGATCCCCTGGGCGTGGAGGATCTCGATCGCCCGGTTGGCCAGGACCTCGTTGGCGTTCATGTTGTGCGAGGTGCCGGCGCCGGCCTGGAACGGGTCGACACGGAAGTTCGCCACGAGCTCCTCGCCCTTGGCCCGGGCGGCGGCGGCGAAGGCCCGGCCCATCGGGTCGGTCGGACGGCCCGGCTCGAGCTCCTCGACCTCGGGTGACACCTCCCCCGGCTGGACCGGCCCGGCCGTGGCGAGAATCTCGTCGGCGGCATCGACGATCGCGTTGCCGATCGAGGCCGGCAGGCGGCCGGTCGCCATGTTCGCCCGGGCGGCGGCCTTCTTCACCTGGACGATCGCCCGGACGAGGGCGGGGTGCGGGAGCATCCCGGAGATCGGAAAGTTGTGGATCGCCCGGGCGGTCTGGACACCGTAGTAGGCGTTCTCGGGGACCTCGACGTAGCCGAGCGGGTCCTTCTCGATCCGGAAGCCGGGGCGAGGGCTGGGCGGGCTCGATGGGCTGGATGGGCTGGATGGGCTGGATGGTCCGGTGGCGGCCATGGCGGTGGCTCCTGTAGGGGCGCCTGGTGGCGCCGCGCTGGGCGCGACCGCGAGCGGAGGCGGACGCGGCGCCCTGATCGTGCTCCAGCCCGTGGGCCCGGACGGCAGGACGGCCAGGCGAGCACCGGGGTCGTCCAGGCAACGGGCTGGTCAGCGGACCACGGTCCGGCCGGGACAGGCTCCGGGGCCGTGTTTCCGTCACGACCAGTCTAGCTAGTCCGGCAGCGCCAGGCGAGCCCGCAGACCATCGCCACCTATCGCGACACGCTCCGCCTGCTCCTCGTGTTCGCCGCCGACCGCACTGCCACGGCTCCCTCGGCGCTCGATGTCGGGGAGATCGACGCGCCCCTCGTGGGCACCTTCCTCGACCATCTCGAACGCGCCCGGGGCAACGGCGTCCGGACGCGTAATGCCCGCCTGGCGGCGATCCGCTCGCTGTTCCGGTACGCGGCGCTGCGTCATCCCGAGCACGCCGAGTCGATCGGCCGGGTGCTCGCCATTCCCCCCAAGCCTTTCGCCCGCAACTTGGGCACATTCCTGAACGACCGGGAAGTCGAGGCGCTGCTCGCCGCCGCGCACCGCGCGACCTGGACCGGGCGACGCGATCACGCTCTGCTGCTCGCGGTCCAGACCGGGCTGCGCGTGTCCGACCTGGTCGGCCTGCGCGTGCGGACATCCATCTCGGCACGGGCGCCCACGTGAGCTGCCGCGGCAAGCGCCGCAAGGAGCGGATCACACCGCCCACCAGGACCAGGGTCGCCGTCGTGCGCGTCTGGCTCGCCGAGCGGGCCGGTGATGGAGCCGACCCGCTGTTCCCGACCAGCACCGGTGCCCCGCTCAGCCGGGACGCAGGCGGGCGCTATCGGCCTACGTTCCACGAGCCGGGTGGCCGCGGCGGCCGGACGATCGGCACGAAGCGGACGCTGCTGGTCGAGATCCTGGGCCTGCCGGTCGCGGCCGATGCCTGCTCGGCCCGGCCGCACGACGTCGTCGCGCGCGAGCTGCTGCGCGAGCGGATCGCCACGCTCCCTCGCCTCCGGGCGATCATCGGCGACCGCGCCTTCGCCCAGCTCGGCCGCTGGCGCCGCCTCTCGCGCTGCTACGAGGGCACCGTCGCCTCCGCCCGGACCTGGCTCCAGGTCGCCTCGGTCCGCTCCCTCGCCTGGCGCGTGGCGATCTGATCGCCCGCTGCCGGCTCCCAGCGCCCGAGCCGGTCGGCGTCGCCGACCACAGCCACGTCGCGGGCGACGCTCGATCGGCCTCCGAGCTCTCGGTTGGCCCGGATCCACCGAAGCCCTGGCCTGATTCATCATCCGAGACACAGCAACAGGTGCCCATCTGAACTGAGAAGCTGGCAGTGAAGAACAACCCAGCGGACCCAGCAGAGGAGCACCTGTCAGATGCGATCATCGCACACCCTCGACCGCCTCGGCGTGGCCTTTGACGACGACCGCCTGGTGGCCGATGCGGGGCTCCACCTGCCGGCCACCCTGGCCGCCCACCTCGGTCTCCGGGAGCTGGTCGACCTCCACCTCGATCTCGGTGACAAGCCCGGCCAGGCGAACCGCGGCGACAAGCTCCTGACCCTGGTCATGTCGGCGCTCGCGGGCGGTGACAGCATCGACGACGCCGACGCCCTGCGCGCCGGCGGCACCGGCCGGATCCTGGGCTTCACCGTGAAAGCCGCCTCGACCCTCGGCACGTTCCTGCGCAGCTTTCGCTGGGGCCATGTCCGCCAGCTCGACCGGGTCAGCCGGGAGCTGCTCGCTCGGGCCTGGGCGGCCGGTGCCGGGCCGGGTGCTGGACCGCTGACGATCGATCTCGACTCGACGATCTGCGAGACGTACGGCCTGGCGAAGGAGGGTGCCCGCCACCACACGTACACCCATGTCCGCGGTTATCACCCGCTGCTCGCGATCGCCGCCGGCACCGGCGACGTGCTCATGGCCCGCCTGCGTGAAGGTCGAGCGAACACCGCCCGAGGCGCCGGTCACTTCCTCGCCGAGACGATCGGCCGGGTCCGGTCGGCGGGTGCCAGCGGCGAGCTGACCGTCCGCGCCGACTCCGGCTTCTATGCCCACGCGGTGGTCAAGGTCTGTCGGACGAGAAAGGTCCGCTTTTCCATCACGATCCGCCAGAGCCCGGCCACCCGGCGATTGATCGAGGCGATCCCCGAGGAAGCCTGGACGCCGATCCCGTACTGGATCGAGGGTGGGGCCGACGTGGCCGAGACGACGTACATCCCGTTCGCCGACCAGCAGGACGCGGTCCCGGTCCGGCTCATCGTCCGCCGCGTCCGGCCAACCCCGGGCTCCCAGCTCGCGGCGTTCGTCCTGTACGACTACCACGCGTTCATCACCGACCGCGACGGCGAGACCGTCAGCCTCGAGGCCGATCACCGCCGTCACGCCGAGATCGAGAACGCCATCCGCGACCTCAAGTACGGCGTGGCGCTCAACCACCTGCCGTCGGGTCGGTTCGCGGCCAACGGGGCTTGGCTCGCGGTCCAGGTGATCGCCCACAATCTCGCCCGCTGGACGGCGCGGATCGGCCTGGGCGAGGGGATCGTCACGACCAAGACCCTCCGCCGGCGGCTGTTCGCGCTGGCCGGACGGCTGACCCGCTCGGCCAGGCGACTGACCCTTCACCTGGCGGCGCGCTGGCCGTGGGCGATCGGCTGGACCACCGCCCTGGCCAGGCTCCGGGCGATCCCGCTCCGGGCCTGACCTCGGACCGTTCCCTACCGCAGCTCCAGGGGCCGGCAGGAGCCTGCCCGCGACGGGGCCGCCAGCGCGCGGTCGACCCCGTTCTGCCCATCGCCGAGGCTCGCGACGGTCTGGTGTGGGCCGATTCGACTGTCCGACCGTGCCGTCAGCCGCCGGCACGTCCGTTTCGGCCGTCAGATGACCCGCTCGGTCCGAGCTTCGGTGGATCCGGGGTTAGCGGTCCATGCCGCCGGCTCCCCAGCTCACCGTCGACGCCGGTCACGGCCGGGCCATGAATTCGGCCACAGGCCCTGACTCGAAGGAGATCTCGGGCGCCACCTCAATGTGGTGGCTGTCCGCCGCTTGAAGTGTCGACCCGGCACGGTCACCCGAGCACCGTGCTGACTGACCTGATGAGAGCGTCGATCCCCTCGACTGGGACGTCGTCGCGCGGTCTCTCCCACCAACGGCCAGGACCTTGGAGGCGACCACATGACGGCATCCAACATCGTCGGCGTCGACCCGCATCGCAAGACATTCACCGCGACCGTGCTCGACACGCGCGGTGGCGCGCTCGGACACGCCCACTTCCCGAACACCCGCGACGAGCATGACACAGGTTTGGCCTGGGCGGCCGGGTTGGGGCCGGCCGATCGCTGGGACGTGGAGGGCGCCAGCGGGCTTGGCCGGCACCTGGCGGAGTTCCTCGTCGCTGCCCGATGCGACGTGCGCGACGTGCCACCACACAAGACGTCGATCCACCAGCGCGGCCGTCACGAGGGTAAGACCGACCGGCTCGATGCCCACCGGGTCGCCGTCGAGACGCAGCCGAACCCCCGGCTCGCCCGAGCGTTCAAGCACTCGGCATCGGCGGCGCCGGATGCGGTCCGCGACCGAATCGCCCCGTGGCACAACGCGCGCACCTCCCTCACCAAGGTCCGCGTGCAGCTCCTTGGCGAGATCGATGCGCTCGTGCACGATCTGCCCGAGGGCCTGCGCACCCAGCTCCGGCCGGCGAAGACGGTGAGCGCCCGGGTGAACTCGCTCTGCCGGCTTGACACCACTGGCGTGACCGACCCCACGGTCGTCCTCCGGCTCCGGCTGATCGAGCGCCGTGTCGCGATGCTGCGGGACGTCCTCGAGCAGGACCAGGCATCCACCGCCGAGCTCACCACCTTGGTCGATGAAACGAACTCGACGCTGACCGAGCTCGTTGGCATCGCGCCACGCTCCGCGGCCAAGATCATCGTCGAGGTCGGCGACATCCGACGCTTCACCGAAGCCGGCTTCGCCCGGTTCAACGGCACCGCGCCGATTCCGGCGAGTTCGGGCGAGGGTGAGAACGCTCCCGCCCGGCATCGCCTCTCACGCGGCAGCAACCGGCGCCTCAACCCCGCCATCTATCGCATCGCGATGATCCAGCTCCGCTACGAACCCCGCGCCCGCCAGATTCACGACCAGGCCCGCGCACGTGGCCACACCCGTCGCGAGGCTATGCGTGTCCTCAAGCGCCACCTCTCCGACGCAATCTACCGAACCATGCTCCGGGACACTCGACGGGACGCGAACTTGACATGAGAGCTTCAAGCGGCGGACCGACGTGGTCGGTATCTCCCCCACCGAAACGGCCGTCACCCGGCTTGCCGGGGCCGTCCTGCTCGAGATCCACGACGAGTGGGCGATCGCCGAGCGGCGCGATCTGTCGGAGGGTTCGATGGCCCGGCTTGACCAGGGTCGCGATGATGGGTCGGACAAGGAGGTGGAGCGAGCGAAGACCGTCCTGCTGGCGTCCTGGCCGACGCCTCTGACACCGCCGCTGAGCATCACGACGGATTGCTCAATTCCCACCACTCCAACGGCGCGGCCGTGGGGTGGCGTGCTTCCCTCTGCGCATATGACGGCATTTGTCATTCCGTCATGCAAGGACCCCCGTTCGGGCCAGAGTAACGCCACCGCTGACCACGTCTCGCAGGGTCGCTCGGATGCGCGCCGAGAGGGTGTACCTCGATGTCGAGCCACGGATAGAAGGGCAGGGACGACAGGGCCGCGTGGAGCGCGGTCGCGTCCGAGGCCTCCCAGAGCCCCCAGTTGGCCCAGCGCCCCGGGATCCGCCAGAGGCGTTGCAGGGTGCCAGCCTCGGCCAGCTCGCGAGCACGGGTCTCTTCGGCTGCGATCAGACGGTCACGCTCGGTTGCATCCCCGTTCGGTGGGTAGTGCACTCTGATGTGGACGAGGAACTCCATAGCGCCGGTCTCCTTTCCCTCGGGCTCGCAGGCCCTATGTGAGCCCAATCGATTGTCTTGGAGGCGAGATGGCACGGGTCGAGCTGAAGATGCCGCTCTTGGGGTACGACATGGAGGCGGGGCGGATCGCCGCATGGACCAGGAGGCCAGGCGATTCCATCGCCCGCGGTGAAGTCGTGGCGGAGATCGAGACGGACAAGGCGACCGTTGAGATGGAGTCCACCGTGAGCGGCCGACTCCTCGAGATCGTCGCCCATCCCGGCGAGGAGATCGCGGTGGATGCCGTGATCGCCTTCGTCGATGACGAGGCTGATCCGACGTGAGCGGAGAGGGTCGCCCCGTGGTCTTCACGCCGATGCGTGCGGCGATCGGCCGGCGGATGACCCGGAGCAAGCAGTCGATACCTCATTTCTACGTCTCGATGGAGATGGAGATGGACTCGCTGCTCACGGCGCTCGCAGGGCGCAACGCCGGCCGAGCGAAGGAAGCCCGAGTCAGCGTGACGGCCTGCCTGGTCCGCGTCGTAGCGCTCGCGCTCGGCAAGCACCCGGCCTTCAATGCAGTCTGGAAGGGCGATGTGCTCGAGGAGAAGTCGCAGGCGAACATCGGCGTGGCGATCGCGCTCGACGACGGATTGATCGCACCGGCTCTGCTCGACTGCGGAGCGCGAGACATCGACGACATTGCAGGGGGGCTGGCCGATCTCGTGGTGCGGGCTCGGGCTGACAAGTTGCGTAGCTCCGAAGTGAGCGACGCGACATTCACACTCAGCAATCTCGGCATGTTCGCAGTCAGCCGGTTCACGGCGATCATCACGCCCCCGCAGGTCGCGATCCTCGCCACAGGTCGCGTCATTGCTCGTCCAGTCGTCCGCGACGGCCAGATGGTCGTGCGCCAGGTACTCGAGGCAACGCTGTCAGCAGACCACCGTGCCGTAGACGGCGCTGGGGCCGCCTGTCTGCTCGAAACCTGCAAGGAACTCATCGAAGCCCCAGGGCCAATCTTCGCTCCCGCCGGATAGTCGAGGCCGCGGCCGGCGCGGTGTCATGGAATGACGTGCCGCTGAGCGAGGGCATCGAGCTGGGGCTCATCGAGGGCGAGGATCTCCATCAGGACCTCTCGAGTTTGTTGGCCGTGCGCGGGGGCGGGCCCGGAAAAGCTCGCCCGCCGATCGACCTGGACGGGTGATGCCGGTGCGAAGTAGGTGCCGACTTCCGGGTCGATAAGCTCCCTGAGGAGCGGATTCCTGCCATCGATCTCCTGGCCGGCGGCTTCCTCGAAGCTGCGGTACCACGCCCAGCAGGCACCAGCGGCGTCGAGTCGCGACTCGATCTCCTCGCCCGGCAAGGCCGCGAACGCCCGCTCCAGGATCTCCCCGATGGCGTAGCGCGCCGCAAACCGGTCCCCCTCTTCCTCGAAGCGTAGGTCGAGACGCTTGCCCAGCAGGTCGAGCTCGTCGCTTGTCCCCGTTGCGACTCGAAGAGCTCGCCATTGGTGTGGCGTGAGGGCTGTGATCATCAGGCGCCTGCCGTCGGCCGACGAGAAGTCGCGGCCGAACGAGCCATAGATCATGTTGCCATCGCGCTCCTGCGGAGCGACCCCGAGCTGCGCGGCTGCGAGACGGCCGAGGTAGCCGAGCGCGGACAGTGCGACGTCCTCGAGCGAGATCTCGACAAGCGCGCCCTCGCCTGTCCTCGCTCGCCGGAGAACCGCGCCAAGAAGCGCTGCGGCGGCAAGCGTGCCCGTGGCGATGTCCCACGCCGGCGTGACGTTGTTGACGGGGCGCGGATCATCGGCCGGTCCGGTGACGAGCGGGAATCCCATCGCCGCGTTCACGGTGTAGTCAACCTGGCTGTGACCGCGCCGGTCACCGACGATCCTGACGACGATGACGTCAGGGCGCCGTCGGCGCAGCTCTTCGTACGAGAGCTGGTTGCGCAGCGGGAGGTTGCTCATGAGGATCCCGCCATCTGCTCCGGGCGCGGTGACCAGCGACGCGAGCAGGCTCCGGCCAACGTCACTCGTCAACTCAAGTGCCACGGACCGCTTCCCCCGGTTCAGTCCGGCCCAGTAGAGACTGTGACCGGCCGAGTCGAGTGGCCAGCGCCCTCGATCGAGGCTTCCGTGGATCGGATCGACCCGAACGATGTCGGCTCCAAGCTCGGCGAGGATCAACCCACCCAGGGGAGCTGCCACGAACACCGACGCCTCGACGACCCGAAGGCCCTCGAGCAGGCCGATCAACTCGGCCCCGGCGGTGCCGTCGAGGCGCGCAGGATCAGCCGCGGCGAGTCGGGCAGCATGACGTCTTGGACACCCCTCCCCTCGATCGCTCCCAACAGCATCTCGACAGCCGTCTGCCCCATCTCGAAGTTGGCCATGCGGATGGTCGTCAACGGTGGCGAGAGATGCGCGGCGAGCGGATGGTCGTTGAACGCGATGAGCGACATGTCTGCTGGGACGGCGATGCCGGCGTCATGCAGCCCGGCAAGGATGCCGATTGCAGCGAGGAGGCTGGCAGCGAAGATCGCTGTGGGTCGTCGATCCGCAGCAAGGGCGACCAGAGCGGCGGCACCTTCTCGGCCACCCGCCTCGGTGGGCAGACCCGCGACCTGCCAGCCGGGCTCGACGGTCAGACCGGCCGCCTCCATCGCTCGTTCGTAGCCGTGCTCTCGCCGACGGGCCGTGTCCGTTTCGGGGGCGAGCCCGACGAACGCGATGCGCCGATGCCCGAGGGAGATGAGGTGGTCGACGGCAAGGCGACTCCCCGCCTCGTCGTCGACGACGACGGAGCCCTGGACGCCGCTCGTCCGCCGGTTGACGAGGACGAGCGGAAGGCCCCGCTCGGCGATCTGCTTGAGAAGGCGGTCGTCCAGACTCGCGAATGCCGCGATAATCCCGTCGACCCGGCCGTCGGTCACCAGCCGCGAGTAGTGCTCGAACCGCGCACCTTCGCTGCCCGGCAGAGCCCCGGCCTCGACCACCAGCACCAGCTTCCCGGCTCGAGCTGCCGCTGCCTGGACGCCATGGGTGACGTCACTGAAACCCACGTTGTCCAGGCTCGGGATGATCAGTCCGATGGTGTCGGTCCGGCCCATCCGAAGACTGCGGGCGAGGGCGTTTGGCCGATACTGCATGATCCGCGCGGCTTCGAGGATGCGCTCACGCGTGGCCACGCTCACGGCCTGTCGAGGGTCGCCCCGAAGGACGCGTGACGCCGTTGACGCGTCGACGTTCGCCGCTTGGGCGACGTCCTTCAGGGTAGCCATCGATCTCCTGGTACGTCACGGCTCGGGTACGTCACGCGCGGATCTTTCGCATCAGCGTGAGCGCGGCGCCGACGATGCGGTCGTTGGTCGGAATCACGGCATCTTCGAGCGGCGGGCTGTACGGTACCAGCAGGTCGTCGCGGAGGCTAACGGCATCTGGCGCGGCCCGCAAGGCAATGCCGTCGCGTGCGAGCGCGGAGATGACAGACGCGCCCCAGCCGCCCGGGTGAACCTGCTCCTCCACGACGAGCAGCCGACCTGTCTTGGCGACCGAGGTTCGGATGGCCGGAAGGTCCAGCGGGCGCACCCAACGCAGGTCGATCACTTCCGCGGATACGCCGTTCGTGGCCAGCTCGTCCGCAGCCGCGAGGGCGCGTCCGACCATCAGGAGCGAGGCGACGATGGTTACGTCGGTCCCCGGTCGGAGGACCTCGGCAGCACCGACCCGCCCGACCCGGCCGCGCACGATCGGCCCCTTCCGCCCGTACATCCCCTTGTGCTCATGGACGATCACGGGGTTGTCGTCGAGAATCGCCGCCCGAACCAACTCATACGCCGCCGCCGGCGTGCCCGCCACGGCGATCTTGAGACCTGGCTGGCCCATGAACCAGCTCTCGCCGGTCGCGCTGTGCTGCGTACCGAAGCGACCGGTCCCTCCGGAGACCGCGCGAACGGTCACCGGGACCGCGAACTGGCCGCCACTCATGTAGCGGTACTTCGCGAGCTGGTTCACGATCGCGTCGGCTGCCGTCGGCAGGAAGTCGGCGAACATGAACTCCACGATCGGCCGGAGCCCCATCAGAGCCATGCCAAGAGCGGCGCTCGTGAAGGCGTTTTCGGCGATCGGCGTGTTGAGAACCCGACCCGCCCCGAAGCGCTCGAGAAGTCCCATGTTCGTCTTGAAGACGCCTCCGTCGCTGCCGACGTCCTCGCCGATGAGCAGGACGGACGGGTCCTCGTCCATCGCGTCGAGGAGCGCCAGGTTGACCGCCTCGCGGTAGGTGACCTCGACGGCAGCTGGGAGCCCGTTCCCTTGGCCGTTACCCGGCGTAGACATAGGCCACCGTCTCTTCGAGCTCCGCGTAGGGGGCATCTGCAGCACGATCGGCAGCCGCATCGATCTCCGCCTGGACGGACTGCTCCAGCGCCGTCCGGGCCGGATCGTCGAGCAGACCCTCCGTGATCAGCTGAGCCGCGAGCATGTCGATCGGGTCCCTGGCCTTCCAGGAATCGAGCTCGCCAGCTGGCCGATACTTCCCTGGGTCCGAGCGGCTGTGGCCGCGGTAGCGATAGGTCTTAGCTTCGATCAGAGTCGGCCCGTCGCCATTCCGTGCCCGCTCGACGGCATCAGCCACGATACCGTTGACGGCCACCACGTCCTGGCCGTCGACCACGAGGCCGGGCATCGCATACGCGTCGGCGCGACGGGCCAGATCGTCGATCGGGGTCGTGGCTCGAACGGGCGAGTACTCGCCGTAGAGGTTGTTCTCGACGATGAACACGACGGGGGCCTGCCAGACCGACGCCAGGTTCAGCGCCTCGTGGAAGGTCCCGATGTTCGTCGCCCCGTCGCCGAAGAAGGTGAGCGCAACGCGCGGCTCGCCGCGGAGACGGAACGCCATCGCCGCACCAACGGCGATCGGCAAACCAGCCGCGACGATCGCATTAGAGCCGAGGTTGCCCTGGGCCGCATCGACGAGGTGCATGGAGCCTCCCACCCCGTGAGAGCTGCCGGATCGACGCCCCATCAGCTCCGCGAACGCCGTCTCAGGCGCCATCCCCCGTGCGAGCGCCTGACCGTGGCCCCGATAGGTGTTCGTGAAGACATCGTCCGGACCCATCGCCGCGACTGCGCCGACGGCAATCGCCTCCTGCCCCTGGCATAGGTGCGTCGTGCCCTGCACCAGCCCGGTCATGAACAGCTCTTGGACCTTCTCCTCGAATCGGCGGATCTCGACCATCCGACGGAGCCAGATCAGCCGCGGGTCATCAACCATCGCTGGCCATCGTCCTTCGCATATCGTGGGTCTACCCTTCGTCGCTCGCCTGATCGTCGGGCACCGGCCCGTTGGTGGCACGGCCGATGACGCCGGCGGCCTCCCAGGCCCTGAGCTCCTCCGGGGTGTGGCCGAGTTCGCCCCCGAGGACCTCGTCGTTGTCCTGACCGAGCCTCCGGCCGAGGTGCCGGACCCGTCCCGGCGTGTCAACGAGCCGAGGGACGGCGTTCTGGACCTTAGCGGGCCCGAGGATCGGGTCGTCGACGGTCGTGATCGTCTCCCGGGCGAGGTACTGCGGGTCGGAGAAGATATCCGCGATGCTGTAGATAGGGCCGATCACGGCCTGCTCCGCCTCGAACGCAGCCTGGACTTCGGCCGCCGTCCGCTCGGCGATCCACGAGCCGATCACATGGTCCAGCTCCTTCTGGTGCTCGACGCGACCGCTGTGGTCGCCGAACCAGGGCTCATTCGCGAGTTCCGGATGTCCGACGAGGCGCACGACGCGTTCGGCGATCGACTGAGAACTCGCTGATAGGCCGAGCCAGCGGCCGTCCGCGGCGAGGTAGGCGTTCCTCGGGGCTGTCCATTCCGTGCTGCTTCCTGTCCGGCCGGGCACATGTCCGAGCTGGTCGTAGACAAGCGACTGCGGCCCGAGCAACCAGAAGAGCGGCTCGTAGATCGCGAGGTCGATGACCTGCCCGGGAGCGTTGTGCCGGTCCCGATGGAAGAGGGCGAACATGGTCGCGAAGGTCCCGAAGAGCGAGGCGACTCCGTCTCCGAGCGCGAACGGCGGCAGCGTCGGCGGACCGTCCGGGTGACCGTTCAAGTGGGCGAAGCCGCTGATCGATTCCGCCACGGTGCCGAATCCGGGGCGGGGGGCGTACGGACCCGTCTGTCCGAAGCCGGATGTCCGGACGATCACGAGCCGCGGGTTCAGTTTGTGGAGCACATCCGGCCCGCAGCCCCACCGCTCAAGGGTCCCGGGTCGATAGCTCTCGATCAGCACGTCAGCAGTAGTCGCGAGCTCGCGCAGGAGCTGCGAACCCTCCGGCTTGTTGAAGTCGATCGAGACCGTGCGCTTGTTGCGGCTGACGAAGGCCCACCAGAGAGAGACGTCGTTCTTCTTCCAGCCGAGGGTCCGAAGCGCGTCACCGCGGGGATGCTCGATCTTGATGACGTCCGCCCCGAAATCCCCGAGTAGCGTGGCGATCACTGGTCCGGCGAAGAGGACGGCGGCGTCGATCACGCGCAGCCCCGCGAGCGCGGTCCTAGGTATGCCGCCCTCGAAGGGCGCGCCGGCGGCCCCACCTCCCGACCGCTCGTTGCCGTGCCGCTCAGCCACGCGTCTCCACCTCCGCCGACGACGGGCCGGCATATGACTCGAATGACTGTGCCGTCTGGATGAGTTCGATCCGGATGCCGTCGGGGTCGAGCATGTAGACGGCCCGACCTCCCCGGTTTGGACCGATCGTCGGAGTCACGGGCGAGGAAACCGAAGGGACACCTCGCGTTCGCAGGTCCTCGTATAGGGCATCGAGGTCGTCAACGTAGAAGGCGATGTGTGCCGTCCCGGGGTTCGCCGTGCGCGGATCGACCGCCTCCCGTTCCACGTTCCGGTACTCCAGCAGCTCGAGCGCGACGTCGGTCGCGGGCAGACGAAGGATCACCGCGTGGATGTCGGCATCCGGGTAGCCGACCAGCTCGCGGATGTATTCGGCCTGTGGGTTCCAGCGGAAGACGACTGCGAAGCCGAGGACATCGCGGTAGAACGCGATCGAGCGGTCGAGGTCGGCCACCTGGAGACCCATGTGATGAGCCTTGGTGATCACCCCCATCGGGTCACCTCCGTTCGACGCCGACTCGGAGGGACCCGCCCCGAGTGGCCGGCCGGTGTCGACATGGACCTGCTAAGCGGTGAGGTAGCCGTCATCACACATCAGGGTGTGCCCGGTGACGAGCTCGGCAGCGTCGCTGGCGAGGAAGACCGCTGCGCCGATCAGTTCGCGCGGCAATCCGAGTCGCGGCCTCAGCATGCGTGCTCTGATGAAGTCCGAGGTCACCGACGACGAGCGGGCGGCCGCCTTGGTGAGGGGGGAGTCCATGAGCGTCGGGCCGATCGCATTCACGCGGACACCCCGGTCGCGCCATTCGAGAGCAAGAGCCCGCGTCACGCCGACGACGCCACCCTTCGAGGCGAGGTAGGCGCTCGCCCACGGATACGCGGCGAAGGAGCCGATCGAGCCAAGGTTAATGATGCTTCCCTTGCCCTGCGCGAGCATGCGGCGCCCGAACGCCTGGCAGCATAGGTAGGTTCCCTTGAGGTTGAGCGCCACGATGAAGTCGAACCGGTCCTCAGGAAAGTCCTCGGCCGGTGCCCGGAATGCCGATCCCGCCGAGTTCACCAGGATGTCCACTCGCCCAAACTGGTCCTCGACCAACGTGGCGGCCGCCTCGACCGCTGCGCGATCCGTGACGTCGAGGTGGAGGGTCATCGCCGATCCACCCTGGATGCCGATCAGACCCCGCGTCTCCTCCGATGCGGCGTCGTTCACATCGGCGATGACGACCTGGACGCCGGCCTGCCCGTAGCCCAGCGAGATCGCTCGACCGAGCCCGCTTCCGCCACCTGTGACAACGGCCACGCGGCCGCGGAGGTCGAACATCGAAGCGACATAGCCGATAGGGACCGAGAGTCCGTCGTCCGCGGTCGTCGTCATCGTCGGCACCTCCGTTGCTGGCCTGCTCTTCCGATTGCCGCGCCTCCGCGATGACGCATTGGCCCGTTGTTACTGACACACTATCGGTAAGAACAATCGATGTCAACAATCCTTTGTCTATCCCTATCTGTCCTGTACCCCGGCCGCCCGGCTCGGAGCCCAGCCGATCTCATGGATCGTCACGACGACCTCGCCCCGCTGGTTTCGACCCTCGATGGTGCGCTCGACCAGTCCGCCCGCGCCGTCGGCGTCCAGCGTGATTTTTCGTACGATGGAGGCGGCGCGGAGAGTGTCTCCACCGAACACCGGGCCCACCAGCGCGATCCGGCTCCAGGCGGGTACTGTGCGGCGGGCGAGCTCCGGCCGGCACGTGGCGGGGGAGGCGAGACCGACCACGACCGCGATCGACAACGCCCCGAGGACCAACGGCTCGCCGAATGGCGAGCCGGCCATGAGATGGGAGTTGCCGTGGACCGGGCTGGCGTTCTCACTCAGCCAGGCGAGTCGCGGATTCTCGTCGCCGGTGATCGTGCGTCCGCCGGGATGGCCGATCGCCTCGCCGACGCGGACCTCGTCGACGCACCAACCCCTGTCCGAGTTCACAACGTCGCCAGAATGTCGGCGGGGTCGTCGTGGATCTGGGACCGGATCCACTCTGGGTCGACGAGGCGCCCGAATCCCGGCTCCTCCGGCAGGGGGGCCATGAGCCCACCTGGCAGGATCGTCGGTTGCGGGAGGGAATCGTCCATCGGGTGGACGCCGGTCTTCGGCATCCCCCATTCGATCGGCACATCGAGATAGCCGAGACCCGAGAGAACCTGGCTGTGGACATGCGGGAACATGTGCGGGGCGAACGTGAGGCCAGCATCCAGCGTGCGGTCGATGACGCGCAGTCCCCGCGAGATCCCACCCATGCAGGTGAGGTCGACCCGGACGACGTCGACGGCCCCCGCGTCAATCAGGGCGTCGGGGTAGTACGAGCCACCCTGCTCGTCGCCCATCGCGATCGGCACATCGATTCGCCGGCGCAGCTCGGCCAAGCGCGCCGCGTCGCCCGGGGGGAAGACATCTTCGAACCAACCGAGGCGGACGTCTGGGATCGACTCGATGAGGCCGACGGCCGACTCGACGTCCTCGTACACCCAAGCGGCATCCATCCCGATCCAAGCGTCGGGCGCTGCGGCTCTCGCGGCGCGAAGTCGGGCAGCGGTTTGTTCCGGCGTCGCGGCGATCGGGGCCTTGAAGCGGCGCCACCCAGTCGCATACAGCTCGGCGGTCTGGGCTCGGGTCGCCGCGGCGTCCATGGTGCCCGGCGGGTAGCCGACGATCGCCGTCGCCGGCATTGGGCGGTTCGAGCCGCCGAGGAGGTCGGCGATCGAGCGGTCCTCGAGACGGGCGGCAGCATCCCAGCAGGCGAGATCCACGATGGACAGCGCCCTTAGGCCGATCCCTGTCGCGTGCGACGCGAGGCTCCGTCGCCACGCGATCGTGAGTGTCCGCTCCCGATGGGCGACGTCGGTGCCGACATAGAGCGGCGCGATGGTCCTGCGGACCTGCTCGGCGACCGCGCCGTCCCGCGTGAGAGTGTAGCTGTAGCCCGCGACATGGGCATCTGTCCGAACTCGGACGAGCGCGAACTCGCGGATATGCATCTGCCACTCACCGAAGATCACCGGCGCCGGCAGCGAGGCCTGGATCGTCATCACGTCGACCCCGATGATCGCGGCGGTCATCGCGTCCGCTCCGGCGCGATGGAGCCGTCGTTCAGGGCCTCGAGCTCAGACCCGAGATGGACGTCGATCCGAATCTCGCTCGTGCGACGCTCTCCGGGTTCGAGGGAGGGCAACTCGCCGGCGGCGCGATCGACGTCGCGCCCGAAGACGGAACACGTCGCTGGCTCGATCGCCGTGAGATACATCCCGGGTGCCAGCATCCGCCAGCGCCACAGGCGCGGAAGCTGACGAGGGTCGTAGGACACGGTCAGGGCGATACCGTTCGTCGGCGCAAACGCGTCGTTCGCGACACCGACCGACACGCGACTGCGCTCGGGGTCGAGCAAACGGTGCTCGTACACGAGCGGCGGGAAGCCCCGTGTCGGCTCGACGAATCTCGCGTGCTCCTCAACCACACTGTTCGACTCCTCGTCGCGGCCAACGATCTCCGCCGGAGGCGCGACGAGTCGCGAGCTCGGCGCTACCACCGGCCAGCCGAGGTTCACGTGGTACAGCAGCTGGTAGGCCGCCGGCTCGTACCCCCGGTTCTCGAGCTCGTCCGAGATCTCGACCACGCGGAGGCCAAGGGGGAACCGGAGCCGACGGTGCAAGACCAGGTCCACTCCGTAGACGTCGGTCTCGCGGATCTCGCCGCTCACCTCGACTGTCAGCACGCCGGCCACGTCGACGACGCCGTGGCGCACATTCCGGGCGGGTAGGTTGGACGCGCGGCCGTGCTGTCCGTAGCTGACCCCGCCGTCGACGACCGCCGGCCCGACGTTCTGAAACCCGCACGTCGTCAACAGGCCGCCCGGGAACGAGCGGAGCCAGTTCCCCTCGTCGAATGCGCTGGGATGCACGATGCCGGTGGTGCTCTGCCATGAGACTTGCCAGCCCGCGGCCCACACAGGCCCGAGATCGAGTCCGCGGTCGGCGAGGACCAGCGCCGAGAGGCCACCGGCGGATCGCACATCGATCGCCCGGACCCCGTCCTCGCACCCGTCCCCGAGCCGCACCGAGCGACTCGAGATCAGCTGCGAGCGATCGCCGAGGACGGGACCGGGGTCACGGACGGCGGGCGACTCTTCCGAGCCGGGTGACAGGGTCATCACTCCGCTCCCGCGCCGCCCGCCCAGGCCCCGAGCGCCATGAGGCCGCCGTCGACGCAGAGATACTCGCCCGTAATGAAGCTCGCCCGTGGGCTGGCGAGGAACAGGACGGCATTGGCAATGTCGTCCGGCTGGCCGAGCCGCCCGAGCGGGTGGACCTTGCCGAACTCCCGGAGGTTCTCCTCGATGTCGCCGCCGGCCGCACGGGCGGAAGCCCGCACCATCTCGGAGTCCATCGTTCCGGGACAGATCGCGACGACCCGGATCCCGTGGCGGGCATAGTCCACGGCCATGTTGCGCGTCAGTGACAGGACCCCGCCCTTGCTCGCAGCATAGGCGGGGACCCGCGGCATCGACTGGAGACCCTGGACGCTGGCCATGTTGACAATGCAACCGCCCCCGGCCGCCAGGATCGACGGGATCGCGAACTTCGCCATCAGGAACTGGCCCCGAAGATTGACCCCGAGGATGCGGTCCCACACCTCGACCGGCATCTCATCGACCCGGTAGTACCAGTCCGTCGGCTGGATGCCGGCGTTGTTGACGAGAACGTCGAGCCGCCCGAGCGTGTCGACCGATTCGCGCACCATCCGATCGGCGTCCGCGGCATCCGCAACATCGCCGGCCACGGCGACGGTGGTCGTTCCCGTCGCGGCGAGACGGCCCGCAAGCTCGTTCGCCGCCCGGGCGTTGATATCGGCGATCGCGATGCTCGCGCCCTCGCGGGCGAACGCTTCCACGATGCCCTTTCCCAAGCCAAGGGCGCCGCCCGTGACGAGGACGGCACGACCTTCGAACTCACCCATCTCCCGCACCTCGGCGCTCTTCGAGCTGCTCAGCCGTCGGGAACCAGAGGGGCACGCCCGTCAGGCCCGGCACCTCCATGGAGGAGATGTGCCAGCGGCCGATGTTCGGGAAGGCGATCCTTGAGAGCCCCGGGCCGTAGAAGACGCAGTTCGTCGGACCGGCGACGACCGTACCCTCGGGATCGGAGGCCAGCACCTCTACTCCAAGATCGCTGCGCCATCGGAGCACGACATCGGGCCGATAGCACGCGATGACGACCGACCCGTCGGTCGCGAACGTGATCCCGTCGGGGACAGTCCCCGGGAGGTCGACGAGGATCTCCCGTTGTCCCGCGGAGCCATCGTTCAGAATGGGGATCCGGACGAGGCGCCCAGGCGTGCTCTCGAGCACCCACAGCGACTCTCCATCCGGCGAGACGGCACATCCATTCGGAAAGTCGATCGAGTCCGTCGACCAGAGCGACGTGCGGCCCCCGCGGATGACGAAGATCCGGCCGTCCCGACCCTTCCATGAGCCGGAATCGGTGACGTAGTAGGTCCCGTCCGGCCCGAAGGCTCCCCAGTTGGGCGTCGCCATCTGCCCATCCGGTGCGCCCGTGGAGACCGTCTCAATAGTGCCAGCCCGTGGATCCAAGCGGACCACTGCATGCTGAGCCGATTCGCATGCCCAGACCCGACCGGCCGCGTCGGAGGCGAGACCCAGAAGAAACCCGCCGGTGGAGGCGACCTCGGTAGCCGTCCCGTCGTCGTTCACCCGATAGAACTGGCCGTTCTCGCCTCCCACGTACATCGTGCCGTCTGGGGTGACGCAGATACCCTCGGAATGATCGACCCCTGAGGCGAGGGTCCTGACCTCCTCAAGGGGGATGCGCGGCGGTCGGTTCAGGGCATCCATCAAGTCCTCCTATCCGCGGACGGCGCCTTCGGTGACGCCCCGTTCGAACTGAGAGTGGAGCAGGAGATAGATGACGACCACGGGAGCCGTCGCGATCAAGGCGCCCGCGGCCACGAGCTCATACGGGGTGCTGTACTGCCCGATGAACTGCGAGATACCTACGGGGATGGTGTAGGTGCCCACATCCTTCAGCAGGACGAGGGCAAGGAAGAAGTCGTTCCACGCAGCGAGGAAGGTCAGGAGCGACACCGTCAGGATCGGCGCCTTCGAGAGCGGCGCGATCACCGAGCGGAGGATGCGCAGGTCGGTGGCCCCGTCGATCCACGCAGCCTCGATGAGCTCGCGCGGGATCGAGGAGAAGAAGCTCCGCAGGATCAGAATCCCCACCGGAAGAGCGAATGCCGTGTAGGCCGCCGCGAGCCCAAGGTAGTTGTTGTACAGGCCCATCGCGCGTATCTGGACGAATAGGGGGATGATCACGGCTGCGGGCGGGACCATGATCCCGAGAAGGATCCCGACGAACAGCACTTCGGAGCCTCTGAACGGGACTTTCGCGAAGCCGTACGCGGCGAGGCACGAGAAGACCACCGTCGCGACCACTGAGCCGACGGTCACCACGATGCTGTGCATGAACAGCGGGCCGAGGGCGAACTGGTTCCAAGCCTGGAGGTAGTTGTCAGGGTTGAGCGTCTGGGGGATGAAGCTGCTTGAGTAGACGTCCGCACCGGTCTTGAGCGACAAGGCTGCCACCCACACCACGGGCGTTAGCGACAGGACCGCCGCCAGTGCAAGCGCGACCGTGGCCGCCCACTTCAGCAGGGGGTGGCTGTAGCGGCCGATCATCGAAGCCCGCCGATCATCGAAGCCCGCCCCAGCGCTGGCGCAGGAGGGCCGCCCCCACCGAGATGACGACGATCCCGACGGCGATAGCGCTCGCGTAGCCCATGTCGCTGAGCTTGAAGGCCGCCTGGTACATGTAGGTCGCCATGACCTCCGAAGCCCGATCGGGCCCACCGCTCGTCATCACGTAGACGATGTCGAAGATCCGGAGGCCGCCGATCACGTTGAGCAAGACGACAGTCCCGATCACGGGATAGAGGCTCGGGAGGATGACGTGGCGGATGGACGCCCGATGGCCAGCTCCATCGAGACTGGCAGCTTCAAGTTGCTCGGTCGGGAGCCTCTGGAGCCCGGCGTAGTAAAGGAGCATGTCGTACCCGGCGTACTGCCAGACCGTCGCGACGATGATTGACGGCAGTGCCAGGTCCCCGCTACCGAGGAAGAGGATCGGCTGGGCCAGTGGGTTGAAGATCGAGATGACCTGATTCACCGCCCCAAAGGCATCGAGGATCCGGGACCACATCAACCCGATGATCACCGGCGACATTAGCACCGGGATGAACAGCACCGAACGTGCGATGACGTGGCCGCGCACCCGGGACGCAATGAGCAGGGCGAGGCCGAAGCCGACAACATTGAGGATGAGGGTTGTCGTGACCGTGAAAACAACCGTATTCGCGAATGCCTTCCAGAAGACCGCATTTGCGAACATCCGGGCGAAGTTGTCGGCCCCGACGAAGGTCCAGTCACCCAGTCGATAGCCGGACCAGTGAAGGGTGGAGATGAGGAAGACAGAGACCAGCGGGAGGACGAGGAACGCCCCGAACGTGAGAACGGCGGGCGCGACCAGCGCTATCCCAGGGGCAAGGAACGACCGCCACCCGGACCGGGCGGCGGTCGCAACTCGCTGCGTGCTGTCGGCGATCATCGGCTTCATGGAGTCCGGGCGGCGTCGACCCGAGGCCGGTCGGGAGGAGACGCCGTCCTGTTCGGTCGGTTCGCTCGCCCGCCGTTCCATGTGAGACGCCTCGCTACTTCGCCGCCGCGACGAGGCTGTCGATCAGATCCTGGCCGGTCTTCGTGCCTTCCATGACACCCTGCATCGAGTTCAGGAGGGCCGTGTAGACCTTGGTCGTGTAGATGACGCGGCTCATGGCCGTCGATTGCGCCTCGACCATGTTCTTGTAGAGGGCACTCTTGTCGGACGGCACCGGGTAGTTCCAGGACGGGATGAAGTCGTTGGCAACGAGGGCTTTGCCCCCGTCATCGTTTGTCAGGTACCGGAGGAACTCGATGGCCTTGTCGGGCGTGGCGCACGCCTTCGTCACGACGAACATCTCGGCGATGCCGCCGGTCGCGACCGGGGCGGCCGTCGAGCCGTCGGGCGGTGGGAACGGGAAGAGGCCCCACTCGAATGAGTTGCCGACCTTCGCGGTGATCCCAGCCGTCACGAAGTTGCCGACCGGATACATCATCCCGGCCTTTTGTGCGACGAAGAGGTCCTGGTTGCCCACGAACGCCGCCATCGAGTTGGCGCCGGGCGCGAAGACCCCGCTCTTGACCATCGCAGCGACCGCATCCGCGGCCTTGAGGAACACCGGGTCGTCCCACTGGATCTGACCCGCGTCCGCCTTGGAGAGCATCGTGTTCGTCCCGTCGGCGTAGGCCACCTGGGCGAAGAACAGGTCACCGCCGGACCACTGATCCTTGTTGCCGACCGCGATCCCGAACTTTCCATTCGTCTTCAGCTTGTCGACGATCGTCTGGAGCTCGCTCTGCGTCTTCGGGATCGCCAGACCGAGCGTGTCGAAGAGCGTCTTGTTGTACGCGATCTGGAGGGTGTTCACGTCGAGCGGGATCGCCCACATGTCTTTGTTGAACGTGACCGCCTTGACGATCGGGTCGAAGAAGGTCGGGAAGCCCGTCTTGACCGCATCGGTCAGCGGCATCAGCTGCCCGCTGTTGACGAGGTCTCGGAACTCGCCCGCCCAGGGGATCTGGGCGATGCACGGCCCCGACCCCGCTGCGAGCGCTGTCTTCAGCTTGGTCATGTAGTCGCCGTACGCGATGTACGTGCGATTGATCGTGAGGCCAGGGTTGGCGGTTTCGAAGCGGGACTGGGCATCCTTGTGGACGTCCGGATACGCGCCCTCATTGTTCCACGACCACATCTCGACGGTCGCGCTCGCCCCGGAGGGAGCACTGCTCGAGCCTGCCGAAGCGCTCGTGGCCGCAGTCGGCGATGTGGACTCCGCGCCTGACGCGGGCGCGGACGACGGCGAGCCGGCGCTACAAGCACCCACAAGGACGCTCGCGAATAGCAGCCCCGCCAGTCGCTGGAAACGCGGCGGCGGGACCGCGCGGGTCGATCGTTCCATTCGGAGGCCTCCGTCATCACCGGGTAATCGTCACCCGGAGTGGCCGCACAATGCCTGCTGGACAATCCATTGTCAAGATGGACCAACGATTTCCGCAACCGATTGTTCTCGACAAGCCCCACGGGTGGCATCTATACTACCGGTATGCCCACCGAGGTTTCGTCCGGTCTTATGGCAGCGATCGCGGCAGCGGACGCGCAGCGGGTCGAGCTGCGTGAACGCCTCTTGCCTCTTCAGGCAGATCTGCCACTCCGGTACTGGCGTCAGCAAGCCCACTTCACAACGCCAGCCGCCGACGCCGACATGGCGCGCAAGGCGGTCGAGGGCGGTACTGCACCCGTCGCGCGGATGCTGGAACGGTTCGGGCTCACCGCTTCTGATCTCGCCGAGCGCCTCGAGTTGTCGACCGCAATCGTGGAGGACAAGCTTGTCCATCCGTCACGTGCGCCGCTGGTCATGCTGGACGGCGAAGACGCGATCGCCCCTGGGGATGAGGTAGCAGCTCGAGCCGCGGACGTCGCCGCGGCCACGTTGTCGCATGCGGACTGGGGTGGCTTCGCCGGCCCCCGGACCCTTCGATTCTTCCGACCCCCGGGCCTCGACCTTGACACGACGGTGCGCGACCTCTACCGCCTGCTGTGGCGCCTTCGCGCCGAGAGCGGCGAGGAGGCGTTCCCTCTCGACGGGATCGTGATGCCGAAGGTCGAGCATCCAGAGGAAGTCGACCTGATCAACTCACTGCTGGACCGCGCCGAGGCAGAACTCGGCCTCGCACCGGGAACAATCCGCGTCGCCTACCTCATCGAGTCCGGCTGGGCCGCTGCTCAGCTCGCGGACCTCGCCAGGCGCGCCGCCCCGCGGCTCGCGTCCCTGATCTTCGGCCTGGCGGACTTCAGCGCCGACCTCGGCCTGCCGAGAATCGGGAACGACCACCTGCTGGCCGACTGGGCACGAGCAGAGATCGTCGCCGTGGCCGGAGGCGTCGGTGTCCCGGCCATCGATGGCATGACCCTCGAGTACCCCGTCGCCGATCCTCGGCTCGGTGCCGCCGAGAACCGATCTCGCTGGCTCGACCGCATGCGGCTCGCGTACGACGATGCCGTCCGGGCGCGCGAGCTCGGAATGAGCGGCAAGTGGGTCGGTCATCCGGCTCAGCTCTTCGCGGTGCTCCTTGCCTGGGAGGGTGGCCTAACCGACGATGCCGTCGCTCGCGAGACTGCCAAGCTCTCCGCCTACGCCTCCGCCGTAGCCTCCGACCTGGGCGCGACGATGATCGATGGCGTCATGAGCGACCGCGCGACAGATCGCCACGCCAGGGCGCTCCTGCGTCGGGCCGTCGCGCTGGGGAGGCTTGATCCCCGCATCGCGGTCACACTGGGTGTCGTGACACAGAGCGAGGTCGCCGGTCTCGGAGGGACGCCCTGATGGCCGAGCAGACGCCGATTGTCAGTTGGGAGGGACGCTTCCTGGAGGACTTCCGGGTCGGGGATGTCTACCGGCACGCACACGGGCGGACGATTAGTGAGACCGATAACACCTGGTTCTCGCTGCTCACAAACAATCCTCATGATCTTCACTCGAACGCGGACTACGCGTCGAGAACCGAGTTCGGCCGTCCCGTTGTTGTTAGCACCCTGACCCTCGCGATCGTGACCGGTTTGTCGGTGCCGGACGTCAGTCAGAACGCCGTGGCGAACCTCGGCTGGGAGGATGTCCGGCTGACCGGGCCAGTCTTCGCAGGCGACACCCTTTACGCCGAAACCGAGGTCCTGGAGGTCCGGCCGTCGAAGTCGCGCCCCGGACAAGGTCTGGTGCGGGTTCGAACGCGTGGGTTCAACCAACGCGATGAAACGATCCTCACCTTCGAGCGGACCGTCCTGGTCTACTCCCGAGCGGGACGATCTGGCGGCAGCTGAGGGCCTGTGGCCGAATTCATGGCCCAGCCGTGACCGTCGTCGACGGTGAGCTCGGAGCGGGCGGCGTGGACCGCTAGCGCTAGCGAGGGCCAGGCCGGCTCGTCGCGTGGCCGGCTCCTCGGCGCGGGGGCGCGGGGCGGGCGGGGGCGGGCGCTTGCGCGGGGCGGGAACGTGAGCGCGGGGCCTCATGGGCGCCGGCTCGTTGCGCTCGGGGCCGCTGGCCGGGCGGGGGCGTCGGCCGTGTGCCGGCCGGACCGGGCCCTCGTGAGCGCCCGCGGGTCGCGTCCCGGAGCTGCTGGAAAAGCGCTGACGGCTCAGGCTCCTCCGCCCATCAGGATACGGTGATCGTCGGCTTGGCATCACCTCCTCGTAGGCGCTCGCAGGACCGCGGCGAGCAAGCGGGCCACCTCGCGGGGATCCGCCTCTTGCGTGCGGGCGCCGCGCCAGCGGCGCGCCTCGTCGCGCAGCCGGTAGGCGCGCTGGCGGCAGGCCGGGCCGCAGTACAGCCGACGACGCCCGGTGCTCGCCCGGCGCAACTCCCGGCCGCACAGGACGCAGCCCGGCGTGGCGTGACGAAACACGCGCGTTTCGTCTTGTGCGAGGGTGCTCATGCGATCTGCTCAGCGGTCTGGAGGACGGACCGGGCGGCGACGAGGGCGGCGATCTCGTGACGCTCGGGGAGGGTCAGGCCGAGCCCGCGACTGCCGGCGATGACGAGGTCCATGATCGCCCAGGCGAGGGTGAGGCAGGAGGTCTCGCCCGGGAAGCGGCCGATGACCTTCGTTCTCCGCCGGACTTCCTCGAGCGAGCGCTCCAGCAGGTTGGTCGAGCGCAGCCTCCTGCGCAGCCGGAGCGGGTAGCCAAGGTGGACGGTGAGGGCCGCCACGTCGTCGGCCAGGCAGGCCGCGGCGGATGGATACGCACCGCTGAGCTCGCCGACGAGGGTCCGCAGCCCCGCCTCGGCCTCCGCCGGGTTCGTCGCAGTATCGAGTGCCGCCCAGTACGCCGCCCGGACGCGCTCGTGGAGCCCGGGGCGCTCGGGCAGCTTGGCCAGGACGTTCCGCAGGCGATGCACAGCGCAGCGTTGGCGGTCGGCCTCGGGCCACAGCTCCTCGATCGCCCGGATGAGCCCGGGCGCCCCGTCGGCGACGACGAGCAAGGGGCTCCGCAGGCCCCGCCGGATGAGGCCCCGCCCGAGATCGAGCCAGTCCTCGGTCCGCTCGCGCTGCTGATCGTGCCCAGGCCAGCCTCGCGGGCGAGGCTCTCGATGTCGCGATCGCTGAGCCCGCGGACGTAGGCGCCGATGACGAGCGCCTCGAGCGGCCGGGTCCGGACGACCGTGCGGGCGTCGGGGATGGTCTGGCTGACGAACCGGGTGAGCGAGTCGCGCACCTGGGGCATGGCGATCAGAAGCTCGCCCTCGGCGGTCTGGATCCGGCGCGGCCGGTGGCCGTTGCGCGAGCCGCTCGCCTGGTCGGTCCGCTCGTAGCGAGCGCGCCCGAGGAAGCGCTCGAGCTCGTCCTCGACCGCGCGCTGGAGGACGAGCTGAGCACCCAGGCGGCCGAGCTGGCTGAGCGCATCGGGGTCGTCGAGACCCTCGAGGAGCACCCGCTCGATCGCTTCCTCGATCCGGGCGCTCGGGGCTATCCTTCGGTTCACGGCGTGGTCTCCTTCTGCGGGTTCCAAGGTCCGCTTCGGAGCCTACGCCGTCTTCACTTTTCCAGCGGTCTCAGGACGCCACCCCCGCGCCGCACGCCGCCGCACGCCGCACTCGCCAATCGTGCGTCATGAAAGAGCGGGCCTCCGCTCCGATGCTTATGGCGCGATCCTGTGGGGGATCTGCCAGACGCAAGCGATCAGAAGAGGAGGCCCAGGCAATCGTGTACCTCGGCGTGGACCTGCACCGCAAGGTCAGCCACGTGGTGGCCCTCGACTCGGCCGGCGCGACGATCCTGTCGCGGCGCTTCAAGCACAGCCGCGACACGTTCCGGCGGGCGTTCGGCGAGCTCGAACCCGAACCGATCTCGGTCGCCTTCGAGGCGCCGTACGGCTGGGGCTGGTTCGCCGACCTGCTCACCGATGCCGGGATCGAGGCCCACATGGCCCATCCCCTCGCGACCAAGGCGATCGGCGCCGGGCGGGTCAAGAACGACGCGCTCGACGCGGCGACCCTCGCCCACCTCCTGCGCACGAACCTCCTGCCCGAGGCTTGGATTGCCCCCCCCCGCAGGTCCGCGAGCTCCGGCGGCTCGTCCGTCTGCGGGCCTCCCTCGTCCGGATCCGCTCCCGGCTCAAGTGCCAGGTCCACGGATCTGCGCGGACGCCGGGGTCCCGGTGCCGGTGTCGGACCTCTTCGGGCGCGCGGGCCGGGCGACGCTCGAGACGCTGGCCCTGCCGCCGATCACCGCATCCCGGCTCGCCGCCCACCTGCGCTTGATCGACGACCTCGTCCGGGAGATCGTCGCGGCCGACCGCGAGATCGTGGCGGCCTTCAAGGGCGACGACCGGGTCCGCCGCCTGCTGCCGATCCCCGGCATCGGGATCCTCACCGACGCGACGATCGTGGCCGAGGTGTGGGACGTGAGCCGCTTCCCCTCCGCCGACCACCTCGCGTCGTGGGCCGGCCTCACCCCGACCGAACGCAGCTCCGCCGACCACGTCCGGCACGGGCACATCAGCAAGCAGGGCAGCCGCTGGCTGCGCCGGGCGATGGTCGAGGCCGCCACCAAGATCGGGTCCTCGCGGTCGGCCAAGCTCCACCGCTTCGCCGACCCGATCGCGGATCGTCGCGGCTCCAAGATCGCGCGGGTCGCCCTCGCCCGCCGGATCCTCACCCTCGCCTTCTATGCCCTCCGCGACGAGCGGGGCTGCCGGGACTACCCGCCGCTCCCTCGCCCGTCACGCCGGCCGGTCACGGCGCGCTCGCGTGTAGTCATGGCCTCACCCGACGGCCGCTTGTCTGATTGAACCGCCGCTCCGGCCGCATGCCCACCATGAGGACCACCCTCGAATAGATCACTGACCGGAGAGATCCCGCTCATCACCCTGGTGTCCGCGGCCGACCATTCGTGACCGAACCCGGGAAGGACGATGACCGATGTTTCCCAAACCACCGCCTTGACACCGGCCCGCTCCTTCATACATGACATGAGAGCCTCCTCTCACCGCGAGGCGTTCTTCGTGGCAGTACAAGAGGGCCCCAAACCGGACCTGCTGGGGGCCAGTGGGCGGCCGAAGCCACCTCGAGGGCCGCCTATCGACTGCTTCGTTCTTCCCGGACGACCATCCGGGCCTGAAGGCGGGCGAGTCGCGGTCGCTTCCGGGGCTTTGTCCTTCCGACAAGAACGCCGGCCGCCGCGCCGCCCGCCCTCGCGCCCGCGCCCGCCGCGCCCGGCCGCGCGCCAGGCACCGTCGGACCATCGGCCAGTCGGGCCATCGGCTACAATCCCGCCCGATGACCTCCGTGCGCCTCTGGGATCGCGCCTCGCAGCTGCCCGCACCGACGAACGGCCGGCCACGGCCGGAGATCGTCGCGCTGCCGCCGAGCCTGCCGACGCCCGAGCAGCTCTTCACGTTCATGCGCGACGCGGAGCTCCGCTTCGACACCCTGCGCATGCGGATCGAGGAGCGGACCGCGACCGCCGAGGGCGAGCATCTCGCGCTCATCGAGACCGTCCTTCGCCACCCGGGCCTGGCCAGGGTGACGACGACCGAACCGGAACGCGGAACGGCCGCCAACTACGAGCTCTGGATCTCCGACGGCGAGACCGTCCGCACGTACTCGGCGACGCACCACCTGGGCACCTCGCGGCCGGTTCGCCGGCCCGTGGCCGGTCTCGACGACCCGGACCTGCCGGGGATGTCGACCGTCTACCAGCCGGTCACGCCGCTGCCGGCCGAGACCCTCCCCGAGACGTTCGTCCATCCGGCCGGCTTCTGTCAGAACGTCCTGGCCACCGGCCGCTGCCGGGTCACCGGCGAGACAGAGGTTGCCGGGCGCGAGGCGATCGTCCTCGAGTGCGACCACCCGCGCGGCACCGAGGTCTGGGCGGACCGCCCGGATCACCGCTACGAGGTCTCGGTCGATCGCGAAACCGGGGTGATCACCCGGCTCGTCGAGCTGATCGGCGAGCAGGTGACCCGCGATGCGCTCGTCGTGACCCTCGAGCCGGACGCCGTGCTGCCACCGACCGCCTTCGACTTCGAGTTCCCGGCCGGCACGACGACGATCTACTAGGGGGCGCGCAGGGGGCCGCTCGGAGCCCCGACCCACTGGCGCCGGGATCACCGTCGTCGGGACGTCGCCCGGTGCGCGAATCGCTTCCCCTGCACGCCGCCGGTCGCGTATAGTCCCCGCATTCTCTTGGGCATGACGCTCCGCGATCGCCCGGCGGGCAGCGTCGGTCGTCCGGTCCGGGAGCCGATCGAGTT
>Ga0272446_1001254_pt1 | contig 37375 bp, 53 predicted proteins | sample YNPCB0061_FD_194587 | JGI IMG/M metagenome (GOLD analysis project Ga0272446, IMG submission 194587) | Hot spring microbial mat communities from Yellowstone National Park, WY, United States - YNP-CB-006-1 | ecosystem: Environmental > Aquatic > Thermal springs > Hot (42-90C) > Sediment | place...
AACAACCCTCATGCAGCAAACTTATCTCTCAAGCCGTCGGCACAGCTATTGCTTGGGATGCCCCCAACCGAACAAGAAGCTGTTCGCGAATGGCTCGTCAGAGCTGGAATTGTTCGCAAGAGCGATAGAAATTGGGGTGCGTATATTAGCAAGGCTCCGGGAACACTCGTAGGGGAGTACGCAAATGGCGATGTTATACGAACGTACAAAATCTTTCGTGATCTTTATCCGAAGATTGTTAGTGATGGTATGCTGGGTGCTTATAATCGCGAGCGCCAACTGCTGTATATTCTTCTTGACAACGAGCGCACTGGTCTGCGCGTGGATATCAAGGGTCTTCGAAGGGACATTCCTTTGTTTAACAACGCTCATTCTGAAGCTGACCAGTGGTTGCGTAAACGGCTTAAAACGCCTGATCTGAACATTGATTCTAATGACGATCTAGCCGATGCGCTGGACAGAGCTGGGGTTGTGACAGATTGGTCCTACACAGAAAAAGGAAATCGCAGCACGTCGAAAGAAAACATGACGTTAACGATGTTCAAGGATAAGCGCGTTGCTCAGGTTCTTGGCTATCGAAATCGCCTTTCAACTTGCTTGCGAATGTTCATGCAACCTTGGCTGGAAATGGGGCAAGAAAATAAAGGGATGATTCACCCAAACTGGAACCAAGTTCGACAATCAAAAGGCGAAGACAATACAAAAGGAACGCGGACAGGAAGACTAAGTTGCTACGAGCCTAATTTGTTAAACCTCGCAAAAAACTTCTACGACAAGGATGACGGCTATGAACACCCCTCGTTTCTTCGATTGCCCGAGCTGCCACTCGTCAGAACATATGTCCTCCCCGATAAGAAGTCCAGTTTTCTTCACAGGGATTACAATCAACAAGAGCTTAGGCTACTTGCACATTTCGAAGACGGTGCGCTTTGTCAAGCATATAGGGATAACCCCCGGCTGGACGTGCACAACTTTGTGCGGGATGCGATTGCTCAAGTTACACGAAGAACCCTGGAGCGTCGCGCTGTCAAGATTCTCAACTTTGGAATTATTTATGCGATGGGGGTGGAGAAGATTGCGATTAAGACAAGGACATCGGTAGAAGATGCGCGCCAGATTCGTAATGCTCACCGCAAAGGTATGCCGGGTATTGCTGATCTTGAAGCACAGATTAAGAAATTTGGTGTAGAGGGGAGACCAATCAGGACATGGGGCGGAAGATTGTACTATACGGAACCCCCACGCATCATCAAGGGGGTGGAGAAGACCTATGAATATAAATTACTGAATTACCTCATCCAGGGCAGCGCTGCTGATGTAACGAAGGAAGCGATCATCCGCTATAACAGCGTAAAGAAGGACAGTCGATTTCTTGTTACTGTGTACGACGAAATAAACATCAGCGCGCCAAAGAACGCAGTTAAGCAAGAGATGAAGTTGTTGAAGGAAGCGATGGAGTCAATTGAACTGGACGTACCGTTGACAAGCGACGGCAAGGTTGGTTCGTCATGGGGAAGGCTGAAGCCTTATAAGGAATAGAGAATGACAATACAACAAATAAAAACCTGGAGCTTTAGCCGCTGGACAACGTACCGCGATTGTGCTTTTCGCGCAAAGTGTAAGTTTATTCTCAGACTTCCGGAACCACCATCGCCATCCATGGAACGCGGAAACTTAATTCACAAAATGGCGGAAGATTTCACAAGGGGAAAGATAAAGAAACTTCCGCTGGAACTTTCCAAGTTTTCAAAGGAATTTCAAACGTTGCGTCGTGTCAAAGCTGTCGTCGAGGAACAATGGGCTTTCACAGAAAATTGGGAGCTTTGTGATTGGTTCAGCCCAGCTGCGTGGCTTAGAATTAAGATGGATGTTCATTATGTTGTGAAAAAGTTACTGCGGATCCGAGATCATAAGACGGGAAAGCCAAAAGAAAGTCACTTAGAGCAGCTGTCTCTTTATGGCCTTGGCGGACTTCTTCGCTATCCTAAAGTAGAAGACGTCGAAGCCGCACTTCTTTATCTTGATGTTGGCGGAACTCCCCCGACTGAAGTATTTAGTCGAAGTCAGCTCGCAACTTTGAAGAAAGAATGGAGACAGAAAGTTCAACCTATGTTGAACGATAAACGCTTTCTCCCTAAACCTAGCTTCGCTTGTTCGTGGTGCCCATTCAGCAAAGCGAAAGGCGGCCCGTGCAAGTACTAGAAAGACTGATAGAAAAGAGGACTGTCGCCAAGGCACAAAAAGAATTCAAGATTACAGCTTTGAAGTTGAATGTGGCAGGAAGACGCGGTTATCCGGATAGAATGTTCCTAATACCGGGAGGAAAGCCGTTCTTCATAGAGTTCAAGAGACCGGGGTCTGTGCCAACTTCGCTGCAAAGCTACACCATAAAGAACTTGCAGAATTTGGGGTATGATGTCGAAATTCACAATAACGTCGAAGAAGCACTCCAAGCCATTGGGAGAAGAATGGAAGCCGCTAGACTACCAAAGACGCGCGGTTAAATTTCTTCTTCAAAACCCAGTAGCTGGCTTATTCTTGGATCCTGGATTGCGAAAGACATCCATTGTTCTCGCCGCATTAAAAATACTTAAGCGAGAGAAGATGTTTACACGAGCGCTGATTGTAGCTCCGCTTCGTGTCTGTTATTCTGTTTGGCCCAGTGAAGGAAGAAAGTGGCGAGATTTCCATGATCTGAAAATGGTGATTCTACATGGAAAAGACAAAGAAAAGAATCTGGATAAAGAAGCTGATATTTATCTTATCAATCCAGAAGGATTGCAGTGGTTGTTCGCGCGAAACTTCAAAAGCCTCGGCTTCGACATTCTTGTCATAGACGAGAGCAGTAAGTTCAAAGCTTCGAATACAAAGCGATTTAAGCTTCTAAAGCCTGTTCTAAGACACTTTTCTCGTCGCTATATACTGACCGGATCCCCAGCGCCCAATGGATTATTGGATCTTTTCAGCCAGATATACATTTTAGATTTGGGGGCTGCTCTCGGTCAATACATTTCGCACTTTAAGCACAATTACTTCTATCCTACAGGATATGGAGGATATGAGTGGAGACTCCAGCCGGGTGCTGAGAAGCGCATTCAAGAGCGAATTGCGCCTATAACTTTCCATCTCGAGGCAGCAGATTACCTAGAGCTGCCTAAGTTAGTTATAAATGATATCAAGCTTCAGCTCCCCCCTGCTGCGCGGGAAGTGTACAGGGAGATGGAACGTGAATTGATAGCTCGGCTAGAGCGCAATGAAATTACGGCAATGAACGCCGCAGCCGCAACAATGAAGTGTCGCCAAATAGCCAATGGCGGCGTGTATGACGATATGAAGACTATACACCATATTCATGATGTTAAGACAGAAGCTGTTGTCGATCTTGTTGACGAACTAGGCGGGTCTCCCGTTCTCATCGCTTACGAATTTGACCATGATCTCAAAAGATTGTTGAAGGGGTTGGGAAAAGACACGCAGTATATAGGCGCCGGTGTTGATCCGAAGAAATTGGCTAAGATCGAAGAGGCGTGGAATCGCGGAGAATTGACTAAGCTGCTTGGTCAGATGACCAGTGTTGCGCACGGCCTTAACTTGCAAGAAGGAATGTGCAGCCATGTTGCCTTCCACAGCTTAACATATAACTTTGAGCTTTACACTCAGTTCTTTCGCCGTGTTCTCAGATCTGGAAACAAGGCAAAGAAAGTCGTAGTGCACAGGTTCATTATGGAGGATACAGTGGACGAAGCTATGGTGGCTGCCTTAGAGGCGAAGGACAGAACTGAGCGCGGGTTTCTTCATGCCCTTAAGAGACATCTGTTTTCAAGGAGAACACCGACATAATTTTATGCTTTACATCGTCTTTAGATGGGGGTATCGTTTAAGGTGATAGAGGGGCAAGCCCTCGACCGTTATGGCGGCATCCATGAAAGAACTAAGGAGAGCAAGCATGACTGAAGAAACTGAGAAGAAGACTGAAGAAACTGTGAAGAAGTTTGTGAAGAAAGAAAAGAAGGCTAGTAAGGAAGAAGCACCAAAAGCTGGCCTTGTTGTCGATGTGAGTAAGGCCAACCTTTCTTCAAGCATCGGAAAGAAAGCTTCGGACAAGAAGTTAACAACAAAAGCAAAGAAGACAGAAAAGAAGAAGTCTGAAAGTGGCCGCGCTGGCCGCCCCAGTCCGTTTGTTGGTAAGAAGATCAAAACAGTTGCGAAGGAGCACGGAGCTAGAGAAGGAACTTTACGAGCTGCCCTCATGAAGAAGATTATGGCCGCCAGCAACGTCGATGACGTCATCGGGAAAACAGTATCTGCTGGCGACAAAAGTAAGATCGTTGCTTCGGCGGACATTCACTTCGCTGTCAAGAACAATCTTATTCAGGTATACTGAGACAACTAAGGGAGCGAGTACTGAGACTCGCTCTCGCTCTTTCGTGAGGGTTGAAATGAAGCATGTCGTCTATTATCCAGCTTGCATAGATTCCCCAATAGTGGCTGGAGCGCGCATTGCGCGTTGGTTGTCGAAGCATCTCCCTGTTCCGAAGAAAGATATTATTGTCTTAGATGGGAAGAGCATAAGATCTTGGCTGCCAAACGGAGATTACATTCTTTATGTCATTAATGTCCCCAAGACTATGATCAAAGAAGTAGAGGCGACAGAAACATTTGTGGAGAAAGCCAGTTGCGTTGTTTGGATTCAGAATGATTACAGTATATGGGCGCCAACTTCAAGTACTGAGGGAATGAGCATTGTAACGAGAGCATTCACAAAGCGTATTCAACACAACAAGCCAACCTTTGTATGGTCAACATGTCAGAATCGTTGTATAAAGAATGAGAAAGACTATCGCTATATAAATTGGAATGCGCTTGCTTATCAGCCTATAGATAGTTTTTTAGGTTCTCGGAGAAAGAAAATATTGTATTTTGGTTCTTTCAGAGATGGCCGCGTGAAAGAATTTGACAGGTATCTGTCTCACGACCTTGCCAAAGAGACATTTTTAATATCGGCTCCTTCTGCGTCGGCGAGAAAGTTCAAGGAACGATATAAGTTTGGCGAAGAGCACATGACAGGAGTTTTACCAAATATTCCGTCGGACTTGACTAAGTACGCAGCGACATTGTATCTCGAAGACGATCAGTCGCATCGACAATATCATTCCCCAGCCAACAGGTTATATGAGGGGATTTCTGCAGGAATGGCTGTTCTTGTTGACTACAAGGCTGTTGGAACTTTGCAGAAAGCTGGGTTTGAAGTTCCGGAATGTTGTATTGTTTCTTGCTGCGTTTCTGCCAGAGAAGCGATGTTGCGTTCCAGGAAGATAGTAGCCGCTCAGGCAAGTTGGCACACTGCCCCCAATACAACCTTGCCTCATGATGAAGCATTGAAACAAGATATAAAGAGTTGTCTTAGGGAGGTTCTTAAATGCGCATAGAAGAGTTTTTTCGATTTATTCGGGAACGACACTCTATTTATGATCGCCGCATGCGCGGAAAAGCGAAGCCTTGGACAAAAGATGTCATATTGCAGAACTATCGCTTTTGTAATGTGAACAGAGAATTAGACACTGTAACAAAGTGGCTGAGAAACAATTGGTACAACCCCAACGCAGGCGACTCAGATCTTTGGTTTGCGGCTGTTGTTGCTCGTCTGATAAATTGGCCAGACACGTTGAAAGAAATTGGCTTCCCTAAGCCATTTAATCCTGGCCACATAGTGAAAGTGTTACAAACTAGAACAAACAGCGGAGAAAAGACATATACTAGCGCGTACATGATAACAACACATAATAAGAAAATAGACAAAGCAGAATATGTTGTTAACAGTATTCTTGTACCAATGTTTTTGCGAAAGGAAGAACTGGGCTTTCAAGCAGAGAAGGACAAGACATTAGAAGAATTTTGTAAGAGACTTTGTCTGATAAAGGGAATTGGTCCTTTTTTCGCCGGCCAAGTGATCGCCGATGTGAAGTACGATATTCGTTATAACAACGTTGAAGATTGGTGGTCTTTCGCTGTTAGTGGAACCGGAAGCAGGCGTGGGCTGAACAGAGTGATGAACCTACCAACTTCAAAGAAGCTGACAGAAGAACAATGGAAGATATATCTGGACAATATTCGTTCTTCTTTATTACCGCTGCTTAAAAAAGCTGGTATAGAACCTCTTCATGCTCAAGATGTTCAGAACTGTCTTTGCGAGTTCGATAAGTACGAACGTGTCAGACTTGGCGAAGGAAGCCCTAGATCAAGATATAACGGAGGTGCCACATGAAAGTTATCACAGTCAGAAATGTGAACGATGCCTTGTTTCACGGCTTGCCTTATCTTCTTAGGGAGGGAGTGAAGGAAGACAGCCGCAACGGAAGCGTGATTGTTGCGCCGGGGCCAGTGATGACAGAATACACCCATCCAATGGAGCGTGTAGTATTTAGCCCAACTCGTGATGCGAACCCCTTCTTCCATCTTATGGAAGCATTGTGGATGCTTGCCGGCCGCAACGACCTAGACTGGCCGCTTTACTTCAATAGCCGCTTCAAAGAATTTAGCAATGATGGAAAATATGTTCACGGTGCCTATGGGCAACGTTGGCGTGTTTGGTTCGGAATGGATCAATTGTTCGTTATTGGGAATGAATTAAAAAATAACCCCAAATCTAGACGTGCAGTTTTAGCGATGTGGTCTGCTGGGGGAGATTTGGCAGAACTGACGACAAGTGAAGGGAGAAAAATAGGAGGGCTGAAGAGCAAGGACGTGCCCTGTAACACCCACATATATTTCGACCTGCGCTATGGTAAACTTAATATGACGGTCTGTAACCGCTCAAATGACGTCATATGGGGAGCATACGGAGCTAACGCGGTGCACCTTAGTATGCTCCAGGAGTACATGGCAGCATGGATTGGCGTACCTGTAGGCGTGTACAGGCAATTTAGTAATAACTTTCACGTTTACCTTGACGTGTACAACACTGATAAGTTACAACAGATAGCTCAGGAATCGTACCAGACAAATTATTACGCTGTTCGCGGAGATCGCTCTGTTATCTTAGTTGAACCTTCCCCGCTCGTCTCCACAAATGTTGACGAATGGAATAGCGATCTGCTGTCATTCTTGGGAGATCCAAAAAGACACAACACCTATAAGAATTCTTTCTTTAACGACGTTGCTCGTCCCATGTATATGGGATGGTATGCGCGAAAAAATAAAGAAGGAAGTGGGCTAGAAGAAGTAGAAAGAATAAAGGCGACAGATTGGCAGCGAGCATGTGTGGAGTGGATCGCTCGTCGCGAAAGGAAGCACTGATGAGCAGCCCAATAACGGATAAAGTCGAAATCTTAAAGTTCATTTTCTTCGGAGGAAAGACGAAGAGATTTCACACATCTGACACACTGACTACACAGACAATTGCCGAACACAGCTTCGGCGTTGCGTGGATTTGCTACTTAATCTCAGAAAATCCTTCAGTTAACCTTATCCTCGCAGCGCTGGCACACGATCTTCCAGAACAACACTACGGAGATATGAATGGCTGGGCTAAACAGAAAACTCCAGCTCTTGGAGAAATGATCAACAATCTTGAAGAGGATCTTGCGCGAAGATATTCACTTTTCTTCTTCGACAAGCTTTCAGAAGACGAACAGAGAATACTGCAGATTGCAGACCGCATTGACGGGATGATGTTCTGCATTAGAGAAAGGGTTTTCGGCAGCAAGGCGGTGCAGGAAATTTACGAAAACTTTCTATATCTAGCTATGAAGAACATGAAGAGAGAAGACGAAGTTGCTCACTACATCGTTTCTGAACTTAACAACATCTGGGAGAATACAAATGGTAAGCGACCAAGCGAACGAAAGACAAGTTGGGGGAAACCACTACAAGTCTGACTTTCAACACTGGGATTTTGTTAATCAAACAGCTCTGCCCTACATCCCGGCGCAAGTAGCTAGATATTTATGTCGGTGGAAAAAGAAGGGGAAGGAAGAAGATCTTCGAAAAGCTGTTCACTTCATGGAAAAGCTTATCGAAGAAGAAGCGACGCGAAGAAAAATACACCGTATTCTTGTGGAGAACTTCATTCTTTCTAATAAGATTGAAATGGAGGAGGCTAATGCGCTGCGATATCTCGTCAAGTATTATGTTGGCGCTGAAGATCTGCTTGTCATGGCACGAGGATGTATAGTACGAACATTGTCTGCTGAACTTATGAGAAAGGAGGCTTTGAAATCTGAAGCCCAAGCTGAGATCGAAGATCTATTTTCAACAATGCCAAACCTCAACCCAAAAGGAGATATGTAATGCAGAAAGAACTTCTCTTAGACAAGGAAGATTCTGTTAAAATTGAAGTGGTCGAGCTTCCGGGGTATAAAATTGTTGTTTGCTACGAAGAACTGAAACTGGCCATACTCGAAAAGCTGAAGAAGGAGACAATCGAAGCTTTGAATGCTCGCCGCTATGCGGCGGCAAAAAAAGAAGAAACGCTTCAAGCAGCAGCGTTTACAACGAGCGCCTAGCCTTGGTGTTGGCGGCTGAAGGGAGAGCGCTCCAGCCGCCAACTCTTTTAAGCACCTTCTGCAAGTTTTCCACCAAAGCTTACAAACGCTTTTCTCAAAGTGCTTAGTTTTTGTTCCCGCTGGCCATATCCAGCCCCAGGAAAGCTTGCCCATATATTACAACACTTCGCTATCGCTTCATCGAAACGACCAGCATCTATATCTGGCAGCGCCCGACGTTCTCGTATTTGCTGTAGCGCGATAGCATCTTGCGAGGACGGCGAGAAGTCGGGCAGCGCAAGCAGTTTCTTGTACGAATCAAAGTATCTAGCAAGTAGTTGGTAACGACCAGCTGCTGTCGAATATAACCCAAGTTTCGGGATATAGACTTTGATTCTTGGATGGTCGGCATAGCTGTCGAATAGCTGCCCGCCGACAATGACATTATAGCCATCATCACCTTTTCCATAAGTTCCCTCCGATTTCGCTATAGTGTCTAGGAAGGCTTTTCGATTCTCATTCACTGAAACCACCCTTTCACTTTTTCATAAGCTTTAACAGGATCATGAAGAACTACATAGACAGCCCCTAGAGCAGAGACAACAACAGCAAAGACCTTTAACATCACAGCCATTGTTTTCATGGCCTTACCAAACCCTTTTATGTTTCCCCAGGCTTCAACGATTTCATGGGTTTTGTCCAGCTTAGCATTCATTTCTTCTACACTTTTGGCGAGCTGAGGCAAAATCTCGAGAGACTTATCGCCTTTTTCAAGTCGTTCGTTTATATCGTCCAATTCCTTAGTGACGAATGCAAGAGGAATACATGTTTCCCCACAAGGTGAAGAAGGAGCACGCGATATTTCTCGGGAAAACTGCTTTGACTCGGTCATGTTACATATTACGCGACAACTAAGGCCAGAGCCCAACCAGCGCCTATCAAAAACTCGCCCCATTCAGAAGAATTTGGCGCGTTGTTCAATCCTTTAAAGGGAATGTAGTGGCCGATGGCATAGGCAAGGGGCTGCCAACAAGCAACGATTGCTACAGCCGCAGCTGCTCCAGTGATAGAAGCTCCTAGTAAGGTGGGAGGAATGAAGACACACAATCCTCTAGCAGCGCCGATGACTAACATCTGAAGCATGTCGATGGCAGTTCGTTTCCACAACGGCCATCCTTGCCATCTTTCTTGCGACACTTTTATAAAGAACGAAATCCAGCGATTCTGAAAAGTCGGAATACTGTTTTTTTCATAACGACCCATGTCCTGAGCAATAGCATGAGGAATAAGAATCGCGGCAAAAGATAAGAAGAAATATGCGACAGCTACGTCTAGCCGTGTATTCGGAAGAGATAAGAGAATATAAGCTACGACGAATGTTCCGCACCACATAAGACGCGCAACAAAGTTGCCTATAGTTTTTCGTTTTTCGTTGAATGGCCAGCCGTTTCTTAGATAGTGATAGCCGAATATTAAGACAGCAACAGCAAGAAGTAACCTCATCTTGTAACTCCTTTTAGTTTTTCAAAGGTGCGAAGTCCGCCAAGACCAAGCATACCGAATAGGACGGTCATCAGCGACGTAACATCTAAGGTTAAGACAATCTCAGTTCCTCCGGTTCGGACAACTATCCAATTCGCAATCGGAAGAAAGAAAAAGTGAAGCGCGAATGCGCTGCCGCAAACCCACCCAACAAATGGACGCCAGCCCGAAACAAACAACGAAGAATGTTTTGCTTCTTCAGCATTGATAGCGAGCTGTCCTTTCGCAAGTTCTGATTCAGCAGTCAGCTCTGCGAGACGACCATCTTGTTGCATTCTATACAACTCAAGCTTAGCTTTGTCGCGTTGTTCCGGGTCAGGCCAAAGGCGGTCTATAAGCTTACCGCCAATGTCCAGAGCTGCGCTGATAGGATCGAAGGACATTAGAACCTCACTTAATTCTTATTACTTGAAAGCGTGTGCGCGACGCGAAAAGAGCTATCTGCGATCCTGTATTTTGATAGCACGCCACTTCAAGATAATCACTTGCTGTCAAGTCCATGACAGCAGAAAGAGAAACAGTTCTATCAGAATTGCCAGAAGGCATCGCTATGCGAGCTAGGTAATTTGTTGAAGAATTGTTCTTATACAACATTACTGTGAACTCGCCAGCTGCTACTGTATTAAAGCACACTGTAGTATTAACAAGATAGCGACCAGTTTCGCTAACTGTGATACGTTGGTTATTTAAAGAATTGTCGTGCCAAGATTTATCGTCAAACTCTTCGCTGCCGAAGTTAAGTTTAGTTGTCACTCCAGAACTAACACTCTGAGCAGTAGAAGGAACAACCGAAGTTCCGTAACCAAACAATTCTGTGTAGGCAGGATCAGCGTTAGCTCCCCCACTGAGAAGTGCGTAACCAGCTGTTCCTTCTCTTGCAAGCTTCGTCACATCAACTACATTCGCAGCAATCTTAGCTGCCGTGACACTAGCATCTTTGATCTTTGCTGTTTCTACAGCGTCTGTTGCCAGCTTCGCGGCAGTCACGCTAGCATCTTTGATCTTTGCTGTTTCTACAGCGTCTGTTGCCAGCTTCGCGGCAGTCACGCTAGCATCTTTGATCTTTGCTGTTTCTACAGCGTCTGTTGCCAGCTTCGCGGCAGTCACGTTAGCATCTTTGATCTTTGCTGTTTCTACAGCGTCTGTTGCCAGCTTCTCGGCAGAAATGCCACCGGTCGCTACAAAACTGCCAGCGGCTAAGGCAGTAGCAATGTCCGCCATGAGTTGACGAATTGCATCATTCACTCCTCCGGGCGCGCAACCTTCAGAGATGTCAGTGCCGCTGATAGTAGAGTTGTTAGCCGGAGTCGTACTGTAGTCAGTTATTGCCATGTAAGTCTCCTATTTCGCAAGTTCGACAATATAAGTTACTATGACAGCGAAACACCCCACTACGAAGATGCCAGCCGCCATGATTTCACCTCTGTGTTTCAAGAGTTGTGATATACGGAGCTTGACGATAGAAATCTTCAAGCGTCGGTCCCGGTTGGCGGCGACGTAAGATCTCTGCCAGCATTTCTGCGCCTTTAGGATCCATGAGCACATCAGCAGCAGCCTGAGCATTGCGCCCATAACGCCAAGAAGATAAAGTATCCCCAACCGTTGTCAGCCACCGTCCTGGAGAAGCACCAACCGAAGCAGCTTCTCCAACCGGAGAGCCTTGCGCAAGCTCGCCTTGAATAAGTAGGTTAGCAGCCGTCTGAGAACCAGCTGGCATGCGCCTTCCTTGCGCCTTAAACACGTCCAGAAGACTTTTGACTTTCAGCCATTTTGCTTCCCCGTCCGGTAAAGCGCGAATTACAGCCTCCAGGTTACGAGCTTGTTGCTCATTGCCGGCCACTGTAGCTGCGAACTTAGCTCCGCCATACTGATTGAGACCACTGACTAAGGCTTGGTTAGCTTCGTTGAAAGACATCGCTAGATACTGCCTAGTTAGTTCGCTAACTTCAGTCGGGGTTAGACCCGTAAGCTTAGAAACAGCCTCGAAAACCCCTTGTTCGCTCCCAGCCGGGGGGTTAGGCTTGAACAGGACGCTTTTTTGTGCTCCCAGGGTCTCAGAGGACGCAAGCTGACCTAGCGGTGCCCGCTCCAGGGGAGCTAGTACTGACTGGCGGCCTTCAGCTCCTATCTGGAGCGCCTGGGCATATCTGGGATCAGCCTTCTTAGCAGCTTCGACGACCTCTTTTTCGGCCATGCTTCGCAAACGGGCTTTATTAAGGTCTTGGTTCGCCGAAGCCGGGTTAGCTGCATTTTCAGAAAGCGTTCGTAGATGCTTCTTTACAGCATCAAATACGCCAACGCTGTTGTCCGGCAATCCTTGAATTTGAGCTCCAAGTTCTGGGTCTGCGCGAACAGCAGCCAAAGCTTTTTGGAAGGAGGGATTGTCTTTCACAGCTGCGAAGTCTTCAGCAAGAATTGGTGTCCTCATACTCTGATCATAGAACGGCTGTGCTTGCTTATTTATTTCTTGTCTTGTCTGATCAATGACACTCTTTGCCGCCGTCTGAATCTTCGGGGCAATCTCGAAAGGAGAAATTTGCTCAGGAGAAACTTGCTTCAAAATACTTTCCATCGCTGCTGTATTCGCTGCTGGGCGCTCAGCGTAGAACTCCTTTAACGAAGGCCCACTGCGAGAAGAGTGTTCGAGAACACGTTGTACATCGCTCAGCCCTGTTTTTCCGTTCGTAATTTGTTGAACAGCCTCAGCAGCGGAAAGCTTTATTCCCATCGCTCGTGCTCTGTCCATCAAAATCTGAGATTGAATTAGATCTTCTTGAGAAATGTTTGGAATTTGCTTCGCTAGAATCGCTTCTCCGTTTTTAGGAACTCTGAATACCTTTGCCGCAGCCGCAGGAGCAACAGCTCCAGCAAGACGAGCCCACGGATTGTCATTCGTTAGTTGTCCAGCAGTTTCGGAAATGGCAGCAGGAATTAAAGCTTGTGTTATCAGCTTTCTTTCTGTCGAAGGCAACGTTCCAGATATGAACTGAGTGCCTGTGCGAGCATATTTACCAGCTGTAGTCTGTGGCTCGTGCGCTCCTCCTGTCAAAGCATTCAAAGCCATTGTTGTTTGAGCAGAAGGAAGATTCATCGCTTCGTAATCTTGCATCAAAGCATCGTACATTCCTGTAGGAAGTACACCAGCTTTGTCTAGAAGACTAAGAACTCCGCGCCCTACTGCTGCCTTTGCGATTTCGTATATGTCGGCAGGAAAATTAACTAATGATGACAACCCTTCCTTAGTTCCTTGCCCAGCACTCAGCGCAACATCAACAGCTGTGTCGCCCGCCTTCTCAAGTTTTGAAGGAGGCGGCTCAACACCAATAGCTTCGGCAATCATTTCCGGCGTTGCTTCGTCCGGAAACCGATGCACTGTTCCATCTGGAAGTGTAACTGTTTGCGTCATTATTTCTTCTTAAGTCTGTTAGTTCTTGGGTCAATTACCCATTCAACAGTCGGCTTTGGTCTTACCTCGTCAAGTCTTTTGTTTTCTGCCTCTTCTTGGAATAGAGGATGTGTTTCAGAATATTGTTTCAGCTCATAAAGAAAGTTATCATCTAATTTCCCTCCTGTCTTCAAGCGATAATTTCGCGCTAATGTCGCCACGTCTTCATTTCGCTTTTGAAGTTTCTCTGTCACTTTAATCAGCTGTCTTCGCCCTTCAGGAGTCATCTCAAGCCCGGGCTGCATAGAATCCAAATAGACACGATCGGCATCAGACATTGCGCCCGGCATACCTGCTCCGCCTGAAGGATTTCGCGCTTCTAACGCCATACCACGCGCCAACGCCTGAGTTACTTCTTGCGCTCCCATCTCATCCGGAAGATCTACTTGAATTCCGACACGGGCCAGCCCCTTCTTTATATCTAGAGCAGTATTGCCGAATTTTCCAGTCTGAATATCCCCCAAAGAAGAATCAATCGCCTTCATCTTCTGAAGCTTGTCTCTCCCCCTTATAGCAGCATCTTGTATTTCAGTATATCTCTCTGCGTACCACTTATCAATCTGCCCTTCTTGTGTTCCTGGAGCTGGGTTAGGACTCTTGTAGAATGTTTCTAATCCACCCTCTACGCTTCCAGGCCCGACAAGGGTTGCCCCCGGCGCGACTTCTCTAAGTCTGCCACGATCGAACGCAAACTGATTAGAGAGATCTAAGCCTTTTTCATACTTCGTTTTCTGCATCGCGAACGGAAGCTTCGCAGCTTCTTCGCCTGTTGTTCTAGCAATGAGCACTGGGTTCTTAGCCGCTTCTATATTTGCTTCAAGTTGTGGCTTAAATTGAAGATCAACAGCGTAGTCGCCGACTTTTGCAGCTTTCTTCGAAGCAAGTTCAATAGCAGTGCTAGGGGCGACAGGCATCCCCTCTGGAAGACCAAGAGACTTTGAGAATTCTGGATTACTTTGCAAGAAAGAGGTCATCTCTTCTTGCTGCTTCATATCAGTTAAGGGCTTGTAATAAGCAGCTAACTCATGCATGTAATTCCCCATTCCGCTCTGATACCCACCAAGCCCAGCTGTGAGAAGTTGAAGGATAGAGGGAGAGGGTCCAGGATGCGGAGCAGACATGTTTGCTAATGCAGAAGCTGCACCAAGCCAACCTTGCGTCTGCGCATCTCGCGCTTGCCGCGCATTCAGAAATTTGTTGTTCGGATTAAAAAAATCAAGAAACCCCATATCATGCTCCTATCTACTGAGAGCGCCATAAGCACCGAGACCGAGAGCGCCAGCACCAAGCAAACTACCAATAAGAGATGTTCCACTGAGAGGAGTTTGCGTTGACTGGCTGCCTCCGTAATTTCCCTGAATAAGGCCCATGTACTGACCAAGTTTGTTCGCTGGTAGATTTTGCTCATAATTCCACTTATTGACAGCAGCGTCAATCAAGCTTTGTTGTTGTTTATCTTGTAACGCACCAACATCGCTAAGTTTACTGAGATCAATGTAATCTTGGTTCACCATCGTCGGAACATAGCCAAGCGCATTCTGCTGATTAGCGCGTTCAGCATTGTAATTATTGTAGTAAGTTTGTGCGTACAAATTTCCTAAGCTGTTTGCTAAAGTGTCATTTGCTCGCCCTGTCATAAATGCCTGCATACCAGAACCATAACGCCCAGCTCCAGACAACCCAGAATTGATACCGCCAATCGTATCGTAATAATTCTTAGCTATGTTTTGTGCTCCAGCACGGAAGTTAGCGTCAAGATAAGGATTGCTGTTAAGATAAGAACCGCCCAAAACATCCCCAAGATAACTGTTTCCCTGTGTCTGAAGAGGATTTCCTTTCAGCGCTCGCTGTGATTGAAGAGCCATAGCTTGTTGCGTCGTCTCTGACAACGGCGCAACTGTGCTGTCAGGGAAATACTTAGGAGTGTTGCTGTCATACTGCTTACGGGCCTCGCTAAATCCGTAAAGTAAAGGTGCTTGTTGTCCAGACCAAGGATCAGCCTTCTGAACAGTAGTATTTTGTCCGCCGCCGCCGCCGCCGCCTGTCATTTTATGTTCCTCCGTATTGTGTTCCAACACTTCACCCAGTGTGGGAGAACGCCAAGCCAACCATCACGAGCAAAGCCTTCCATCTGAGAACAACCTTGCTCGCGAGCCCATTCAACCAAAGAATTTTCTTTCTTCAACCAATCTTTCAAGCCTGTCCCGCCAAGCAATAATATTTGACAAACTTTTCGACGAGGATAAGAAAGAATTTGTGTTACACACGCTGCTGTAATTTTTTCTTCGGGCTTCCATACCCAGAGCTGCATATTTCGAAGCAACAAAGCTTCATAGTAATCCTGGAGAAGAAAATCCCCTTGCCCCTTATCGACTGCCTTCTGTAACAATGGCGAGACTATTGGCCAAACTTCATCAATGTCTGTATTAAGAACACCAACTAACATTACCACAATCCAAACAATTTAGTCAGACCAAGCCCGAGACTAGCAGCCATGCCGACGGGGCCAAGTAAGCCAAGCGCTGATTCTGCTCCCAAAGATCCGAGAACACCAGCTTCAGTAGCAGCCTGACCTCCAGCCGCAACTGCCTCTGGCACAGCAGAAGCACCAAGCATTTCAGCTCCTGTCATTCCAACATTCTCCATCAATGGAGTCATCGCTGCTTCTGTCGCGGCCCTCTCGAGAAGAGGAGAAGCTGTGGCACTTGTCGAAAGAAGACCATATCCGCCAGCTTCCGGAGTATAGCCGCCAAGAAACGCAGCTGCATCAGCAGCTTCGGGAGTCATAGCTCCTGGAGTAAATGCCCCGCCGCTAAGAAAGGAAGGAGACATGTTCACTTTTCCCATTCCTGGCCCCACCATCTCCGAAACTATGCCGGCAGAATTTTCCCCCATTGGCATAGTCCAGCGATCATAGAGACGACTTGCGTCATTAAAAAGCTCCATTCCGCCTTTTCCAATCTTGTACATACCAACAACATCGCTAACAGAACTTAGCGGGTTAACTGGCTGTGGCGGAACAAAAGTTGTCGTTATTGTTGAACGCAATGGATTTTGCGCAGATTGTCGCTGCGCTTGGGGCTGCGTCATCTGGCTATAGACTCTGGGCTGATAAAACATAAGTTCACCCTATAATCAAGACACGAAAAGAGCGATCCGTTTGTGCATTGTTCGCATGTGTTACAACCGCACTTCTATTTGTTAATGTTGAAGAAGCGACATACATTGTCCCGTTTCCGATCTCTGCAGCAGCGTTTGCTGTTTGTGGCATAAACCATAAAAAACTGTTAGGAGTTAGCCGCGCATCTGTAATAGTAGTCGACGCTGCATTAGCTGTTAAAGTCAAAGAAATAACAGCATTCAACTTTCCTTGAAGAAGGCTATTTACAGCAATAGCGAGCTTTCTTCTATGTTCTTCCGGCCTTATGCCAGTCAACGGAACTGCGCTGTATCCTTGTGTGCTCATCGCGATCCCTCATCACTCACGTCTTCATCTTCGACGCACACACCACTGAAATCTTTCCAGACAGCTTCGCTAGGAATCTTTGAACGAAATTTGTGATACCGCCCCGTTGTCCGAATACAAACAGAACCATCACTTTCCTGAGCAATGTCGCTTCCGTAAGAAGCAGGTTCCGAAAGAGTCCTTCTCCCACACCCAGAAACAGTGGCAGAAGAAACATCTATTAAGGGGCGAATTCTTGAAACTGTCGAAACACGACCCTTTATTATTTCTAGGTCTGCAGTGTCGATCGTTGCTGCGAGATTGCTGCCATTTAAATACCCAAATTTGTGAGCAGAGTCAAACCCACCAAGAACAGCTTGTGCTCCTTTCCAGACAGGCGAGTCAAGAGAAAAAGCTAAACTTTCCATAGTTCCGAAGTCATCCAGATCTTCAAGCGTCTTCCCAAACGTCGCAGCTCGAAGAAGATGTTCTAAGATTACAGCACCAGGTTCTGTTACTGTGAATTTGTCATACTCCGGACTATAGATTAAAAGTCTATTTAGTTGACCAGCAAAAGAACCAATCCCAGGATACGCGAAAAATATCAGCCCTGAAATAGGATCAGGAACAGACACTATTCTATTCTTGTATGTCGCTATAAGATCTTTGAAAAAGAACTCGTCAATTCTTCCTTTCCCAATAGGCACAGCCGAAGCTCCGTCGAACGCGAAGAAGCCTTCTTCGCTTATCCCATAAGCAATGCCGCCACGCGCACAAACAGCGTCTTGGGCTATAATCCCCCTTCCACTTTCAACAGGTTGAAATTCAAAAATAGCGGGAAGCCCAGAATACACCATTCTTTGAATAGATCGCTCAAAGAAAATGCCAGCATGAGCTGCCCCAAGATTACTTACGATGTTCTGCAACACCCCGTGCGAACCTGGAATATCCTGAAAGTCGGACAGTGCATTTACAGCATCTTGCGTTCCAGGTATTGGTGCGTTAGTTGGATCATTTTCTGCCAACCAATGAACTCGCTGCGTCTGAACTCCAGAAGTTGTTTCGTTCGTATTTCCGAGAACAACCCAATCCTTGACCACAGCAACAACTTTAGCTTTCAATGTTGTCAGTCCTGACGTTATCATATTCGCAAACTTAGTGCTCGTCCCTTCCACATAACTTTGAATTTCGTCCGTGTAGTTTGTAGCAATGACTCTGTTGCCAAAAATCGCCATGCTCCATTTGTCTTCTGGAGATGTAGTATATGACCCCGCGTCTCGTGTTACGTCGATCGGAGTAGTACTGGCAGCAGTTAGACGATAAAGCTTTGCCGCGTCGCCAGCAAACACCCTCACAACACCGCTCAGGGCTGTTACTGACAATCCTCCCTGACATCTCGCTGCCAAGGCACTGGAAAAGGGTTGAAAACTAGCCAAAGGCCCGTACGACAATTTAGATCTCGGAACAACATTGTATATTGCTGCCGAACCAACTGGTGGAACGTTTTGCTGATCTGGAGTAAAGTCAGCAACAGGAAAAAACGCCATTACGGAGCCCCAGTGTTAATACGCATTCGAAGACCAGAACCTTGTTGATCAGCGCCGTCAGAAGCATAGATGCTGTCAAGAATTCTTTCTCTGTCCTGGGCGAACAATAACGCTTTCTGGCTGCCGTAATACGCATACGCTTCTGCTAAAGAAGCATAAAGATAGACTTTAGGATGAGACGCCAGCAGCCAGTTACTTGTTACGGTTGCGCTTAAAGCAGGAAGAGCGTAATAGCACAATGTTGCTGTGTAGGCAGTATCCGGAGGAGGCATAACACGCAACTGCTTATTTTGAAATGTGTAGAAGCTCGGAACTCCTGGGGCTGACTCTGAATCCCAATCATCTGCAATGCGAGGAGACACATAAGATAAACTTTGCGCGACGGGGGAAGTCAGTTTCAGTGTTCTTATTCGATATGCCCCAAGCGGAAGATCTGTAAATTCTTCTTCAATAGAAAAATCGTCGTCAACTTCTTCTCCTTGTCGAACAGCAAGTCTGCTAAGAGAAAGACGCATTTCATTTTCAGCAAGCTGGATCCATGTAGGAGCACGAGTTACAGCATCACTGTCGCCCGCTCTATTTAAGAATGCCAACAGCTCGCTTTGAAGTGTTGCGTAAGTTGTTATGAGCGCCACTACACTCTCCCCGGCCAAACACGAAACGCTGAATGATTCGCGTCGTTCAGAAACTCGTTCACCACTTTCCCCTTAAAGTCTCGCATAGCTAATCCTCGAATATTTAGCCATGCTTCAATTATGATCAGAGGAACTCTAGCTGCAAGATAGAAGTCGCCAGCCTTGTTTTTCCCAGCATCTGAACCGCCTTCTCTCGACATTCGCTTCGCATTTTCTAAAACAGGTTCAACATCTTGAACCCGTTCTAAAGTGAATTTCTTTTCTTGTTCATCATAATGAAGATATTCAATAACTTCTCCTAGCTCCGAATCTCCGCTCACGCGCCACGCATCAGCCTGTTTCGGCGGAGCTATTGCGTCGTGAGGGAGAATCGGATCAGGCGTTGCTGTCTCTAGTTCCTTAGTAAGTTCGCTGAAGTCGAGCAAAGGTAAATCCTCAGTTTCCGATAAGGACAGAAAGCACAACCGGAGCGGCACCGCTGCCGCCGCCAGAAGGAACAATTTTCAGCGAACCACCCCGAGTTACAAACGCTGTCGTGCTGGGCGCGATTTCAGCTTCGCTAACATTACCAGCTGCTGAGCCAGAACTAGCGACAACGACAGCCCCACCTGTAACAGCAGTGTAAGACACACTGCCCGGAGGAGCATAGTACAATGTATATGTCTCATCAGCAACAGTAAGCGCAGCGCCGATACACGAAGAAAACAACTTAACACGACCAGTCTTCATAACTGGAATGTAGGTCGTCGTGTCAAGTGCCGCAAGAATTACCGAATGAACGACATCCCCGGCTTGATTTTGAATGGGAACACTCATTAACTTTCTCCTTTACTGGCTTGTGTGGGGGGAACAAGAATTACAGAGAACCGCTTCTTATCCAGAGCGATAGCTGCTGAGACGCTGACAAGATAATCTTTCCAGAATTCCATCGGCGTTTTTTCATCAGCCCACGGCTGATTTTCACTGATGCACTTAACCCAGACTTTGCCAGACCGAACTTTATTCTGAAGATCTTTCTCAGAAAATTGGCTATTAGCTTCTGGGGGCGCAACTTGTCTTCGCTTCCTGGGATCTTCAATTTGTTTGTTCATCTCAGCAAGGATGGGATCATCTTCATCAACCATGATGCTCTCCTTTAGAAAAGTGAGGCGGAGAGAACATCTCCGCCTCGTTGGTTATCAGTTAGGACGTAGTCAGATCAGCCACAACAGCCGAACCAGCTTCGTTTCGTGCTTCGAGGGTGTACTCTACAAGAATGGCACCTTTCGCGGCGTCGCCAGTCGGCGCGATGTCTATTGTGAACATCGGGCGCAGATAAGCAATAGCCCACAACTCAGTGGTCAGTAAATGCAGAGTGCGATCGCGAGAAAAACGATTAGCGACAATCTGATGCGTGCCAAAATCTGACACATAGATATCGACCGCCGTAATCAACTTCTTGCCCGTCGAATCAGTCGTGCGTGTGGTGTTGCCTGAGAACGCGCTTATGACCTGCTTGTTAAAAGCACCAGGCATAATCAAGTCCACATCACCACCAGCTGTCCAGGCTTGCTGAAGACCAGTCTTCAACAGTCCTTCGGTTAGCGCACGCTGAGTGCCATCGGTCGCTGCCGTTGAGTCAGAACCGTTGGCGCCCGTCGCACCGCGTTGGGCATTAGTCGTGTACCACGCTTCCAAGCTACGCAGCTGACGAGCCGTAGTAGAATTGCCAGTTACTTTTGCTTGGTTCCGTGTTACGATGTACTCCATATCACGACGAAGTTCTTTAGACTTCTTCATGATCTGGTACACCATTTCTTTAGTGCGGCCAGCCTTCTTCACAGCATCTTGCGTGCCAGAAACAACACAAGTTTTATAGCTGATTTGACACTGGTTATCGACGCGAGTAGTCGGTGTTACAGCTCCGTAAGAAAAATCGTCACCTTCGAGCTGAGCATTCGCAGCAGCCGCAGCCAAAGCGTCCGTCTGCCATTCATGCTTAACACCTTCGCTTTTTGTAGTCCCGATTCTTGCCAAGAACGGTGTATCCGTGGGAGAAATGGTGTAAATCTGATCCACCAAGTCTTCTCGGTTACCGATCATAGAATACGTCAGGGCTGTATTTTCTACAATAGCCATTTTAAGCTCCTTGTTCGATGAGAGCGGCAATGTGGGCGGCTTTCTCATCCAGAGTTTGTGCGCCCCTTGCCTTTTTCAAAAGACCCACTTTTTGATCTGAACTCAACGCTGCTCCGGTTGTGCTTGCCTGGCGAACTATGTTAGTCGGCTGAGGGACAACTTTTTTCGCCGCTGCCGCCTTCACATTCGCTTGGTACTGGCGCCACGCCATCGCATCTCGAAGAACAGGGATATATCGGTGATCGACAATAACCTTTACTTCTTCGGGAGAAAAGCCATAAAAGTCAACAGCAGACTTTCGAACATCTGCCATTATTTCCGCGGCTTTCTTGCTATCCTTAAATTCTGGGAACTTATCGGACAGCACTGCGAATTCTCGGTCTAAGTGTTCGATCAATCTCTGATGCTGCAACTGAGCTTGCTGCTGTCGAGCACCTTGGAGGACCCCAACAAAAGCATCGTACTCTGAGGCTAGGGCAGGATTTTCCTTCTTCATCCTCAAGTAGTCTGCTTGGCTCTTAATTTCCGAGAACTTAGCTGGCATCAATTGATTTGCCAACTCGTTCAGTCGTTGTAGTTCGCTCGCATAGTAGGCTTGTGCTTCAGAAGCTTGGCGCTGAACATTACTAATGTCCCGCTCCTTCGCTGCTAAAGTACGCGAGCGTTCTGACAAGAATGCTTCTCGCTCATTCTCTCGAGCAACAATTCTCTCTTGCGCCCAAGTGGGAAGTGACTTAAAAGCTTCCTTATCGTCGCTCGGCCAGCTAATTGGAGGCTCGATGGCAGACGTTGTAGTCTGTTCGGGTTTCTCTGCTTCGCTGGTCTTATCTTTTCCCTCGCCGATGGCCTTTTTCGGAGGTTCGGTTACAGCGCTTTCCCCTGCGGCCGCAGCGCTAGCAGCGGTCTTATCAGGATTATTGTCTTCATCCTTTTCAATTGTATTGAGGACGTTCGTCATCCGGTCATCAAACGAACCAGATGAAGCGGTCTGGTCTTCGCCAGTGGCAGCTTCTTCGTCCATTGCTCTCACTCCTTTATAGGTTGCGGGTTGCTCCGGCTTTCGCCCGAGCTTCTTTCTCAGCAGCTTTTCGTTCTTCGAACTTACCGCTGGAAACCATTTCTTCTAGAAACGCCAAAAGCTTGTTCGTCGCTAGAAGCAAAAAGTAGAATTCTTCTCTCTCCTTCGTCTGTTCGGGCTGAGTCCTTGACCAACCCTGGAAAGCCTGAAGCTGGACAGCTTCTACAGTTGCCTTAAAATCTTCTGACTTCAGCAACGCAGCTGCCGCTCTTCCCTTCTGAATCAGAGCATTGTCAGCCATTTTGCCCCCCGCTTAAAAGTTCAGGCGATTTATGTATAGTTTGCGCCGCTGCAATCTGAGCATCCAATCTCTTCATCTCGAGATCAATTTCTTTCATCTGGAGTTCTCGGTTCTTTATTTCCAGAGCTATAAGGTCTTTCTGTTGCTCCGAAGAAGGTGGTGGAGGAGGGGGAGGATTAGCTCTGATCTTTTCTTCGAAGACATCAGGATCCATGTAATAAGGTTCTGGCGTCTTCCAGCCAATAGCTTCAATAAGCTTAGCAAGTTTGTTATAGATATTTTTCGCGTCAAGCAAGGGGCCGTTTACTCCGCCCTGCATCTGAACAATGCGAGCATCTAAGTCTAGCATCTGCATCGCTATCATTGTTTGCTGTTGTTTGTTTCCAGTCCCAATGCCGACAGACACACTTACATCCATACGATCTTTCCAGTCGCGAGGATTGATCGTCGTCCACTTATTTCGAAGCTTCATTACCTTTTGAACATCTTCGTTCTGACAAGTAAGCTTGAAAATGCGCCGGAACAGTCGTTTCACACCAGTTTCAGCAAAGATCCGCGCAATCATTTCTATACGTTGCTGACCAGCATTCTGAATCATCGTCATGCCGGTTGCTGTCTTATTCAAGCTGTCTGCGTTTAAGCCTTGATTATAGCGCGTCACTCCTGTTCTTTGCTCGCGCACAGAATCAATATATTCTATCATCTGCAACGCTTGCGGGGTGGCCAATGTCGTTTGAATCGGAACTAGTGCTGCAGGGTTCTTTAGTCTCACAATACCACCGGCGCGAACATCTTGCAAATCGTCCAAATTCACTTGCTCACTGACAACCCCCATTCGTGGCTTGTTAGCAAGATATATGCTGTCAAGAGCACCACGAATCAAAGCTGTCTTTATATCTTGTATATCTCTTGTCTGATCAAACAGAGACTGACCAAAAAACTTATGTGGCTCAGGAATTGGTGTTAGGTCAGAAAACGCATGATCATCAGTTTCGTCGTTCGAAAGAATCTTTGTTACTTGCCCCGACGAATCTCCTATTGCTGTAATCTTTCGCCACTCAGCAACTCCATCCTTATCAAAATCGACCTTCATATAGATTTCAGTCACCCACACTTTCTTCATGCTGAAATCTAAGTTCGTCGCTAACTCGCCAGAAAGAATGGCGCCTTCGCCTTCAAACCGCGTTTGTCGCTCTTGTGTATTGTCGATAAAGGTGTTGTCTGGTAATGCCTTCAACATTTCCAAATCAAACCCACATTCGACAAGATCGCTCACTGTCCGCCGACAACGATGGCCAACGAAACCAGTTTCCTGCAAACTAACTGTTCTTCGCTCGATGATGAACTCATCCGGGGGGACGTTTTCAATACGAATTCGGCGCTCAGGCTTAGCGAGAAGAAGTGTACAGTTAAACAATGAAATTGGTTGTGGAACCTGTTGCCTTGTCACAGGATCAACAATCATAACAACATCGTTATAAGACTCTTCTTCCAATATCTCAAAGCTCTGATCCATCTTCAATGCGTCAAGTTGTTCCTGAGTCAGGCCGTGGTAGCGTTCTCTTGTCTTCTTTATACGAACGTCGTACCAAGACTTAACAATCCCGTTCTTCTTTAACAAAGCATCTTTGAACCATGTCAGCAGAATGAGAAATCCTTCGTTCTCTTCCATGAATATGTGATTTATGTAGTCCGTTGCCTGTTGCGCAGAATCTTCGTCTTCTGGGCCATTGGGCCGGAAAACGACGACCTGATCTCCGCCAGTGAAGATGCGAACGAGAGAAGGAAGAATAGAATCAATGGCTTCAGCCACATCGCGGCTAACAACTCTTGAACATCCTTCTACTTCATCGCCGCGAAGATCGCCACGATAATACTTATCTGCTAAAATACGATTCTGAGAAAGAATGCCGCCGCCATCGTCGTTCCATTGATGGCTCTGTTGAAGCTTTGCGTTTACAATCGCAAGAAGATCGCTCTCCGTCATCAAAGGTTCTTTTTTATTTCCTTGCTCCGGCTGTAGATGGCTGATGACTTCTCCCCCGCTATCTCTTGGCCCCAGCAACGAAATTGCTAAGCCGACAGCGTGCGGAAGATCTTGGTCGCGCTCATCTGGAAGAAGCGGAGCATGAGTCGGATCAAAACTTTGTCCTGAAAAATCATTCATGCCCAAACTCCGAGCACCGCTTCTCCGTCTTTTTTCGGCGCAATCTTTATTTTGTCGTTAGGTGAAATACCGAACGGAGCGCGAATGCATGCGTAATACTTTTCCGGATTGCCACGCGCAGCAACCGCCTCTTGCCCGTCTTTTGCTTCAACCGCCGCGGCCCCTTTATACGTCCCGATTACCTGCGTAAAAAAGCCGCAAAAATATTCAAGCTCTTCCTTAGTGTCGGCTTCGAGATACGTGTCGATTAATTTCGTCATTGCGTCACCCTCACTAATTCGACATTGGTTAGCGTCCTGTTCCAATACCTGAACTGCCTGAGCCAGCCGTTGAGCGGCCTAAATCCATCCGGCCTGTTGCCAAGATCAAGGCGATTAATGCCTGACGGCAACGTTGAGCTACCCATATCTCCGGCGCCGTCGAGAACGCCGTTGGCGGCAAAATAGCTGTTTCCACTCTTATAACGCTGCGCCATTTTGAAGATGGAGTTTTCCGATATATTGCCAAGACCGGCGCCGGAAAATTTGTCCACTCCGCTTATTCTAAATGCGCCTACCGGCTTGCCGTCAGAAACTTGCAGATGATTTCTTATAGTGTTGTTATTTGAACCATCACTGAAAACAGCCCCCTGCGCATCGTTTGTCCTCCCCTGATATATTCCTTCAACCATAAACGCGCCTTCGCTGGCGCTGAACCATGGTATTGAGGCAGTATAAAGCGAATCCATCGCCCGCGTAACCGCGCTGCCGCTGGTTACAATAGGGCTTGTCGCAAACGCATTGCTTCCAATGGCCTTTTCAAGTTGCGGCTGATACAGCCTTACAGTAATATTTATTGCCTGCCCCGTTTGGACATTAAGTTTGAAAAGCGATACAACTACATTAGTGGATGAGTGGGTAAGCGTGCGGCTATGTTGAATGCGTTGTATAGTAGATGTAGGTGTAAACGCTGAACTGCTGCCGGTTAAATATGTTCCTATCTGCTGTTCATCTATTCCAATTGATATTGACGTTATTCCGCTCATGGAGCCGCTGACGAGCTTTACAAAAAACGAAGCCGTCCATTTTTCATCTTTCGCCGCAGACGCGCTGTTGTCGTTGAAAGTGACGTTGCACATAGTGTTGCTTGCCGTGCCGGAAAAGCTGAGGTCTATATACGGCATACCGTATTCGGTTCCAAGTCCGACTACCTCGCGCGTAAGACCAGCGTTCTGCCAAGAACTCCAGTAATTTGGCAAATACCATCCGCCGACCGCAGCCCCAACCATGGTCGAATTTTTTATCCTGTTCGTCCGCTGCTCCTCAATCAGCAAGCCTTTGAGAACTCCGGTCGCGGGGTCGCAATCAAAGCGCGGCGCATTGCTGCTTGCCTGTTGCAACGTTCCGGTGCTGTCGAAGTACCACGCGCTTGATGCGCGTGTAAATGTTGTCTGGTTTGGCAGACTGCCAAGAAAGGTCAGATCGACAAGTGGATCTTGTCGGCTATTATATGTATGTAGTGTGTTTGTCAGCATTAGACTTGTTTCAGAAGAAGAGTTATTGTTCGCGCTGCATCTTGGGCTACTGGTGTGCCAGAAGTTCCCGAGCGCACCTTTAGATACGTAAAGGGATAGAAGTCGAGAGGTGGAATAATAATTGCGCGAGACGCGGCAGCCGCAACAACGTACTCAGTACCACTTCGGTCGTACAGATTATTGAATGAGACATTATCATGCGAAACCTGAAAAGTTAAGTTCGCAGTTGTCCACGCTGCTGGCATTACGATACCAACAAGTCTGAAGCCAGACAAAGGAACGCCGGGCACACCTCCCTGGCCAACATTAACAGCATCCGACAATGACGTACTAATAGCGATTGTCGCATCGACGTGTGATGTGTAAAATTTCTCATTATTTCCCATGATCAGTCTCCTAACAGCCGAATCGTTTGTTGACAGATTTTGCAAAACGACGAAGCCCTGAATCTTTCTTCTTCGGAACTTTCGTTTTCTTAGGAGCAGTTTTCTTTTTCATCACACAACTCCTTTTGGTTTATAATTTATCTTCTTACTCCACGACGTTGACCCCACAATAAGATCAAAGCCAATCGCGAAATAACGAAACGAGTCAGCGGCGTGGGATGCCCAGTCATGGAACGGAGTATTCATGAACACTTTTCTCTTTTCATCCCACTTCCGTTTGTAGTTTCTGAGAGCCTCGAGCCCCATCCTCGTTCTATCAACATCGAACCAACAACGAGGCAGTATCATTCGAACAGCGTTAATCCCCTCGTCAACAGACATAGGTGAAATTATGTGATATGTATGCTTCGCAGGAACTTCCAGACTCTGTAATGTAAGAAGACGAGATACCCCTGTTCCTAGTTCTTTTACTTCGATGTCGTGTGGAAAGATGTGGCCAGCGTAAGTGTAAGGGCGATTCTTCAGCTCCGAAACATACCAAGCAAGACCGACTCCATTGTTTTCCAAGTAGTCGATAACATGGATCTCCCCACCAACAATCTGAACAAACCAGATGGCAGTGTCATCCCCAATTCCAAGATCCCAAACAACCCAGACCGCAGATCTCGGTTCCCAAGGAACATTCGTAACCTGTCCTCTTGATTCAATCGTATCAAGCTCTCTCGAATAGTATGCCCCAATAATAGACCCGGAAAAGCTACATTCATACTCAGCCTCGTACTGTTCGGCTGACATATGAGCTCGCGCATCGGAAAGCTCGGCTTCGTCAATTAGACCAGTTTCTGATGCCTTGAACAGTCGATAGAACCAATCCGGATCTTTCTTATGCTTTTCAACCAAGTCAGCGAAATGATTGCGCCCACGGGGTGTTCCGATGAACGTTCCCCAACCCTTTCGATCTGAGAGTGCTGGTCGTATAACTTCAGACCAGGCTCTTGGATCTTGGTCGCCGTATTCATCCATGACAACGCCGTCAAGATAAATACCGCGCATACGATCATAGTTATCGGAACCATAAAGCCTAATCCGCGCCGAGTTCGGAAAGGTGATGAACAGCTCACTCTCATTGACCTTAGTTCCAGGAACACTGAGCCCGTAATACTTAAGATAACTCCAAGCCACGTCCTTCGCTTGAGAGAAAGTGGGAGCAACGTAAGCATACCGAGGCTCTCGCTTCGTGCACTCTAGTGCTGCCTTCTCAAGATCATTGATACAACCAACGGTCTTACCAAAGCGGCGATGAGCTACGATTATAGCCCAACGCTGCTTCCTTTGGTGATACTCAACAAGCTGAGGACGTGGCTTGTAAGGTATTATGACATCTTGAACACCACGTTGCTCTCTCATAACATTCAAACTTATCGGTTCTGTTGAACAAAGATATAGTCGGCAGCGATACTTTACACAGCCGTAGTACAAGTCATGACTTCAACGATAGCCATTAGTCATCGCCCTTGTGAGATGTAAACAAGGGGCTCGTCTATTTCTCCCACGAAATTCTTAACGTGTGAGGAATTGGGTTCTCAGGATCTCCGGTCACAGCCTGCGCCGGTTTACCATGCGCGCGATCGAGGAGTTCTTTCGCAGCAAGAATCCTATTTCCTTCATTCTTTGACTTTTTTACAATATTAATAAGACAGAGAAGAGCATCAGTCGTGTAAATTGCTGCGAGACTCTTTATGTCGGTTCTCTTCGAGAGTGCGCCTATTGGGCGACCTACTCCGCGTTTGGGGACACCGCTTGTCATGGCAGATAATCCATATTGTTGTTAGAAAAAAGAGACTTAACCAGATTCTGATGAAGCTACCGCCGAGCCCTGTCTGATGACTCTGAGACAGGGGTCACTGAAGCTGGGCTCAAGGTTACCTTAACCTGGCGAGAAAGTAAAGATAAAAGTAATGTCACCCTCTTCTGACCACTCTGTACGCAAATTCCTTGCATTCCCTTGAACTTTCCATCCGTAATCAAGAGCTTTGTCCCCGGCGCATACTCTTCAAGAACACTGAACCCGTCATCGTAATTAATCAGCCCATTCGAATTAGAAGAAGCCATCATGTTCTCCACAAAGCCAATAGGAAGCGCGGAAACTCTTTCTTCTGTGGCGGTCACAAGCTGTAACACTCCTCGAGTGCTGCACACAGCTTTCCATCTGTCTATCTCAACATCGAAAGCTGTGAACATGTAGGATGGAAAGAAGGGAAGAACGCGCATTACAACGACTCCTCTTCTTACACCTCTAGAGAGGTATTGAGGAACGAACGTTTTAAATCCTTGTCTATTCAGCTGTTCAGCAGCATAGGATTCAAGGTTTGTTTTTGTCTGAACGACATACCAACGGAGGGCCATGAAACCTCCCCATGATGAGAGCAGTGCATTCAGTATAAAGCAGCATTACAAATATTTATATAGAATAATAAGCACATCCCCAACCCCGACGATTTGCTCATCTGAAACCATCTGAAACGGAAATGTTCCATTATTATCAATAACTTAACACGCATCCGTTTCGCTGTTTCAGATATTCGGACTTTTCCCAAACCTTGTATTGGCTCCAGTTACAAACGTTAACGTATGTATCTTAGATCTACACTAATTATAATAAATTATCTGAAACAGTGAAACAGAATCATATAACATATTGATTTTATTATAAAAAGTCCGTTTCAGATCATCTGAAACCATCTGAAACGATCTGAAACGGATGTTTCCCCCCTTCCATTAATAGAAAAACACGCAACTACTTAACATGAAAGGAAAATAAAACTTCTTTACAATGGTGTAATTTTAGGCTTTACTTCTGCCCCGAGAAGCGCAGCGGCGGCGAACCGTCCTTTTTTTGGGGGGAGCTAGACTTTTCACTGCTCCATATTTCGGAGCTGTGTAGGTTGGCGAAGTGCGCTTCTCACCTTATCTCTTGCCTCGCACATAGAGAGCTTTCATGCCGGAAAGATTCCCCCCTTCGCTCAGAGAAAAGTATATACAAAAACTTAAATCCTCAGGTCTATCCTTAAAAGAAGCGAAGAAGTTGGGATGCCAGCTTCTTACAGCTGAACAGACACATAAGCTTGGTCACAAGAAAGTTCCTTGCTTCAAGCTGCCTTATTTCGATCTGAACGGCAAGCAAACAAAGTTCTACCGTATTCGGTATCTCGAAGGAACACGAAAAGGGCTGATGAAGCAAACAGACGCGAAGGATCAGAGGTACGACCAACCAGCAAAGACAACAACCGAGATATATTTCCCTCCTCTGATGAAGATGCTTTGGGCTGAGTACGCAAAGGCAGAGGCCCCACTTATCATAACAGAGGGCGAACTGAAGGCAGCTTGCGCAACCAAGAACGGATACCCTGCTATAGGTCTTGGTGGAGTGTGGTGTTTCTGTTCAAGGAAGAATGGGATTCCATTACTGCCTGTTCTTTCAACCTTTGAGTATACAGGAAGAAAGGTGTACATTATTTTTGACAGCGACGCTGCAACAAATCCTCAAGTTGCGGCTGCAGAGAATGCTTTGTGTCAGGAGCTGTTGAAGCTGAAGGCCGAGCCGTTCATAGTTAGGCTCCCCGCTCTAGGCGGGCAGAAAACGGGCCTGGACGACTACTTAGTGCAGAAGAGCGATGGCGAGTTTAGAGCGCTCCTTGAAGAAGCGGAGCCGTTTAAGTTGTCAGCAGAGTTACATCGACTGAATGAAGAAGTTATTTACATAGAGAACCCTTCTCTAATACTAAGGTACGCTGACAACTATAAAATGAGTGTGGCGACATTTAAGAACGAGGTGTACGCAGACCGCACCTTTATTGATTTTAGGGGAGAGCGACCAAAGACTGTAAAGACAGCTGAAGAATGGATACGGTGGCCGGGGCGCGCAAAGGCTAACAAGTTTGTGTATGAGCCGGGCCAGCCTAAGTTGATAGAGGGCAAGTTCATCAACATGTGGCAAGGGCTGCCTTACGAGCCGAAAAAGGGGGACATAACGCCCTGGAACACACTGATGGAGTATGTGTTTAAAGAAGACAAGGCGGCGAGAAAGTGGTTCGAACAATGGTGCGCATATCCGCTACAGAATCTTGGCGCGAAGTTGTTTACGGCTGTAGTCATGTGGAGCGTGAAGACTGGGACGGGAAAGACACTTATAGGGCACACTTTACAAAGATTGTACGGGCGGGACAACTCGATTTTGATACGAAAGCGCGACTTGACCTCTGGTAACAACTCGTTCGCTGAGAATAAGCAGTTTGCGCTCGGAGAAGAAATTACTGGGGACGAACGACGCAGTCTTGTAGATGACTTAAAGACACTCATTACCAACGAAGAGCTGAGGATCAATATAAAGTATGTGCCGGAGTACACCATAAGGAGCTGCATAAATTACTATTTCACTTCTAACAACCCAGATGCTTTCTTTCTTGACGAGGCTGACCGAAGATTTTTCGTTCAGGAGATTGTTGGAGACCCATTGGAAAAGTCGTTTTATACGCAAGAGTTCGATCCTTGGTACAAGAGTGACGACATAGCTGCGCTGCTTTATTACTTCATGAACATTGATCTGAGCGGGTTCGATCCGCGGGACCACGCGCCGATGACACGAGCGAAGGAGGAAATGATAGAGCACAGTCGCAGTGTTCTGAGTAACTGGGTTCACAAGCTACGGACGAACCCCAGTTCGGTGTTGCGCGTGAACGATAAAGAAATAACAGCCAAGCTGTGGACAACGGAAGACCTATTAACTATCTTTGATCCGGAGGGGAAGAGCAGAGTAGGTGTTCGGGGCATGTCGGTTGAGCTTAAGCGCAACGGGTTCGAGAAGGCCAACGGAGGAATGGGGTGCCGCACGACAAAGGGGCAAACACGGCTATGGATTGTGGGGGATTCTAGACCGCTGCGTGGGCTGACTGGCGGGGAGCTGGGCAAGCTTTATGACGAGGAGCGTAAAGCGATGACAAAGGAACCAAAGTATGCTAAGTGACTGCAGCAATGAAGATTTATCTTTTGTAATGGCATAGTTTTGGGCTTTACAACTTGGAAAAAGGGGAGTATGCTTTTTGTAGGTTAACCACTAACTAGGAGGTCGTTATGGTTGATGGTGTACCAAGCTTTCAGTTTGGTTGGCGGGATCCTTTTTCTCTTGTCACTGAATTCTCTGTTCAGGAAATAGACGAAGTTCTCGATGATCTAGCACGAACTTTGTCAGCAGCGAAGGATCAGAATAAGTTGGCGGTGAAGAAGAAACAGTATTCAGGGGCGAGACAATCGTGGTACAAGTAACAGCGGATCCCGCTGAGAAGATAGCCCGAAGGTGTTGCGAGCTTTTGGGCTATCAATCTCTTCCAATCTCTCTTCCATGGAGAAAGATGAAAGAGAAAGAAGTAACAGAAGAAGTGAAAACAGAAGAAGGAGAGCGGCGATGAGCATCAATATCGAAGAGCTGACAATCGGAGAAGCAAGAAAGCTTGCCAGTCTATTCTATTCAAAGACTACTAACATCGTGGATGACGCACACTGGAAAGTCGGAAAGTGTTATCTGATTCGCACCGTAACAATGATCCAGACAGGTCGCTTGATTAAAGTGACTGATAAAGAACTTGTCATCGAAGATGCAGCTTGGATCGCGGACACGGGGCGTTTTTCAGACGCGCTTGTCTCCCTCAATTTCGAAGAGGTAGAACCTTTCCCCGATGGCATGGTTATAATCGGCAGAGGCGCAATTATTGATGCTGTGCAAATCAGCGAGACACAACGGAAGAAGAAGCAATGAACGGCGCGATTATGCGAGTGGGGCATGATTTGTCGTGGTCGTGTTCGCGGTCGCGGTCGCGGTCGCGGTCATGGTCGTGGTCGCGGTCGAGGTCGGGGTCGTGGTCGTGTTCGCGGTCGAGGTCGTGGTCGCGGTCGAGGTCGGGGTCGTGGTCGTGTTCGCGGTCGGGGGCGGGGTCGGGGGCGCGGTCGAGGTCGAGGTCGAGGTCGGGGTCGGGGACGTGGCCGGGGTCGTGGTAGAGAGAATGATCAATCCTTGGCAAACATTGAACGTGCATCGTCAATCCAGCGATGGCGATGTACGTTCAGCATACATAAGGCTGGCGCAGAAGTATCACCCAGACCGAGGAGGGGATGCGACGAAGTTTGCTCAGATCAGCGAGGCTTACCGCTTACTGGCAGACCGCCAACGCAAGTCTATCTTCATTAAGAATCTGCTTGTAAGAAATAGAGAGTGTCGTGCTTGTAAGGGGGTGGGGGTCTTCTTTTCGCAGAAAGGTCTGACAAAGAAGATCGCCTCGCCGTGTAAAGTATGTGGGGGGGCAGGTGTCTTCATAAAGGAGAACACATGATAACTTTTCTCATTATTATATGTGTCGGTGCGATGGTGGCCAAGTTCGTGGCTCGAGCAATGGGGGTGTGATTAGAAAGAGAAGGGGAGAACAACATGGTAACGAATGGTGAGGTGGTGAGCTTCTTTGTTGGTATGGCGACGGGGCTGCTTTACTTAGTGCTGAATGAAGTGCTTTGTCGTTCTTTTTCGTCGAAGAAGCCTATTATACTTGAGCTGAAGAGGAGGAGACAACGATGAAGGGTGGGATGCATCAGCCTGTGGACAAGGAAGAGCTGTTCTTGGTTCCAGCGATTATTTCTTGTCTTAAGACGAAAGCTGCGAACGACAATGGGTCAGAGGAGCACTTCGATGGCACTGCTTGGTTAACCGCGCTGGAAACGGCTAGTTGCTGCTGGTATTGTTTCTAATGTGAAAGATGAACAGATCAACAGCGCCAGTGGCGCAGGATAGAACGGAAGTGTGTTGGCTCTAGAGGTGAAGAACATGACTCCACGTCATTACATTGAACTTTGGGCCACAATGATAAGACGATAACTGGAGAAAAGGAGGAGTGATGCAGAGCGTTATTCTCTTTGTCAGCGAGCATGCTGCGCTATTGTTGTTCATAACGTTGTTAATCATTTACGGCATTGTTGCGACGATGTGCGTTTGGGAAATGATGGGGCCGCTCTCTAATGGGGATGAGAGATGAAGTGCGTTTGTTGTTGGTGCGGAACGAAGGACGAAGGAACTATAGAAGATATAGCAACAATCTCTTGTCTGAAGATTGTTATAACAAAGAACGAAGATGCTGCTTCTCCTAAAATATGTGAAAATTGCATAGACATTCTTCATGACTTCTTGAAGACGTTACGAAAAGAAAGGCGCCGAAGAGCAAAAGCCGAAGAAGGCATTTATACGAATGTGTATAAGGGGTGCCCAACTGAAACACCGCCATAATTTTGGGCTTTACAAGCTTAGCGAATGAGAGTAAAGTGAATGTCTGACAAAGGAGGACAAGATGAATGTCGTTGTGAAGCGAAATGTTCGCGGTAAGTGGACATATGGAAGAGAAGGCTCTATCAGTGTCAATGCAGCGGAGTTTACTACAAAGAAGAAAGCAGTGAAGGCAGCAAAGACTGAGTTCCCAGATGCTGAGATCTTTGTTGACTTCAGGAGGCGAAAGTTCATAGGGCGCAGCAAGATGATTATGATCGTCGGAACCGAAGAGCCAAGGAAAGTAGCATGAATCAGACAACCCTCCGTTATTTGGATGCGCTGGCAGCACTCGAAGATCCGAGCGAGGCCGTTCGTACGGCTGCGGAGGTTGCCTTGCGCAACATGAAGAAGCCCATCATCTATAATGGTGTAGTTCTAAGCCAACCCAAGGAGGACAGAGATGAAGAAGTTAAAAATACCTAAAGGAACAATCGTTCCTTGTAACAGATATGCGGAACGAAGATTGCAGTTGTTGAAGACATGGGCAATTTTCGTAAGCCAACATGAAACACTTAGTGGATCTGATTATCTTCGTTTATCGGGAGACGTTGATAATCTTGTCTATCACTACAGCTTAACGACAGGAACGAGAGAAATACCTGTTCGCTGTAACAGCACCCCACAAGAGCTTGTAGCCTTGGCCTGGAAACTGGCGCCGCCTTTCCTGGAATGTGTTGGTCATGATCGAAACGGCAATGCTAAGTGGTTGGTTCGCCACACAGCTCGTGTACCGATAGGAGGATTGTGATGAAAGCAATGTTCACAAGAGTAATAAGAATAAGTGCGATGATTGTTGTCGTAACTACATCAGCCGCAGCTGGGTTTAGAGTAGGAAGAGACATAGAACGTGTTGCGGCTGAGAAAGCTATGAATACTGTGGAGCGCAGAATCGTAGCTCATGGTTGCGGCGTTCTCGCGAAGGAAGATGGCAGCTTTGTCTGGATGGCGACGAAAGATTCTATTCAGTTGTTTAGCGAAGCTCTGAACGACACAGCAGCTATAACGCAGCAAGAACAGCAAGCCCAAGGAGAGAAAGATGTTAAGCCAGAAAAGAGAATCAAAAGAACCAACAAAGATAACAGAAAGCAGCCTAATGGGTCTGTGCCCATCTGGCATGCTCCTGTCCCAGTTCCGCAAAGCCAAGACGCCGGCAGCACGCGCTGACTTTCTTCTGGAACTTAATCGTGTTCGTCTGGAACAGAAAAAAGTGTACGAGCAACATGAGAAGTTTCAGAACATGCTCGAAGCTTGGTTTATCCAAGAGCTCCCCACAAAAGATGCTCAAGGCATTGCGGGAAAGAAGGGAAGAGTTGAGATAAAGACAAAGGAACTGCCAACTGTCGAAGACTGGTCTAAGTTCTGTGCTTATATTCAGCAAACGGGCGCGTTTGAACTTCTGAACCGAGCGGTGAATCCGAAAGCTGTTCGCGAGCGGTGGGAAAACAAGGAAGAAGTCCCAGGTGTTGGAAAGTTTGTTCGAAAGGTTGTGAGCTTGACGAAGGTAAAGGAGTGAGCAACTTCAACTTACTTTACAACGCTAAAGTTTTAAGCTAACCTTAACTCGGAGAGGAGAATAGGTCATGTTAATAACTATCGAGCCGAAACCAGAGCAAATCAAAAAGGCCACTGTTGAAATTATGAAGGAGTAGCGAAAATGGCGAAGAAGACAGAAAGTAAAGAACTGGTAAAGTGGGACGAAGAACTGGCGAAGCTCGCAATCGAGGCAACAAAAGGTATTTCGCTGCCAGCGGGGAAGTTCTTTTCTCTGCGAGGAGGGAAGATATCTTTAGATGGTGCAGCAGTTGGCGACAGTGTTTCCGGCATCGTTGTAGGTATGGTTTACGAAAACCAATACTTCGACGAAGAATTTGACCCGGACGCACCTCAGTCGCCAGTATGCTATGCTTTTGGGTATGAGAAAGAGAGCATGATGGCTCCGCATGAAGAATCTGAAAAGCCACAACATGAACAATGTAAAGGTTGTCCTCACAACGAATTCGGTTCTGCTGACCGAGGACAAGGAAAAGCGTGTAAGAACGTAGTTCGCATTGCCATAATTGCGGAAGATGATCTCGAAAACTTGGATGAAGCTGGAGTCGTCTTTATGAAGATACCAGTGATGTCCGTGAGAAACTGGGAGCGATATGCGAAGGTGGATCTCGCCAAGACTTTGAAGCGACCATATTACACGGTTGTGACAAAGATAACTCTGGAAGCTGACAACAAATCTCAGTTCCGTGTTCTATTCAGCCTTGAAAAAGAGATCAACAATAGTAAGATGTTCAGTGCACTGAAAACGTTGTGGGAGAAGACAATGGGAACTATTGCCTTCCCATATCAGGTTCAGGACAGGTCTGAAAACAAAGGAAAGAAGAAGTTGCCAACGAAGAAGCTGAAGTTTGCGCGGTGATGAGGAACATGCTGGTAGGCGCAGGGGGCAGCTCGGAGCAACGCGGTATTGACCTCTCACGTTGTTCGTCACCGAAGTCCTGGGTGAACCACTCTTCCTTGGCAACCCAAACGGAGCACGACTTTTTAGGAAGTCAGTGCACCGGCCAGCACTTTAGAGAAGGAGGAGAAAATGAATGAACAAGCTGGGTCCGCTGTAGACCTGAAGAGCGTAAGCTTCAAACGGAGTATTCGAAGCCGATCAATTCTAGACAATTGCGGCGGGCAAAGAACACCGACCTTTTCTAAGGAGAAACGACATGGCTAAGAAAAAAGATGATCCGCTAAAGAACTGGACCACCTTGAACGAACAGATCAATAGGTTGTCAGAAAAAGAAGTGAAGATGTTGCTAGATCGCGAAAGGAAGAAGGGCAGTAAGCGACGTCTTCAGTTTGTCATTCGCCTTTACGGACGATACAACATTCTTCGAACACAACGCGAGCGGGAATCTCTTCTTTCATCATGAAGATACCTGACGTAATAACTGTGGACTTCGAGACCGAAGCTATTGAGAGCCGCCCACATTATCCGCCTCGGCCTGTTGGCGTTTCAATAAAATACCCAAAAGATCGGAGATCTCACTATTATGCGTGGGGACATCCAGAAGGAAATAACATAGACGAGCGAAACGGAAAAAGAAAGCTTCTGGAAGCTTGGAATAGCGGGCTTCCCATTCTTTTTCATAATGCAAAGTTTGATATGGATGTGGCAGAAACACATCTCGGGATGCGCCGCTTATCTTGGGAATATTTCCACGACTCCCTCTTTCTCATCTTCTTCAACAACCCTCATGCAGCAAACTTATCTCTCAAGCCGTCGGCACAGCTATTGCTTGGAATGCCCCCAACCGAACAAGAAGCTGTTCGCGAATGGCTCGTCAGAGCTGGAATTGTTCGCAAGAGCGATAGAAATTGGGGTGCGTATATTAGCAAGGCTCCGGGAACACTCGTAGGGGAGTACGCA
>Ga0272446_1001255_pt1 | contig 37364 bp, 30 predicted proteins | sample YNPCB0061_FD_194587 | JGI IMG/M metagenome (GOLD analysis project Ga0272446, IMG submission 194587) | Hot spring microbial mat communities from Yellowstone National Park, WY, United States - YNP-CB-006-1 | ecosystem: Environmental > Aquatic > Thermal springs > Hot (42-90C) > Sediment | place...
AACCGCAGATGACGCAGATTTCACAGATTTGGATCAGCGTCAATCCGCCCGATCCGCGTCATCCGCGTTCTATTTTCAGGTTAGAGGCGATGACCTACGGCAGCGACTCTGCCCTCCAGCGTAAAGCCCCCCTCGCCCCTCCTCACAACACCACCACCGCATCCAGATTCTCCGGTCGATCCGGGTTCAGCCCCTTCGCCAGCGCGCGCCCCAATGCCATCATCTGCCCAAAGGGCAAGTAGAGCACCGTGCTGGCGATCTCGCTGAGACCGCCGCCGAACGCGACATTCACGGCGTGGCTGCCAATGGTCAGCGAACGCGCACCCAGCGCCTGCATATCTTTTACGACTGCCAGGTCGTCACTGCGGCGTTCGTTCGAGACCAGCGCTACGACCAGCGCGCTCGGCGTGATCATCGACTTGGGGCCGTGCCGGAACTCCATGCAGTGGAACGGCTCGCTGTGGCTGAGCGTCATCTCCTTCATCTTCAGGCTCAGCTCGCACGCCAGGCCATAGCGCATGCCCGACCCCAGGAAGTAGAACCGGTCGATGCTCAGATCGGCGCCCAACCGCTCCAGCGCATCGGCGTACTCAGTCAGCAGGGGCGTCAACGCGTCGGGCAAACGGTGCAGATCATCCCACAGCTGGCTGTTGTCATCCGCCCACAGCGCCGCCAGCGCAACGGTCGCCAGATAGAGACCGGAAAAGGCGCGCGTCTGCGCCACGCTTTCCTCGCCGATCGATGGGAACACCAGGTTCAGATCGCCCAGTTGGGTCAACGGACGCCCTGGATAGCAACTCAGCGTGACAATGTCGCCGCCTGTCTCCGTGCGGAAGCGCGCGCAGGCGCGCAGCGTCTCGGTCGTCTCGCCGGAACGGCTGACAGCGACGAGCAGCGTGCGCCGCGCTGGCGGCAGCGCCGTCGGATTCAGCCACACTTCCGAAGCCGGCAGACCGATCGCCGGGACGCCCACCACGCGTTGGAGCACAGCCGCCGCGGCGATCGACAGATAATAGGTGGAGCCACAGCCGGTGAAGACGACCTGCTCGTATGCGCCCGAGGCCAGGAATGTCCGCAAGCTGTCGACCGCAGCGTCGAGCACGGCGAGCACGCCGCGCCACGCCTCTGGCTGCGAATAGATTTCCTCGCGTGTATGAAAACCGGCGGTCAGATGGGTGTTGTTCATCGTCTCAATCCTTCGATGGTTGAACTATGGTTATGGTCAGGCAATGCGCACATCGATGCCTTTGTCGCGCAAGGATTGCACGATCTCTGGCGGCGCGAGTGTGTCGGTCACGAGCACGTCGATCACGTCGAGCGGCGCCACGAAGACTGTCGACACCCGCCCCAGTTTGGTGTGGTCCGCCACGATGATGACTTCGTTGCCGAGGCGCAGAATTTCACGATCGAGCAGGCTCTCCTCCAGCGAATTGTTGGTCAGCCCCTGCTCCAGATCGATGGCGCGGATGCCGAAGATGAGTTTGAGCGCGCGCAGTTCAGTCAGCGAACGCAGGGTCAACGCGCCGACCAGGGAGCTTTCGCTGGCGCGCACGATCCCGCCGAGCAGGATCACTTCGACGCCCGCCGCGCCCGCCAGCTCATTGACGACCAGCAGCGAATTGGTAAAGACGGTCAGATTCTGGCGGTCGCGCAATTGATGCGCGACTTCCATCACGGTCGTGCCGCTGCTCAGGAAAATTGTCTCCCCGTCGGCGACCAGCGCGGCAGCAACCGCCGCGATGCGTTTCTTCTCGTCTGCCTGTTCGAGCGCGCGCTGCAAGACCGGCGGCTCCGGCGGCGCCCGCCGCACGGCAATCGCGCCGCCATGCACGCGGCGCACCTTGCCCTCCGCCGCCAACGTCTCGAGGTCGCGGCGCGCTGTCGCCGGGCTGACGGCAAAGCGCGCGATGATCTCCGGCACGCTGACGCGCTGGCGCTGCTCGATCCAGGCGAGCAACTGGTGCTGGCGTTCCACAGCCGACTCGGCGACAGCTTCTTGCATGGCCGATGCAGGTCTCCGGCAACGAACGGCAAACAATCAGGAATGTTCATGAAATAATCAGAAGTAATCACATTGTAGCGCGAAATTTGAGGTTGTCAAGGTGGTTCTCAAAATTGGATCTGCCTCAGAGTGTAACAGGCGGCGAGCCGCCTGTTACACTCTGAGGCAAAAGCGACCTTACCAAACAGCCTCTCACGCTGAAGCCAGAGTTGTTGCCGCAGGTCATCGCCCCCTTCGCGACGGCGCGCAGCTATGACGCCGGAGGCGATGACCTGCGATGGATGCCCCCGACTTGAAGCACACCCTTCATATTTTGGAGGAATCGGCGCGGTGGATCGCGCCCCTACGCTTGCTCCAACCTGGCGGCAAGCCATGCCTCAGCGCTGGCACAATCCAGAAACACCCGCACGGTCAGTCCGCGATTGGCGGCGACCGTCTCCCAGAATTCAGCGTCGGCAAGCGATTGAGGCTGACACACGATTGCCACGCGCGCCACATGCGGCGCATGCAGTGAAATCGTCTCGGCTGCGGTGAAGGTGTCGAATGTGCCCAGGCGGTAGGTCAGGTCAAGCTCGTCGCAGAGAACGCGACGGCAGCCGGCTGCCTGCGCCGCCTGGATCGTCGCCATGCCATAGCGCACCACTTCTTCCATGCTCTCATCATAGCCCTGCGCTTTGACGTACAGGGTGTCGCCATCGGGTCGAAATGTGTAGGATATTGCCATGCGCCCTCCTCTGCGTCCTGTCACTGCGCCAAAGCGCGTAACGCCGCTTCGTCGATGACTGGCACGCCAAGCTGGCGCGCCTTGTCGAGCTTGCTGCCTGCGGCCTCCCCAGCCACGACGTAACTGGTCTTGCTGCTGACGCTGCCCGCCACCTTGCCACCGTGCGCTTTGATGAAGGCGTGCGCCTCGTCGCGACTCAAGGTGGGCAACGTGCCGGTGACAACGAAGGTGAGCCCGGCCAGCGGCTGCGCGCCGACGGGCGCCGCTGGCGCTTCCTCCGCCACGCGCACACCCAGGCGGGCAAACTTGTTGATCAACTCCTGGTTGGTTGGGACCGAGAAGTATTCATGAATGCTGGCGGCGATCTTCGGCCCGATTCCTTCGATGGCGCTCAGTTGCTCTGGCGTGGCGTGGGCGAGATCGAGCAGACTGTGATAATGCTGCGTGATGGTCTCGGCCACCACAGCGCCGACGAAGCGGATGCCCAGCGCTGTCAACAGCCGATGGATCGGGCGTGTTTTGCTGGCTTCCACGGCGGCTTGCAGCTTGTTCACGCGCTTGTCGTCGTAGCCCTTAAGTGAGCGAATCTGCTCCCACGGCAACTGATAGATGTCGGCCAGGTCGCGAATGAACCCCAGCTTCACAAAGAGCTCCGCCTGCTTGATGCCAAAACCGGCGATGTCCATCGCCTCGCGCCCCACAAAATACTCGACTGCGCGCACAAGTTGCGCCGGACAGGCGTTGTTGACGCAGTACGTGGCAGCCTCGCCTGCGGGACGCACCAACGGGGCGCCACAGACCGGGCAGGCGGCTGGCATCGTCCAGACGCGTTCGTTGCCATCGCGCAAGTCCGGCAGGGGATGCAACACCTTGGGGATCACCTCGCCAGCGCGCTTGATCACAACCTTGTCGCCGATGCGGATGTCCAGGTCGCGGATGTAGTCTTCGTTGTGGAGCGTGGCGCTCTTGACGATGACGCCCCCCACCGGCGTCGGCTCCAGCACAGCGTTGGGCGTGACGGCGCCAGTGCGCCCCACATTAACGACGATGTCGAGCAAAGTGGTGACGGCCTCCTCGCCCGCGTATTTGTACGCCAGCGCCCAACGCGGGTCTTTGCCGGTGAAACCCAACTCTTCCTGCATCAACAGCGAGTCGACCTTGATCACCAGCCCATCCACCTCGTAGGGCAGGCTATGCCTGCGTTCGCCGAAGGCTTCGACATAGGCGGCCAGTTGGTCGAATTCGGCGTCGGTGAAGCGGCGCATATCCTGACAAACGGGAAGACCCAGCGCGCGCAGGTAGGCGAGCGCCTCCCAGTGGCTGGCGGGTTGCGGCGCGCCCTCCACGATCAACGCCTGGTAAACCCACAGTTTGAGCGGACGCGCCGCTGAAATGCTGGAATCGAGCTGGCGCAGGCTGCCGGCGGCGAAGTTGCGCGGGTTGGCATAGGCGCGTTCGCCCGCCTCCACTTGTTTTTGATTGAAGCGCTCGAAATCAGCCTTGTCGACATACGCTTCGCCGCGCACGACCAGGCGCGTCGGCGCGGCGAGTCCCGCAGTTGGATCGGCCGGAATCTGCAAGGGCAGAACGCGCACGGTGCGCAGATTGGCGGTGATCGTCTCGCCATACTCGCCATCGCCGCGCGTGGCGCCCAACGTGAAGCGGCCGTCGGTATAGTGGAGCACGACAGTCAGCCCGTCGAACTTTGGCTCCACAACGTAGGCCAGGCGCAAGCGCTCCTCTTCGCTGAGCAGGCGTTGCACACGCTCGCGCCAGGCGTACAGCTCGCCGGGGCTGAACGCGTTGGCAAGGCTGAGCATCGGCACGGGATGGCGCGTCTTCTCGAAGCGTTCGGCGATCACTCCGCCCACGCGCTGCGTGGGGCTGTCCGGTGTACGCAATTCAGGATGCTCCGCCTCCAGCGTGCGCAGCTCGTCGAAAAGCGCATCGAACGCCTGATCGCTGATCTCCGGGTCGTCGAGCACGTAGTAGCGGTATTGGTGATAGCGAATGCGCTCGGCCAGGTGCGCCGCGCGTGCAGCCAGGTCAGCAACGTCGCTGCCTGCGGCTGAATCGGGTGCTGTGCCCATGAACCTTCCCCTGTGGCTAAGAATTAGAACGAATGCATCCATCATGCTATAGTGGGAAAAATTCTTTGGCAAGTCTACAGTGAGCAGTTAACAAGGAGCGTATCATGCCAAACAATCCAAGCCAGGCGCAGTGGCAGCAACTCTACACCCTGGCCGACCGTATTAAGGAGCTGGCGCCATGGAACGATCTCTACGAGGATGATCTGTTTGGCGTGCGCGACCCGGTGACAGGCGAAGATTACTTCATCAGTGTCATGGGCGCGAGCGGCGAGCATTGCGCTATCGCCGTTTATTGTGGCGCCCTGGCGCTCTACCAATTCTGGACGCTCCGTGAACTCGATCAAGAAGATGCAGAGGTAGTCATACCGCTGCTGCTGTCGATCCGCCAGCTTCAGCTTGCCTTCGAAGACCGCGAGAATCTGGAAAACTATGATCGCACCGTGATCAAACAATTGGGGCGCAAGTATCGCGGCCGGGCAGCCTGGCCGACTTTTCGCTCTTTCATGCCCGGCTATCTACCCTGGCGGATCGACAGCGCCGAGGCCGACCTGCTGATCCGCATCCTGGAGCAGGCCGCCGACGTCCTGGCGCGCGCGTCCACCGACGAAACTTTGCTGGAGCCATTGAAAGAGGATAACTACCTGATGCGGATTCCAGAAACGCAGGATGGCGGCATCATCTGGCGCGACGAGGTTGTGCAAATTACGCCGCCACCCTTCCCCAGCCTCGAGATTCAGATCCCCCCTGAACAGATCGAGGCGATCCGCAAGTTGGGTAAGCAGCGAGAAGTTGAGGTGGATATTGTGACGCTGCCAGCGCCCGTAGTCGATGACGATGGGCGGCCCTTTTTTCCGAACCTGTTGATGGTCGTCGACAGCAAATCAGGAGTGGTGTACGCCAGCGAGATTCTGCCCACGGCCGACACGCCGATGCGCACCACCGCCAACGCCGTGCATACGCTGCTGGCAACCTTTACCCGCCTGGGATGGGCGTCCAACACCATCTTCGTGCGCAACAAGTCGGCAGAAAAAGTGCTGCAGCCGATCACGAAAAAGCTCGGCGTGAAGCTCAAGGTCAGAAACAGACTCTCCATGCTCGATCGGGCGTTGGAGGAGCTATTGAATCGGTTTGGCAGCGAATGGATGTCAATGCCTGACCTTGACGATGATGACTCACGGCCATCAGTCCGTCATCGCGGCCGACGCTAAGCCCATTTCGTAACCGTTCAGCCGGTTTGAAGTAGCACGTGCACAGCGCACGTTCAGCAAATATCTGCGCCTTCGGTCAGTGCAAAGCCGCTCAGTCTGCAGCATCGGCGTGCTATTCCGAACCTTATTGGGACGTGACCTGGACCGTAATCGCATTTCGACAGGGTGAGCCTGGACGCTGTCGGGGCGGCGTGCTAAGCCAGCTCAGGTGCAGCACGTCGGCTACGCCACCAGATGCCAGGCAACATGCGCAACTTGCGTGCGGTGGGCACGTAGGCGCGCTGCCCAAAGTTGTCGTAACCATTGCGTTCGATCGCGTCCAGGATTCCGCGATAGAGATCCGCCGCCGCTGCAATCGCAAAACGGCCATCTGGATTGAGTAACCCAATGCCCGGCATCGCTTCATCGTACAGGCGTCGGTTGCGCTCGATCTGAAAGTGCATGAACGCGCGCCAGCGCGGCGTCACAACGCCCGCCGCCAGATCGGCGTCGCTTACGCCGAAATGCGCCATCTCCGCGCGCGGCAGGTAGACGCGACCGGCGCGCCAGTCTTCACCCACATCGCGCAGAATGTTGGTCATTTGCAGCGCCACACCCAGCTTGATGGCGTACGGAATCGCCGCCTGCCCGGCGAAACCGATGATGTGCATGCTCATCAGGCCCACTGTGGAAGCAACGCCATAACAATAGGCGGCCAGTTCCTCAAATGTTTCGTAGTGCACCGGCTGGAAATCGCGCGCCACGCCATCGATCAACTGTTCGACATAGCGAATTGGCACGTTGAACCGTAGCCGCGCGTCCGCCCAGGCGATTGCAACCAGATCGTCCAGGGGCGGATGCGCAGCAATTGCGCGCCGCCGCCAGGTTGCCAGTTGCTCCTGCGCATCCCCTTGTGCGCGATCCACAATGTCGTCGCTGACGCGACAGAAGGCATACAGAGCGCGCGCCGCCCGGCGCTTTTCGGTGGGCAACAGGCGCGAAGCCAGATGGAACGAGCGGCTGTTGACCGCAGTAATGGCTTCACACTGCTGATAAGCCTGCTCCAGCAACAGTGGGTCGAAGGTGGTTGTGGTGGCTGGCAGCTCGCTGTGGGTAGCTTCGTGAGCCAGGTCCAGTAGAGTCCGCTCCCAGGCATGTTGCAGTTGCATTGCGATCATCTCCCCTCTATCACGCATATGGTTGATCTGTGCTGCGCTGAGTATGACAGCGAAGTTAACACACCTGGAAGCAATTGTCAAGGAGTCTCCACCACATTTGTCCAGAAAAAATCCAGAATAAATCTGGAAAAAGGTTATGCAAATGATTGACAAGCAAAACAACCTGTGCTATTGTGTAACATATGCAAATGGCATGATGCTCGTTCACGTTCACTCTCGCAGGTTGGTGCAATGACAAATAGCGATAAAACGCCTATCTATAACTTGAAAGCTGTCGTCCAGGAGACGGGGCTAAAGGCCGATACGTTACGTGCGTGGGAGCGCCGCTACGGTGTGCCGACGCCGCAACGCACAGACAGCGGCCACCGTCTCTACAGCCAGTACGACATCGACATCCTGAAATGGCTGATCGAACGCCAGGATGACGGCATGAGCATCAGTCGCGCGATCGAGCTGCTCCATCGCCTGGAGGAAGAGGGCAAAAATCCCCTCGACGCCGCCAGCATCCCTGGCGCGCCGCGCGGCGATGGGCGCACTCACGAAGCACGCGCCTCCTCCTCGCTGCTGGAATCCTCACGCCTTGGCGATACTGGCACCGTGGCGCAGATGCGCGACGCCTGGGTGAAAGCCTGTCTCAATTTCGAAGAATCTCAGGCGGAGCAACTGCTGGCGCAGGCATTTGCCCTTTTCCCGGCGGAAGTCGTCTGCCTGGACTTGATCCAGAAGGGACTGCACGAGATCGGCGCCGGCTGGTATGCGGGGCAGGTCACCGTGCAACAGGAGCATTTTGCCTCGGCGCTGGCGATCCGCCGCATGGAGGCGCTGCTCGCCTCAACCCCAGCGCCGACGCGCCCGGGTCGCATCCTGGTCAGTTGCCCGCCCGAAGAGGAACACACGTTTGTTCCGCTGCTCATCTCGCTCTTGCTGCGCCGCCGTGGTTGGGACGTGATCTATCTGGGCGCCAACGTGCCGCTGCGCAGCCTGGAAGCGACGTTGACCTCTGTGCGCCCCAATCTGGTCATTCTGACGGCGCAACAGCTCTACACCGCCGCCGGTTTGATGGAGATGGCCGAAGTGCTGCTGCAGGCGCGCGTCCCGGTGGCGTTTGGCGGCCTCATTTTTGCCGAAACGCCTGGTTTGCCCGAAGCGATTCCTGGCTACTACCTGGGCGACAAACTGGAGTATGTGGTTGGCGAGGTCGAGCACATCATGAGCAACCTGCGCCCCGTGCCCGCACAACGCCAGGTCAGCTACGACTACAAGGAAGCGCTCGAGCACTTCCGTTCGCGCCAGGCATTGATCGAGGCGGAGGTCTGGCAATTGTTGCCAGAAGCCATGCCGCAACGCTTACTGGCGATGGCAAACCTCAGTTTCGGTCGCGCCATCAGTGCGGCGCTGACGCTTGGGCGCATGGATTATCTGAACCCCGATGTCGATTGGGTTGAGGGGCTGTTGGTCAATCACCATCAGATGCCGCCTGAGGCGCTCGATGACTACCTCACCGCCTATTACGAAGCCTCGCTCCGTCACCTGGATCGGCGCGGGTACGTCGTGGTGGAGTGGCTGTCGCGCCTGTTGGGTCGGCCGCTGCCCGGCGAATATCAACAAGACGTCGAGCGCTTGAGCAGCGTCCGGCGTCAGGCTTAGTCTATCAAGCATTTGTAGGGAGGGAAGATAACAATGCGCATCATCATTACAGGTGGAACCGGTCTGATCGGGCGGCCATTGAGCCAGGCGCTGGCAACAGAGGGACACGAGGTGATCGTCCTTTCACGCCAGCCGGAAAAAGTGAAAAACGTCCCCGCCGGCGTCAAGGTGCAGAAATGGGACGGCAAGAGCGCCGAAGGCTGGGGAGAGCTGGCGGACGGCGCCGGCGCCATCGTCAACCTGGCGGGCGCAGGCATTGCCGATCAACGCTGGTCGGCGGCGCGCAAGCAACTGATCCGCCAGAGCCGCATCGACGCCGGCAAGGCTGTGATGGAAGCTATCGCCGCTGCCAATGCCAAACCCGGCGTGCTCATCCAGGCTTCGGCGGTCGGCTACTACGGTGTGCAGAATGGCGACGCTCAGCTCACGGAAAGCGCCTCCCCCGGTGGTGACTTTTTGTCGAAGGTCTGTTTTGATTGGGAGGCATCGACCGCCCCCGTCGCCAAATTGGGGGTGCGGCGCGCCGTCATCCGCACGGGCGTCGTGCTCAGCAACGAAGGCGGCGCCTTCCCCAAACAGGTGCTGCCCTTCAAGCTCTTTGCGGGCGGACCAGTGGGCAGCGGCAAGCAATGGTATCCCTGGATTCATATCGACGACGAGGTGCACGCCATCCAGTTCCTCATCGCCAATGAACGGGCAAGCGGCCCCTTCAATTTAACGGCTCCCAATCCGGTCACGAACCAGGAATTTGGCAGGCTCATCGGCGAGGTGCTGGGTAGACCTGCCTTCATGCCCGCGCCTGGCTTCGCCATGAAGATCGCCTTTGGCGAGATGTCGGTCATCCTGCTCGAGGGCCAGCGCGCCATTCCACAGAAGTTGCTCGAGCTGGGCTTCAAATTCAAATACGAGACGGCGCAGGCGGCGCTGCGCGCGCTGCTTGGCGGGCAACCGGCAGCCTCCGCCACACCACAAGAGAAGGCGCCAGTCGCGGCTGGCAAGGAGTAAATCACCATGCGTTATCAGCATCGCTTCCACGTCAACGCGCCGCTGGCTGATGTGGCTGCTTTTCACAGCCAATCCGCCAGCATGGGCGCGATCACACCGCCGCCGATCCTGGTGCGCGTTCACGCGGCGCCGGAGACGTTGGGCGAGGGCGACCGCATGGATTTCACGATGTGGCTTGGCCCCATGCCGCTGCGCTGGCTGGCGCAGATCGAGCAAGTCACGCCCACCAGCTTTGTCGACCGCCAGTTGCGTGGCCCCTTTGCGTCGTGGGCGCACAAACACACCTTCGCACCGATCGACGCCGGGACAACCGCTGTGATCGACGAGGTGAACGCCACACTGCACAGCAACTGGTTCTGGAAGCTGGTCGGCGCGGGCATGTGGCTCGGGCTGCCGATCCTCTTCGCCTTCCGCGGCTGGAAGACGCGGCGGATGCTTGAACAGTCGCGCCGGCGTGCACTGCAGAACGCAACGCCTTCGTGATCGCTAATGGCTGCGCACCTTCCCGGAAGCTCCGCGGCCGACGGGGAGATGTCGCTGCCCAGGCAACACTCAATAGGGCAACACTCAATAGAAAGTCTCGACAGATGGCTGAAGTTGAACCGATTGTCGTCATCGGCGCTGGCGTGGGTGGATTGACTACCGCAGCCATGCTGGCGCAAGCTGGCCTCGATGTCACTGTGCTCGAAGCGCATGTCTACCCTGGCGGCTGCGCCGGCACCTTCTTTCATAAAAATTACCACTTCGAGGCTGGCGCCACGCTGGCTGGCGGCTTCTATCCCGGCGGCCCGATGGACATCGTAGCGCGCGCCGTCGGCATCGACGCCTGGCCCGCTCACCCCAGCGAACCGTCGATGACCGTGCACCTGCCCGACGGCCAGGCGATCACTCGCTACGGCGACGAACGGCGCTTCGAGGAGCATCGTCGCGCCTTTGGCAAAGCCGCCGACGCCTTCTGGCGCTGGCAGGAAAGCCGCGCCGACGCGCTTTGGGACCTGGCGCTGCGCACGCCCGCCTGGCCGCCGCAGAGCCTGTCCGATGCAGGGACATTGATCGCCGATGGCGTGCAGTGGCTGACGAGCGATCTGCTCGCACGGCTCAATCCGCAGTTGGCAGCCGACGCCTTTCGCCCTGTCGCTGCGCATCTGCGCGACGCGCCGAAATCACTGCGCCTGTTCGTGGACGCACAATTGTTGATCGCCGCACAGACCACCAGCGCCCACGCCAACGCGCTTTACGGCGCCTCGGCGCTCGATCTGCCACGGCGCGGCGTCGTGCATCTGGAGGGCGGCATCGGCGCCATCGCCGAGACGCTGGCGGCGGCGGTGCGGCGGCATGGCGGCAAAGTGCTGCATCGCCAGGAAGTCGAGCGTATCGTCTACGAGAAGGGCCACCCCGTTGCCGTCGAGACGAAGCGGGGCCAGCGCTTCCCGGCGCGCACGGTGATCGCCAACCTGACGCCCTGGAACATCGCCAAACTGGCAGGCGAGCACGCGCCGACGTCGCTGCAACGGCTGCCCAGAAACCCGGCGCCAGGCTGGGGCGCCTTCATGGTCTACGTCGGCTTCGACGCACAGATCGCCGACCCGGAGATGGTGCTCCACCACCAGGTGCTCGAACGGGAGCCGTTGGGCGAGGGCAACAGCGTCTTTCTCTCACTCAGCCCGGTGTGGGACAAAGGACGCGCGCCCGCCGGTCGCCGCGCCTTGACGATCAGCACACACACGGCGCTCGAACCCTGGTGGAAGCTCTTCCAGTATGACCGCAACCGCTACGAGCAGCGCAAACAGCATTATGTCGAGCGAATGCTGCGCGCCGCCGAGCGCGTCTTGCCCGGCTTGCGCGCCCACGCCGACCTCATCATGCCGGGGACTCCGGTCACCTTCCAGCGTTTCACGCGGCGCGTCCAGGGCTGGGTCGGCGGCTTCCCGCAGACCAGCCTCTTCCAGACATGGGGGCCGCGGCTGGACAGGCGCCTGTGGATGGTGGGCGACAGCATCTTCCCTGGGCAATCGACGGCGGCGGTGGCGTTGGGTGGGTTGCGCGTGGCGCGTGCTATCATTCGTGAAGCTGACGTGCGCGAAGCGGCGCCCCGCCAGCACGTTGCGACGTCGCATCCGGCGGCATCCAAAATTATGTAATTGGGTTTACGCAGATTCTGGCGTGTCACCTTCCTGGAAGCTCTCACCTTCCTGGAAGCTGAGAGCTTCCAGGAAGGTTGTCGAGCCAGGAAGGTTGTCGAGCTAAATGCGTAAGTCTTATGTAAAAAAGAAAAGAGAACATCATGCAACTTCGCGGGAAAATTGGCATCGTTGGCAGCGGTTTTGTCGGCTCGGCGGCGGCTTATGCCATGGTGATGCGCGGCGTCGGGCGTGAGATCGTGCTCGTCGACCTGAACAGCAAGCGCGCTCAGGCGGAAGCAAACGACATCTTCCACGCCGTGCCCTTTGCGCATCCGATGTACATCCGCGCTGGCGAGTATAAAGACCTGGCGGAGTGCCGGGTTGTGGTGATCACGGCGGGCGTCAACCAGAAGCCAGGCGAGACGCGGCTGCAATTGCTGGAACGCAACGCCGCGGTCTTCCGGCAGATCGTGCCAGCAATTCTGGAACATGCGCCCCAGGCGCGGCTGATCGTCGCCACCAATCCGGTCGATGTCACGACTCATCTGACTGCACACATTGCGCGCGAACTGGGCGCGCCGGTGCAGGGCATCTTTGGCTCGGGCACGACGCTCGACACGGCGCGCTTTCGCGCGCTGCTGGGCGAAAAGATGGGCGTCGACCCGCAGCATATTCACGCCCACGTCGTCGGCGAGCACGGCGATTCGGAGGTGCTGGTCTGGTCGCAGGTCACCATCGGGGGCACGCCGCTGAACGACTTTTGCCGGCTGCGCGGCATCGACCTGACCAGCGGCGACCGCGCCGAGATCGACGAACAGGTGCGCCGCGCCGCCTATCACATCATCGAAGGCAAAGGCGCCACCTACTACGGCATCGGCAGCGCGCTGGCGCGCATCGTCGAGAGCGTGATCGAAGACCAGCGTTCGATCCTGACCGTCTGTGCACCGACCGAAGAGGTGGCGGGCGTGCGCGATGTCACGGTGGCGCTGCCGCGGCTGGTTGGCGGCGACGGCATCCTCGCCACCTTCCCGCAGCCGCTCAGCGCCGACGAGGAAGCCGCGCTCAACCGCAGCGCCACCATCGTGCGCGAAGCAATTACCAGCCTTGGTTTGTAGGACACATGGTTTGTAGGACACATGGTTTGTAGGACACATGGGCTTACATGGCGTGTTGCGTGGTGCGTGCTGCGTAACGAGACGGAATACGCAACACGCACCACGCAACACGCACCACGAAACACGAAACACGCAACACAAAACAAGCGGCGTATTTGCGCCTACATGTGCGGTAGACGCAACGCACTGAGGAGGAGACCATGAGTAGCGCAGTCACACCCGCAACTGATCGCAGGGTTGACCGCAGTCAGCCGGCGCGCACCGGTTCACGGCGCCAGGACACGCTGACTCTCTGGGCAGGCATTGCCTTCAGCGTCGCCTTCACTGCACTGATCTGGGCGTTGGGGCCGCGACTGGAGAGCTTCCCCCACCTGCCCGACCAGGGCGCCACCTGGTATTACTGGAAGCTGCCTGCCCCCGACGCCTGGGCGCGCATCACGGCGTGGGGCTTCTACCTGGTGCACAACGCCGCCATCTGGGCGATCCTCTTCCTGGCGCAGCGTCAGCGCAGCAAATATGGCGTGGCGCTGAGTCGCTTCAATATCGCTGCGCTGGCGGTCAACGCTCTCTTCATCGTGCTTCACCTCTTTCAGAGCCACATCTGGTACGACGGTCTGGCGCAGGATGTCCACATCTTCACGTCGCAATGGTCGGTGATCCTGATGCTGGTTGTGATCGTGATGATGGAGAACCCACGGCGCGGCATGTTCTTTGGCAAGAAGGCGCCGCTGCCGCAGCGAACCGTGCAGTTTGTGCGCAAATATCACGGCTATCTTTTCTCGTGGGCAGTGATCTACACCTTCTGGTATCATCCGATGGAGACGACGCCGGGGCATCTGCTCGGCTTCCTCTACACCTTTCTGCTGTTGTTGCAAGGCAGCCTGTTTTTCACGCGCGTGCACCTCAACAAGTGGTGGGGCTTCACATTGGAGACCCTGGTGCTCGTCCACGGCACGATCGTTGCCATCGTTGCCGCCAACGGGCTGTGGCAGATGTTCTTCTTCGGCTTTGCGGGCATCGTGGTGGCGACGACGATGTACGGGCTGGGCTTGCCGCGTTGGGTGCGGCTGGCGATCATCGGCGTCTACGTGGCGTTCGCCGCCGCCATCTACAGCCAGATCGGCATCACCAGGATTCACCAGATCACCTGGATCCCGCTGACTTACTACGCCACCGTGTTTGTGCTGGCGTTGTTGATCAGCGGGGGCGTCTGGCTGGTGCAAAAGCTCGGCGCACGTTCGCAACGGTCAGCGTCGGCATAGGAAACCTTGCGATGCGCACAGCGATTTGGTGGATTCGCCGCGACCTGCGGCTCACGGACAATCAGGCGCTCACGTCCGCCCTGGCGCACGCGGAAAAGGTGATTCCACTGTTCGTGCTCGACCCGGCACTGCTGCACTCGCGCTACGTCGGCGAAAAACGGCTGGCGTTCATGTTGGGAGGTCTGCGCGGCCTCGACGCTGAGATTGCGGCGCGTGGAGGGCGACTGATCGTGCGCACCGGTGCACCGGCGCAGGTGCTGGCGGAGGTGTCGGCCAGGTGTGACGCCAGCGCGGTCTACGCGGAACGCGACGTTTCGCCCTATGCCGTGACGCGCGACGCCAGCGTAGCCGCTGCTCTCTCCGTCCCGCTCATTCTGACCGACGGCGTCACCATTCGTCCTATCGGGCAGGTGCGCAAGGAAGATGGCGCCCCCTACACCGTCTACACACCGTACAGTCGACGCTGGCGCGCTTATCCCCCCATCGTGCGCAGCGACATTGCGCCAGCGCCGCGTGAGTTCTGTCCAGTTCCAGAGCTTGACAGTGAGCCATTGCCGGCGCAGCCTGCACTACCCAAGGCGACGCCCTTTGCCCCGGGGGAAGCGGAGGCCAGGGCGCGTCTGGCCGCGTTCGTCAAAGGCGAAAGGGCGCCGGTGTACACCTATGGCGAACAGCGCAACCGTCCAGACCTGGAAGGCACTTCAGGGCTGTCACCCTATTTGCGCTTTGGCATGATTTCGCCGCGCCTGGCTGCGCTGGCAGCGTACAGCGCCATCGAGAACGCGCCCAATGCCGCCGCCCGCGCCAGCGCCGACACCTGGCTGAGTGAGTTGATCTGGCGCGACTTCTACTACACGATCCTGCATTACTTCCCTCACGTTCGGCGCGGCGCCTTCCGTCGCGAATACGACGCCATCGCGTGGGAGAACGACGAGTCCCTCTTTGCCGCATGGTGCGCCGGTCAGACCGGCTATCCCTTCATCGACGCCGCCATGCGCCAGCTCGCCGCTCTCGGCTGGATGCATAACCGGGCGCGCATGGCAGTGGCCTCGTTTCTGGTCAAAGATCTGCTGATCGACTGGCGTTGGGGCGAGCGCTGGTTCATGCAACTGCTGCTCGACGGCGACCCGGCCGCCAACAACGGTGGCTGGCAATGGTCGGCGGGCGTCGGCACTGACGCTGCGCCCTATTTCCGCATCTTCAACCCGGTGGCGCAAGGGCAAAAGTTCGACCCCGACGGTCTCTACGTGCGGCGCTGGGTGCCCGAGCTGCGCACCGTGCCGGACAAGTATATCCACGAACCCTGGCGCATGGCGCGCAGCGACCAACTGCGCGCGGGCTGCATCATAGGCCGCGACTATCCCACCCCGATCGCGGATCACGCCCAGGCGCGTGCGCGCGTCCTGGCGGCGTACAACGCTGTGAAGGCGTAGAGGCTGCGTCAGCAAGCAAGCGTTGAGCCAGGCGCAGATAGGCGATCGGCGGCGCGTAGAGCCAGCGCGAAAGTGAAGCGACGCCCCAGGCTGACGTCTGGGGCGTCGCTTCACTTTTGTTCACGCAGTGCACTCCACCTGTTGCGGCTGCACTGGGTTGACTTCGCCACTCACCAGCCTGTACACGGTGTTGCGCATCCAGCCATGCTGAGGCTGCGCAACACCGTGCACACCGGTGCAGCCAAGCTGCCAACCCGGTCGTCGCCGATGCTTACCGCACCACTGACGGTAGGAACAGGAGACCCGAAATGGCTGGGAGATTTAGATCTTCATCGACGAATGCTCCTTCCAGGAAGTAGTTCTCGTCGTCGTGATCAGCATAGTCATCTGTATGAACCTCGACGCCGCTGAGCGCGCCTGAAACCGCACTGGCGCTGACAGTTCCCGCCTCGGTGTTGCCGAAGCGAAGCACTACGATCCGTTTGGGACCAATGCTGAGGCTGTAGCAACCGTCGCCACCCGGCTGTGTATTCCTCCACCCGCTCTTGGGCGTCTCACACACCTTGTAGTCACCAGCCGGCAGATGGTTGAAGTTCGCCTTGCCGTGTTCGTTGCTGACCTGCGTCCCGATCAGCTCGCCGGCGCTGTTGAACACCTTGAACTCAAAGCCAGCCAGACCTCGCTCAAAGTTGCGGACGCCATCGGCGTTGCGATCCCAGTATTTGTGGATGCGCAAGAAGACGTTGCGCAGGTTAGTGAAAGTGCAGGTGATGTCGTCGCCTGCGCCAGCGCTGATCGTCACCGTGGCGTTGTCCAGATCGACGCGGTTGTCGCCGCCAGTGCATACGATGCTGTCCAGCGACCAGCGATAGGGCACGAGTTGCTTCACGGCGTAGACGCCTGCCGCCACCTCGAAGCTCTTGCTGTTGCCGATCGGGTCGCCGTCATCAGGGTCAGCGTCATCCAACCGGAAGCGCCCCAAATCGCCATCGAAGCGGAAGTTGCGCACCGAATTCGGGCTGGCTTCCAGCATGATCGTGATCTTTGCTGGCGCTCCTGGCGCCGGCGTGAGCACCAGGTCAGGGTGCGCTGCCACTGTGAACGGAATCGCACCGCCCGGTATGCCGATGGCGTAGAGTTCGTAGATGTCGCCATCCGCCAGCCGGATGCTCGGCAGGTCGAGCGCCACCGTCTCGCAGTTCGTCCCCGCCACCGCAATCTTCAGGTCGTAGTCCCCCGCTGGCAACACCGGGTTGATCACGCCCTTGTAGGGCAGACCGCCCGCCACCACCGCACCGGCGTCGGTGCACAGGTCAACCTTCGTCGCCTCCAGGTCAGCCGCAAAGGGCGACAGGTGTGCAATCCGCACCTTCGCACCCGACGCCGCCGGCTCGTTGTCGTCCACCAGCGGGAACAACTCCAGCGTCTGGTTCCCACCATCGCCGATGGCTGCCAGCGTGTAGTCCTTGCCCGCCTCCACCGTCACTTCGCCCACAATCGCCGCCGCCGTCGCTCCCGTCGGCACGATGGCGATGTGGTACGTTCCCGCCGGCAGCTCCACATTCTTCTGCACGTCGCCAAACTGGAAGTTCTCCAAGACCACCTGGTCGTTCACCAGCACGCTCACCGACGTCCCCGCCACCGATCCGGCGAACGGCGCAAAGTGCGCCACCGTCACCGTCGCTGGCGCATCTGGCGCCGGCGTGACGACAGTAACCTCGGCGCTGGCGCTGGCTGTGGCCTCCGGCAGATTGGTCCACCGCTTCGCCGACCACGTCGCCGCGTTGGTGAAGCTGGCGTCTGCAATAAACGGGCCCTTGATAGTGTGGAAGGTGGCGCCAGGCTGAAGTTCATAGTAGACATTCGTCAGCACTGCGCCGAACGCGTTGTCACTCAGGCTGTGGAAACGCAACACCTTGCCGCCGGTGTTCGTCACCGTGTAGCAAAAGTAGAGCGAACCACCTTGATCGACGGTGATGCTGGCTTCCGTGCCACACACCTCTGAAGTGGCTACGGTTACGCCCAGGGCAATCGCGCCAGTTTCAATGTTCGTGGCTGGCACACTCGCACCGATGAAGGATGCACGCGCCAATGCTGGCGATGCAAACCACATCGTGGTGAGAATAGCCGCCATCAGCATGACAGCAAGAATGCGCACTCGGTTCATCTTCTCATCTCCATTCTCTTGTGTAGCAAGGGTAGAACTTTTGCAGCGATTTTGCATGAGTTTTGCCCATGCACTCCATTGACGCTGAGCAGGGTCGATTGGATGTATCGAATTTTGTGGAGTATGTTTTGCGTAGGGAATGCGCAGGTTTCGTCCGACTTGCAGGTCGAACAACGGGGGGACTCCAGCGTACAATGCGCGGCGCGAGAAACAGGGGCGCAGGGTGGTGCGGATGGGGCGAGCCCCAAAACAGACAAGTGACGGGTTGCCCGCCACTTGTCTGTTTTACCCGGTTTTGCTGCCTTCCAACACCATCGGCCCGGTGGGCTGCGGACTGCCGCCAGCAGGTTCGATGCTCAAGCCGACGACGCTGAATGGCGCCACCTGTGCGGGCACATCGAATATCGCCCATGTTGGCTCGACATCTGCGTGGACCTCGATCGGCGCAACGGGCACCTGTGCACCATCGGGCGTCACCCACCAGAATTGATAGATTTGCGATTCCGGCAACGGCTGCAATCCATGAACAATCAACACGCCTTGCGGCCCGCTGACGTAGAAAGCCCCGCGTGACTGCGGCGCAGCATCGCCTTGATCCAGCATGACAGCCTCACTGGCGGTGCTCAGCAACTGCAGACGACTCTGATCGAGGGCGAGCTCCTGGTTGATCTGCTGAATCTGGCGATTCAGAGTGGCGTTGCTGCTGGCGAGCTGCGCAGCTTCCGCCGCAAGCTGGTCGCGTTCTGCACGCAGCGCATCCATCGTTGCCTGCAAATCAGCAACGAGAGCGGCGACTTCCAGCTTTTCCGCGCTGAGCGTCGCCAGTTGCGCGGCCTGCGCCTGCGTCTCCGCCTGGAGCGTCGCAACTTTTTGATTCAAGCCAACCGTGTAGACGCCCAACACTGCCACTGCCACGACAGCCGCCATCGAAAGCGCGGCGCGCACTGGCGTTGGCATTCGCCACCGTTGCGCAGAGGAGGGCGGTCGCGACATCGCCAGGGGCTGCGGCTGCATGACGGGCGCAGCACGCCGCGCAGCATCTTGTTCGATCCGATCCAGCAGCCGCTGCTTGACTGCTGTAGGGGGTCGGGCGGCCGGCGCGGCCAGCGCCATCAAAGCAAACGCATCTTCGGCAGCACGCACCTGCTGCAGCAATTCCTGCTGCTCGTCGAGGTAGGCGTCAATAGACAGCAGCGTGTCGGATTCCAATACACCTGCCACATACTCAGGCAGCAAATCGAGAATTTGTTCTTTGGTCGGATTCATATCGGATTCGTATCAGTGCCCATGCCTTGTCGGCACAACGAACAATGAAAATAGCGGGCAGGCGTCGCCCCTCGCAACTCGCCCCTATTTTCACACCAGATCTTCCTGGCGGTAACCCTGGGCGCGCAAAATATGCTCCAGCTTTGCCAGCCCCATCCGCATCCGTGTCTTGACGGTGCCGAGGGGCAGCCTGACATGTTCCGCAATCTGTTGCTGGCTCATCCCCTCGAAGTAAGCCAGCTCCAGGCAAGTGCGCTGTTCTGGCGGAATCGTGGCGAGGGCGTCCTGAATGTGACGACGGCGCTGGTCTTGGGTGAACTGACTGGCAACATCGCCAGCGTGGCGGCTCGCCGCCAGCCGGCGCAGGAGGGGATGATGAACGCGGCCGCCCTCGCCCGCGCTTGCTGCGTCGGTCTGCCAGGCGTCCAGACTTTCGGCGGCTGTTACAGGCGAGCGCTGCAATCGTCGCACCTCATCCAGGCTGCGATTGCGCGCAATGCGGTAGAGCCACGCCGCCACCCGCCCCTCGCCGCGATATTCACCGGCGCGCCGCCAGACCTGCCAAAAGGTCTCCTGCAGGATGTCGTCAGCCAGCGCCCGGTCGCGCACGATCCGCATGATCAGGCTGTACGCAACCGCGGCATGGCGATCATAAAGCGCCTCAAACGCCTGGCGGTCGCCATCCGCTATCTTGCGCAGCAACACCTCGTCGCTAGAGGTCGATTGGTCTAACATGTGATTCTGCGTCAAAATCTGTCTCGTTGCCATGGCGTAGTCACCGGTGAGCTGCGCCCCCACCATTCTACCGGGGTAGGACGTTGCCTGCAATCTTGACGCGACGACATCATGGCGCCTGTGCACCCAGGAAGAGGGCTGCTCGGGTGCGTCCACTGCCAACCGGCGCAGAGCCAACCGACGCGGAGACGCTGTCCCCAAAGATTTGGCGACGCACCGTGGCGGCGAATAAGCAATAAGCATTTGCGACTTGAACAAACGTCGCCCGGCAGAGTCATTCATTATTATCTATGTCGCCCGGCAGCCGTGCACTGGATTGGTCGATTTTGCCCCAGCCACGCGCACTTGCCCGCGAAGCAGTCTCTTTGCCCAATCATGGTACACTGTGCACCCATGCGAAAGAAGTGCAACTTTTTCACCATCTCTCATGCCGCGCTCAGGGTGTGGCGGCGCCGGTTGCTGATTGTCGTGGCGGCGTTGCTCTGCGCCAGTTGTACAACTGGCGCAGAGCAGCCCCAGGCTGAGCTCCAGTTGCGCAGCGCGATCTTGCTCTGGCACAATCTGCCCGAACCAGAAGCGACGGCCTTCGCCAATGTCATCGACCGCTATCGACGCGCCAATCCGGGCGTCGATATTGTCGTGCAGCCGCAAGGCGCAACGATGGAGGATGAATTTGTGCGCGCCACGCGCTCCGGCCTGGGGCCGGATTTGCTGCTCACGAACAGCGTCAACGTGGCGCCGCTGGCGAACGCCAACGCCTTGCTGTCGATCGACGACCAGCTCAACGCAGAGCAGCGCCAACGCTATCTCTCGATCGCCTTACAAACGTTGCGTTACAGCAACGCGCTCTATGGTCTGCCAGTCGCCATCGATACGCTCGTTCTCTACTATCACCGCGACCTGGTCGCACGCCCACCGACGACGGTCGATCAGTTGCTCCAGGCAGCCAGCGGCGGTCAGCGCGTCCTGATGAACAGCCAGTTCATTGACGCAATCTGGAGCGCCCGCGCCTTTGGCGTCGATCTCTTTGACAGCGCCGGTGAGCCGCAGGGCGCCACCGCTGGCATCGCCAACTGGCTGACGTGGATGGAACAGGTGCGCGACACGCCCGGCTTCATCACCGACGACAACACCGAAGCGCTGCGCAGCCGGTTTCTGGAAGGCGACATTCCGTACTATATCGGCCACGCCCACGAACTGAATCTACTGAGCAGCGCCTTTGGCGCCAGCCTTGGCGTGGCGCAACTGCCTGCCGGGCCAGCAGGCAGCGCCGGCCCGGTGCTGACGACAACTGCGCTGCTCTTCAACGCCATGTCGTCGCCGAACCAGCTCACACTGGCGCTCGACCTGGCGCGCTTCATCACCGGCAGCGACCAGCAGGCCGCCATGATGCGCGAGGCCAATGTCGTGCCGGCCAATGTGCGCACGCGCATCTCCGAGGGCTTATACCCCGAAGTAGCGACCGTCGAAGCGCAGGCGCGCACGGCGATCCCCTGGTATAACGATAGCGAGATTCAGGCCGTCTACGCTGCGCTGGCTAACGCCTACAATCAGACAATGGTGGGGCTGGCAAGCGCCTCGGAGGCCGCCGCCGCTTTGCAGGCAACGTTGGTGGCTGAGCATGGCTTCCCTGGCGCACCGATGGTGTCGTTGTGCATCGCCAGCGGCGAGCTGACCATTCTCACCGGCGACGGCGCCAACTACGCCACCATCCTCGGCGCCCTGATCGATTCTTTCAGCGAGGTCTGCCCCAACATCCGCGTGACCGTGACCCGCGTCGCCCAGAACGAGATTGGCGCAGTCGTTGCCAGCCGCACGCAACCGGCCGACCTCTTCTTCTTCCCGCATGGTGAAATGCGCGGGTTGATAGAAACCGGCGGCGTGCGCCCGATCACCGACTTGATCGACCCGGCGCTGGTGCAGCAGATGCGCCCCGTTGCGCTCGAGGCGGTGCGCGTCGATGGCGAACTCTATGGCGCACCCCTCTTCATCGACTTGCAGACGCTGTTCTACAACAAGGCGCGCGTGCCCGACCCTGCTGGCACGCTGGCAGATCTGCGCGCCCAGGCGCAGGCAGGCGTCCCGATCGTGCTGGACGCCGACTTCGAGTGGTCGTTCTGGGGCGTCGGCGCCTTCAGCGGGCGACTCTATGACGACAACGGTCAGTTTGCACTGGCGCCGCAAGCCCTGATCGACTGGCTCACCTGGCTGCAGGAATCGCAGAAAAACTTTGGCATCCGCACCGCCACCGCCCGCGCCACGCTCGAGGCAGACTTCGCCGCCGGCGCCACGGCTTATCTGGTGACATCCTCAGAGCAAGAAAATGAGCTGTTGCTCAACGTCCCCAAAGCCGACCTGAGTGTGGCATTGCTGCCTGAGGGGCCGGCTGGCCCTGGCCGCCCGTTTGTCTGGATCGACGGACTGATGGTCAACGCGGCGATCGACGACGCCCAACTCGATCTGGCCGCGCGTTTCCTTAATTTTGCCGCCGGCAGCGAGGGACAGGCGGAACTGCTGGCGCGGCATTTGCTGCTGCCCGCCAACAGCGCCGTGCGGATCGACCGCCACCCGAATGTGATGCGGATGGCCGAGCAGCTCCAGTCTGCACAACTGATTCAGGCGCAGCCCTGGCTGCCGTTGGTGTTCCGACTGGGGGACGCCGCCTACCGCCAGGTGTTGGTTGATGGCGTGGCGCCGACCGAGGCAGTGGCCGCAATGTACACCGCCCTGGCCCGCGACGGCGCCCGGTACGACATCACCGTGCCCACGCCACTGCCAACCGCCGCCGCCACAGAAGCGCCTGCGCTTGCGCCCACGCTCCCCGGCGCGGCGAGCGACGCGCCGCCCGCCGGTGAGTAGACTGCACCACAGAGGATTTGCCCTATGCTCGTCGATTTCTCGATCTTCTTTCAACGCCTCAGCGAACAGATGCGCCTCATGCTGATCATGCTCGAACGCGTGGCGGTGCAGCGTCAGCTTGCCGCGATCCTGCTGATCTTGCTGGTGGCGTGGCTGGCGCCAAAGCTGATCGACCTGGCGCTCAAACGCTGGGAGCGCCGCCCCGCTGAGGCGACCGCACCTGACGCACCGCCGCCACCCGCCACGCTGCGCACACGCGTGATCCGCTGGCTGCGGGCAGTAGACTTCATGCTCTTTCCGGCGATCTTCTTGCTGCTCGCCCAACGCGCCGTCCACCGCTTCGCCGACAATGGCTGGCCCTACGGTCTCATCGACGCGCTCACGCCGATCTTCTGGTTGTTGTTAGGCTACCGCTTTGTCGCTGGCATTGTGTTGGCTGCCCTGCCAGAACAACACTCGCAACGTTTCGCCAGCGAAGTGGTGCAGCCGACCCTGTGGATTCTGGTGCTGGTGATTGCGCGCAGCATCCTCTTTTCCACCCTCGGCATTGGCGAGATCACGCTGCTGACCTTCTCCGACGTCACCATCAACCTGGGCGACTTGCTCAACGCTGCGATCACGCTGTTGATGGCGATGTTAGCGGGCTGGGTGGCGCGCAACGCCGTGAACAACTTGATGGTGCGCAACCACGCCGAAAGCGACGTCGCCAACACGGTGAGCAATGTCACGCGCTATGCCGTTGTCAGCCTGGGCGCGCTGATTGCGCTCGGCATCCTGGGCGTCGACCTGGGCGCGCTGGCCTGGATCGGCGGCGGTCTCTCCGTCGGGCTTGGCTTTGGGCTGCAAGAGGTTTTCGGCAACTTCGTCAGCGGCATCGTGCTGGTCTTCGAACGCATTGTGCGCCCCGGCGACATTATCGAGGTGCAAGGCTTGCGCGGCGCCGTCACACGCGTCGCCATGCGCGCCACCGTCCTCAAGACCGCCGACAACAGCGAGATCTTTGTGCCCAATAAAGAGCTGATGACCAAACCCGTGCAGGCGATGACCTACTCCGACCGCACGGCGCGCGTGGCGCTGAATATTGGCGTCGCCTACGACAGCGATCTGGCGCTGGCGGAGAAGGTCTTGCTGGACACCTTGCAGCGTCACCCGCTCATCATGGCGGAACCGGCGCCCGGCGTGTTGATCACCAGCCTCGACCCTTACAGCATCAACTTCCTGGCATTCGGCTACGTGCGCGACTTCAGCGATTCGTTCCGCGTCAAGAGCGAGCTGTACCAGATGGTGCGCGACGCCTTTGCCCTGCACAAGATCGTGATTCCAACGCCGCGCCAGGAGGTCACCGTCGTCATGCCTGAGGAGTCGCCAGCCGGCCAGACCAACATGCTGACGCGACCAACGACGGCAGCGAGCGGCTGATCGCCACCCCGCTCACATGGTCCTCGGCACATTTGCATACACGCCACATTTGGCGAACTCATCGGGCTTTGCTACACTCGACGGCTGTGTCTGGAGTGGGCTAGGCTGGCAAGCTGAGCCTGCGCGACGACAACGAACTCGCAGTGAGGTGTTTTGTGCTGCTCCGCCAATTCGGGTGTGAGTCAGCCGAAGTGTGAAAGTGAGAAAAACGCATGATTAAACGCGCAAAAGAAGGTGAAGACAAGGTCAAAGTGACCTTCGTGTTGCCCTATGAACAGGGTCAGCCAGCCGTCTCCGTCGTGGGCGACTTCAACAACTGGGACGCCGCCGCCCACAAGCTGGTGAAGCGCGCCAACGGCACACGCAGCGTTTCGGTGACACTGGATGCAGGCAAAACCTATCGCTTCCGCTACTACGCCGCCGATGGCGTGTGGAGCAACGACAGCGAAGCCGACGGCTACGAAGTGAGCGAGCACGGTTCGGAGAATTGCCTGCTCAAGCTGTGAGAGCAAGGGCAGCAACGCAAAGGGGCGGTGGCTTTGCCACCGCCCCTTTGCGTTGCTGCAATCAGCCTTCTCACTCCGCCTTGAGCGCCTGCGCCGCCACATACTGCCAGGCAGACAACCCTGCCTTGGCGCCCTCGCCAATCGAAACTGGCACCTGCTCGGCGTAGACGGTCGTCACATCGCCTGCGGCAAAGAGGCCCGGCGTGCTGGTGGCGCAATTCTCGTCAATCACAATGTGCCCGTTGTGATCTAGCTCCACCAGGCCGCGCACGGCGCTGTTGTTGGGCAGCAACCCGAACTGCACGAAAATGCCCTCCTCAGGCAGCGTGCGCACCTCGCCGTTGATGCCGACCAGATCGATGCCCGTGACAAAATCGTCGCCAATCACTTGCTGCACCTCCCAGCCACGGAAGACGCTCACACGCGGATGGCTCAGGATGGCGTCCGCCTGCGTGCGATCCGCCACCGGCTGTGGCCGCGCTTCGATATAGTCGATGTGGCTGGCGAGCGGGATCAAGATTTGCAGCGCCGAGATCGAACGTTCGCCGCCGCCGATCACAGCCACATTGCGCCCGGCAAAGAGCGGTGCGTGCGAAATCGCCGAGTAGCTCAGCCCCTTGCCCCAATACTCCGCTTCACCTGTCACGAAGAGGCGCTGGGCGCGCACGCCGGTGCAAACCACCACCGCCGCGCCCTCGATCGTATCGCCGCCAGCCAGCGCCAGTCGGAAAGCGCCATCATCCAGGCGCTGCACGCGCTCGGCCGTCGCGCGCACGTGGTGCTGCAAGCCAGCAGCGACGCGCTGCGCCAACTCGTGCACCAGGCTGGCGCCCCACACGGTGTCCTGATTGGGCACATCGCGCAATGCAAAGGGATACGTGACCTTCCCGCCCAGGTCCGGGCTGACCAGGGCGACATTCAGATGGGCGTATAGCAGGTAGGCGGCAGCGGCCAACCCCGCCGGCCCACCGCCCAAAACAACTGCATCGAAGCGTTCAGTCATGGCGTCTACTCACTCGTCGTCTTGACCCGGCGAAGCGCAGCCAGCAGGCGCTCTGGCGGGTCGGCTTTGCTGACAAAGGCGCTGGCGCCGGCCGCCAACGCGTGACGATTGGCTTCCGGCCGGCCACTGAGCACAATGATGTGCAGGCTTGGGCAACTGGCGTACAAAGAGTTTATCACAGGGCGTGCACTTCCTGTAGTGTGCAAACCGGGCAATTCCCAATCCAGCAGGAGCAAGTCAGGATGATGCTCGACCGCGCCCGCCAGCAAACCGGCGACGTCGCTCGCTTCCGCCACGATCCTTACGTCTGGCTCATGCTCCAGCAAAAAACGCACCGCCGACCGCAGCGCTGGCTGGTCGTCGGCCAATAACACTCGCATCCGCACCTCTTTTGACTGGCAAACGCTGGAAAAAGCTCCCCCGCACGAGTGTACACGGGTTTTCGGCAGGAACAGCCGGGCAGCGGGGCAGACTTACACCTGCCGCGTGTGCAGTCCATTTCCTGGTCAGTTGACCAGGAAATGCGCAGGCGCGGCGCAGCAGCGCCTACGAGGTGTGTTCGCGGGGAAAGTGCACCAGGTTTTGCTGCAGCGCGTAGGCGACGGCCTCGGTGCGCGTGGTGGCCTGAAGTTTCGAGAGAATGTTGCTGACGTGGTACTTGATCGTGGAGCGGCTCACAACCAGCCGATCGGCGATTTCGTTGTTGTTCATGCCTGTCACCATCAGCGCCAGCACATCGCGCTCGCGCTCAGTGAGGTCGTGGCCGAGCGGCTGCTGGCGCGTCTGTGTGGCGCTGTGGATCAGCGCGCGCGTCGCCTCCGGCGCCAGTGTCGGGCGCCCGACGTGCGCCGAACGGATCGCGTTGACAAGCTCATCGGCGGAGACATTCTTGAGCAAGTAGCCAATGGCGCCGGCCGTCAGCACCCCCTGCACCAGATCATCCTCCTTGAAGCTGGTCAGTGCAATCACCTGAACCTCGGGATGTTTTTCGCGCAGCAGCCGGGTGGCGGTGGCGCCGTCCATCTCTGGCATCATCAAATCCATCAGCACGACATCGGGTCTGCAACGTTCGACCGCCGCCAGTGCTTCCACCCCATTTGCCGCCTCGCCGACCAGCTCCAGATCATCGTAGGCCAACAGAAAGGTGCTCAAGCCGCCGCGCACGACCGCGTGATCGTCCACCACCAGAACGCGGATAGGGGTTTGCGTCGAAGTCTCGTTCTCTGCCATCGCAAATCTACCTGTCAAGTTGTTTTGCTGTCGGGTTGTTGCCAGCGCAAGGTCACGACCGCGCCGGCGCCCGGCGCGCTCTCGATCACCAGCGTGGCGCCGATCGACTCCGCCCGCTCGCGCATGATCGCCAGCCCCAGGTGTTCGGGCGTGACGGTCGCCAGGTCGAAACCCTGGCCGTTGTCATGGATGGTCAGGGACGCCTGCACCTCATCAGCGTCCAACAGCACCAGCACACGCCCGGCGCGCGCATGTTTGGTCACGTTGTTCAGCGCCTCCTGCGCGACGTAGTAGAAGGCAACCTTGACGGCTGGCGGCAGTTGCGCCGTCCCATGCACCGACAGTTCGATCGAGATGCGGGCGCGGCCGCGCGCGGCCTCGGTCAACTGGCGCAGCAATTCTTCGATGCTGACCTCCATCAACGTCGCCGGGCGCAGTTCGAGCAGCAGGGTGCGCATCTCCGCCAGCGCGCCGCGCGTCAGTTGCCGCAACTCCTCAAGGCGGCGCATGCTCTCGTCGGGGTGGCGCTGCACCAGGCGCGGCAACACTTCCGCAATCAGGCTGGCGGAAAAAAGCGTCTGCGTCACAGAATCATGCAGATCGCGGGCGATGCGGTTGCGTTCGGCGGCGACGGCGACGCGCTCCGCCTGGACGCGCAGCCGCGCATTCTCGATCGCCAGCGCCGCCTGGTCGCCAAACATGGCGGCCAGCTCGATCTCCTCGGCGGAAAATCGGCGCGGCTCACGGTAATAGAGCATCAGCCCGCCGTAGAGTTCATCCTTGAGCTTGAGCGGCACCGCCAACTGCGCGCAGTAGTCGTAGCCATCCACACTCAGCAGCGGTGTATCGTCGACGCCACTGCCGGGCACGGCGCCAACCGTGTGGTGCTGCGAATCAGCCGCAGGATTGCCGTGCGCGGCGTAAAGTGCGGTGAGTTGCGCGGGCGAGATGCCGACGCCAGCCTGAAAGCTCAGCGGTTTATCGCCTTCGTGCAGTTGGTAGATGGCGCTGGCGTCAGCGCGCAGCAGTTCCCGCGCCTGCGCCACGATGATGTCCAGAATCTCCTGCAGCGGGCGGTTGGAGTTGAGCACCCGCAGGATGTCGCGCAGGCTGTCGGCGACGCGGCGCCGGCGTTCGATCTCGCGCGTGCGCTCCTCGACGCGACGCTCCAGGAGTTCTTCAGTCTGTTTGCGGCGTGTGATGTCGACAATCGAGCCGAGCACGATCAGCAAGTCGCCGCTGTGAAAGTAGCTCAACCCCACCTCGATGGGAAACTCGCTGCCATCGCTGCGGCGTCCCGCCAGGTCCAGCCCCGACCCCATCGGGCGCGTGTGGGGATTTTCGACAAAGAGGCCGCGATAGATGCGATGGTCGCTGCGGTAGCGTTCGGGGATGAGGAGTTCGATCGGCCTGCCCATTACCTCGCTCACCTGGTACTGGAACATGTCGGCCAGCTTCTGATTGGCGTAGAGGATGACGCCCGCCTGATCGACCGCCACGACCGCCACAGGCGACGCCTCGACGAGCCGCCACAGAAAGCGGCCCAGGCGTTCATCGGTTGGCGCTGATGGTGTGGCAAGCAATTCCGGCATGAGCGATGTGCATGTGTCTCCGAATCGATTTTTAGTCCATAAGTATACCACAGGGCGCGGGGCGACGCCGAAAATCGGCGCCAGCGATGCTAGGAGACTTCCCAACGCAGCGGCAAACGTTTGGGGCCGCGCACGATTGGGTTTGTCTGCCAGCGGAGGTCGCTGGACGGAGTCGCCAATTGCACCGCTGGCAGTCGGTCGAGCAGTGTGTCGAGCGCAACGCGCGCCTCCAGCCGCGCCAGCGGCGCGCCGAGGCAGTAGTGTGCGCCCAGCCCAAAGCCCAGATGGCGGGCGCCGCGCCGCGCCGGGTCGAAGACAGCGGGCTGCGGAAAGGCGCGATCATCGCGATGCGCGGAGGCCAACACCAGGCTGACGGCGTCCCCGCGCTGGATCGTCGCACCGTGCAACGCGATCTCCTCGGCGGCGAAGCGCATCGTCGCACGCTCAACCGGACCTTCGTAGCGGATCACCTCCTCAATGATCGGGGCGATCATGCTGCGGTCGCTGCGCACTGCCGCCAGCACTGCCGGGTGGGTGAGCAGGGTCAGCGCCTGGTTGGCGAGCAGAAAGACGGACGTTTCATGCCCAACCACGGTCAGCAGCAGGATCATGCTGAACAGTTCCTCCGTACTCAGGCGGTCGCCCGCCTCCTCGGCTTCCAGCAGACTCGTGATCAGGTCTGGCTGCGGCGCCCGCCGGCGGGCAGCGAAGATGCCCTGCAAGTAGTCGACAAAATCCTGCATCACCTGGGCGAGGCGGGCGGTCTTGCGTTCGTTGCGGACGGCGTCAACCGAAGGCGCCACCAGGATGTGCGACCAGGCGCGGAAGCGATGGCGGTCGCGGCTGGGGATGCCCAACAATTCCGCGATCACGGCAATGGAGAAGGGCAAGGCGAAGTCGTCCACGTAATCCATCGCCCCGCGCGGGACAAGGCGATCGAGCAGGTCGTGGGCGATCGTGCGCAAGCGCGGCTCCATCTGCTCGACCTGACGTGCGCTGAACGCTTTGTTGACCAGTGCGCGCAGCCGGGCGTGCGCCTCGCCGTCGGTGTTGAGCATGTGATAGGTCAGCAGGCGGTAGAGCGGCGGCGCCGGCGGGCGGGCAAGCAGTTGCGCCGGGGTGAGGGTGGCGTCAGCGTCCTTGACGAAACGGCGGTCGTCACGCAGCGCCGCAGCGACATCGTCGTAGCGGGTGAGAAACCACATCCGCGCCGCACCGTCACGGCTCACCCGGCAATAGGCAGGCGCCTCGGCGCGCAGCCGGGCATAGGTGGGATGCGGGTCCGCCTTGAACGCAGCACCGGAAAGCAACACCGCCAACGCCTCCACCAGGCCCTTACCCGTGTTGCAGGGTGGCGGTGACGATCGGTGGCGCCGTAGGGCCGGCGCTGCCGCCTGCTGGCTCCGGGGTGACGCCCATGCCGTCGAAATCATCCAGCGAGGCGTCCGGCGTGAAGACCAGCACGCCGCGGCCGTTGCTATCGACCGTAAAGACACCGCCGCTGGTGCGGACGCCGTTTTTGATCAGCCAGAATTGATAGACCTTGTCCGGCGGCAACGGTGGGAAGTTGTCGGCGCGCAACACACCAACGCCAGCCTGAGCAAGCCAGGCGACGGTGGCAGAGGCGGAGCTGCCACTTTGCGCGGGCGGCATGGCGTAGCTCTCGCCGGCGGCGGCCACGACTTGCGCCAGCAAATCGATCTGGCTGGTGACCGTGCTGGCAAGCGCAGCTTCCTGGTTGCGCAACCTGTTCAGCTCTGCGCTTTGGGCATCGATCTGCTGTTGCTGGGTGGCGAGTTGCGCCTGCTGAACTGCCATCGCCGTCGCCTGCGCTGTGATCTGGCGGTGCAGCAGCGAATTTTCCGCGCGCAAGTCCGCAGCCGTGCGCAACCACCACAGGTTCAGCGCCAGCAACACAACCGCCGCGGCGGTCGCCATCATCGCCGTCCACTGCGGCCAGCGCCAGCGACGCCCAGCGCCTGGCGCTGGCCGCAGCGCTGACGGACGCCCCGCCGCGGGTGCGCCAGCCAGCGCGACGCGCAGCTTCGCCTCCAGCGCTGGCGGCGGAGCGACTGGCGGCGCCGCAAAATGCAGTGCATCGATCAGGCGCGCATAGGCGGCAAGCTCCTCCTCGGCGCTGTGCACATGCGTCAGGTGGCGACGCACAAATGTGACCTCTTCCGGGTCGGCGGCGCCCAGCGCAAAGGCAGGCAGCAGCGCCAGCAGGTGCGCATCGGGCTGTGGCGTCAGGTTTGCGTCCGGAGAGCGTGCCCCGGCAGACAGCGAATCGTTCATCTCATTCTAAATAACGTCGCAACGATGGCATTTGGATGCCTGTCACGGATCGATTGTGCGCGTAGCCTCTTCCCACAGTGCGCGCAGCCGCTGCATGCCCGCGCGTAGCCGCGTCTTGACCGTGCCCAGCGGGATGCCCAATCCTGCAGCCAGCTCGCTGTGGGTGTAGCCACGATAGAAAGCCAGCTCGATCAATTCGCGCTGCTCAGATGGCAATTGTTGCAGCAAGTCGCGCAAAAGCTGCCCGTCTGTCCAGTCGCCTATGTCCAGCGAAGCCGGGCCAGGCTCGGCTTCGTCGCGCGGCTGCCAGTCGTCGATGGGATGGCGCCCTTCACGCCGCAACCGGTCGATGGCGGCGTTGCGGGTGATGGTGAGCAGCCAGCTACTCAGTTGCCCCAATGCGGGATTCCACCGTTCAGGCTGCTGCCAGAGCTTGAGAAAGACATCCTGCGTCACCTCTTCAGCCAGCCCAGGGCGGTGTAGCGTGCGCAGCGCAAGGCTGTAGACCAAACCGCCGTAACGCTGGTAGAGCGTCAACAGGGCGGCCTGATTATGTTCTATGAGCTGGCTGAGTAATGCGATGTCGGTTGGCTCAGTCATGATCACGGCATGGTGGCGGCGGTTGCTGGTGTTGCATTGTGTGCGGATGTCGCCCGATTGTCAACTGTGGGCGCGTCTGCTACACTGCACGCTATGGCAAAGAAAAAATTGCAGGGGCAGGTGGCGATTATTACAGGGGGCGGACGCGGCATTGGCGCGGCGGCGGCGGCGCGCCTGGCGGCGGCGGGCGCAAAGCTCGTGCTGGCCGCGCGCAGTGAAGAAGAGGTCGAGGCTGTGGCGGCGACGCTGCGCCGTCAGGGGGCGCAGGCGTTGGCTGTGCCCGGCGACGTGAGCGACCCTGAAGCGGTGGAAGAGATCGTCGAGAGCGCGCTCGAACAGTTCGACCGCGTCGACATCCTTATCAACAACGCCGCCGTCATCTGGCCTCTGGAGGAAATCGTCTACGCCGACCCTGACGAGTGGACATACAACATCAACACCAACCTGATCGCTCCCTTTCTCCTGGTGCGCAACGTGTTGCCGGTGATGCTGGAGCAGCGCTATGGGCGGATTCTGAACATCAGCAGCGGGGCTGCTTCCACGCCCATCCTCGGCGGCAGCGCCTATTGCGCGTCCAAAGCCGGGCTGGATATGTTCGCGCGCGTGCTGGCGTTGGAAGTTGCCGAGACCGGTGTGTCGATCAACACCCTCAACCCAGGTCAAGTTGACACGGCGATGCAGGAGGACATCCGCAGCGTCGACACCACCGGCACGCGCCTGGACAATAGCTGGTTTCAAGAAATTCACGCGCGCGGCGAACTCGCCACCCCAGAGAGTGTGGCTGACCTGATCTACTGGCTGGTTGGCCCGTGGAGCCGCAACCGCAACGGCGAGTTCTTCAATGCCACCGACCCCACCTGGGTGGCGCAAGTGCACCGCGACCTGGCTTGACGCCTTGCCCTGTGCTGCGAGAGGCTGTTCGTATCAATTCAGATTCGACGCAAGGGGGGCAGTGACGCCGAAGCGCCCAGGGAATAACGACACTGAAGACTCATGCAAATCGCGCAAGTGGCGGCTGAACACGCCGACCAGCTGCCGGTGTCGCCAGGCAGCTACATTCTTGTCCTGCGCGCCGATCAACACGCAACCATCACGGTGGGGCGGCTCGGCGCAGTGCACATCGCGCCTGGCTGGGTTCTGTACACAGGCAGCGCCTTCGGGGCAGGCGGGCTGCGCGGGCGTGTGCGTCATCACCTGCGCCCGGTGACGCGCCCACACTGGCACATCGACTATCTGCGCCAGGCATGCACGGTGGTGGAAATCTGGTGCAGCGTCGATGCCCGACGCTGGGAGCACACCTGGGCGGCGGTTCTGGCGCACGCCGCCACACCTATCCCTGGCTTCGGCGCATCCGACTGTCACTGCGTCGCTCATGCCTTCCACCAGACGCACCGACCGGCGCTCGCCTGTTTTGTGGCAGACATGGAGCGTTGTCGCCAGCTTTGCGACACAACTGCGACACAACAAGGTATTGCTGATAGCTAGGTTAAGGCTTTATGCCGCTCGTGTTGCGTGTTGCGTGTTGCGTGCTACGTCATGCATGCCGTGTAGCTCGTCCATAACTTGTTTGCCTAACAATCAATCGCGAAACGAGGAGGGGCGCGATCGTGTGACGCAGCGACTGCCCGTGCAAGTCATCGCCTCCGACGTGACAGCGTCGTCCACCGGAAATGTCCGGCTGGAAGCTGCACCTGCAATGACCGAATCGATGCGCCAGGCTCCATGAGGCAACTTCAGCGTTCACGCCTCGATCTGGATGGCTGGCTCCGCTGCCGACGCTGGCGCAGGGCGGCGTGCAGTGCGCAGCGCCTGTGCCACCGCCTCCGCCAGTTCCTTGATTGGCGGTGGTTTGGCAAGCCACCCACTCAGCCCCTGTGACCTCAGTTCTTCCAGATCGACGCCCAACGCGTGGCCGGTGAGCAGGATCAGGGGGATGGCGCAGCCGCGCCGTTGCATCTCCTGCAGCAGACGCAACCCTCCTGATTGCGGCATCACCACATCGCTCAGGACCAGATCGATGGCGCTCGCCTGCTCCTCCAGCATCTGGAGCGCAGCAACCCCGTTGCTGGCTTCACAGGTGCGATAGTGCAGGATGCCAAGCAACTCCACCAGAGAGCGGCGCACCACCTCTTCATCTTCCACTACCAACACGAGTTCGCCATGACCATGCGGCAGGTGCGCAAGGCTCGCCGAGGCAAGGACAACATTGCTGCCGTCCAACACTTCAACCGCCGGGAAATAGAGCGAGAAGGTCGCACCGGCGCCCGGCGCACTCTCAACCACGATGTGCCCCTCATGCTGTGCCACGATGCCGTGCACCTGCGCTAACCCTAAACCCGTGCCCTGACCCGGCGGCTTCGTCGTAAAAAATGGCTCGAAGATGTGGTTCAACACATCCGGCGTCATGCCGACGCCCGTATCACTGACACGCAGGTGCAGCCAGTCGCCGGGGAGCATCGTGGGGAGGGGCGTCGCCGCCGCGTCGAGGTGGACCCGGCTCAATTCAATGCGCAACAGCCCGCCATGCGGCATAGCGTCGCGCGCGTTGATGGCGAGGTTGAGCAAGAGTTGCTGAATCTGCGTCGGGTCGGCGCGGATGATGTGCTCTGCCTGGTCATAGTGCAGTTGAATCTCGATGTTCTCTGGCAGCGTCTGCTTCAAGAACTTGTATTGTTCCTTCAGCAGCGGCAGCAGGTCGAAGGTATGCCGCTCCATCACAGACTGTCGGCTAAAGTCGAGGATCTGCCGGATCATCTGGGTGGCGCGCAATGCCTGCTCCTGGATGGTGTTCAGCTTGCTGCGTTCGCGCTCGCTCAGGCCGGCGGTCTCGCCAAGCAGTTGCGCGTAGGCAACGATCACCGACATGATATTGTTGAAGTCATGAGCGATGCCCGCCGCCAGTTGCCCCACCGCCGCCAGCCGCTCCTGCCGCTCCAACTGCCGATGCAGCGCGCGGCGTTCGGTCACATCGCGGATCACCAGCACCCAGCCGGCGGCAAGCGGGCCGGCAGCCACGGGCTGCGCCGCCACCTCGAACTCCTCCGCAGAGGTGCGCACGAGATGCCACCCGCCAGGCGGGGACGGCGACAAAATCTCATCCAACAAGCGATTCCCTAGCCGGGTGAGGGGCCCCTCAAGCGCGTCGGGCGCCAGCCTGCCCAGCAAAACCTCTGCCTGGGGATTGGCCTGCACGATGCGGAGCGTTGCGTCCAGCAGCGCCACGCCATCCGGCACGCTGCGCATGATCTGCGCCAACTGGTCGGCTTGCATCTGCACCTGCGCCAGCAGTTGATTGCGTTCGCGCTCTTCCTGCACGCGCGCCGAAATATCCTGCTTGACGCCGATGAAGTGGGTGATCACCCCAGCATCGTTGGTCACCGGTGTGATCGTCTGCTCCTCATGATAGAGGCTGCCATCCTTGCGGCGGTTGATCAGTTCGCCCCGCCAGACGTTGCCGGAGAGGATCGTATCCCACATCTGTTGGTAGAAGGCTGGCGAGTGCTTGCCTGAGCGCACCAGTTCCCGTGGATTTTTCCCAATCGCTTCGGCAAGGGTGTAGCCGGTCAATGTCGTAAAAGCCGGATTCACCCATTCGATGGCGCCGTTGCGGTCGGTGATCACAATGCCATTGGCGGCTGCTTCCAACGCAACGAGGCGCAGGCGATGCTGTTGTTCGCTGAGCACCTTCTCAGTCACATCCCGGTCGACGCCGATCAAGCGCTGCGCTTTCCCTGCCGCGTCAAAGGTGACTTCAACGTCTGATTCTATCCAGCGCACCTCACCATCCGGTCGCACGATGCGGAACAGGTGATGAAGGCGCGTCCCGCTGCCCACCTCAATGCGCTCGGCTTCCACGATCTGGGCTAGATCATCGGGGTGGACAAGGGCGCGCCACGCCGCTTGCGACGGCGTGAAGCTCTGACGCGCGACGCCGTAGATCGCGTACATCGTGTCATCCCACACATCAACGTCATTTTCCAGGTCCGCTTCCCAGATGCCCAATCCAGCAACTCGCGTCGAAATCGAGAGCCGGCGCGGGAGGGTGGTCAACCCGGTGTTGGGCGCCTGAGGTTCAGGTTTGTGATCATCTTCGACCAGGTTCGTTGTCACCGCTTGCCTCCATACTCCAATCGCGCCTATCGCATCTGCGCCAGGCTATCACGCCTGTAATAACACCTTGCCCTTCGTCTGCCGACCTTCGATGTAGGCGTGCGCGGCGGCGGCGTCCGCCAATGGGAAGATGCGGTCGATGCGCACGTCCAGCTCGCCCGCCTGCACCCAGGCGAAGAGATCGCCAGCGCGCTGCAAGAGTTCGGCACGCGTGGCGATGTACGCGCCCAGACTGGGTCGCGTCAAATAGAGCGATCCCTTCTGGTTGAGAAGCTGCGGATCGAAAGGCGCCACAGGCCCGCTCGCCTGCCCCCACAACACCATCATCCCACGCGGCTTCAGACAATCCAGCCCGCCCGCGAACGTGCTCTGCCCAACCGAGTCGTAGACAACGTCGACGCCAGCGCCCCCCGTCAGCCGTTTGACCTCGCTCACAAAATCCTCTTGTGTGTAGATGATTACGGCGTCGGCGCCGGCGCTGCGCGCCAGCGCGGCCTTCTCGGCTGTGCCCGCCGTGGCAATGACGTGCGCGCCGGTGCGTTTGGCGACCTGCACCAGCAGCCGCCCGGTCCCGCCCGCCGCGGCGTGGATCAACGCTGTATGCTGGCTCCCCAGCGGGAAGGTGCTGAAAGCCAGGTAATGTGCAGTCATGCCTTGCACCATGAGCGCCGTCGCCACATCCAACCCGATGCCCGGCGGCGCCAGCGCCAGTCTGGCGGCGGGCACAACCGCGTATTGAGCGTAGGCGCCGTTGATCATGCAATAAGTCACGCGGTCGCCCACTTTCACTTCTGTCACATCCTCCCCCACTGCGTCGACAACGCCGCCGGCTTCCAGACCCGGCGTAAAAGGCAACGGCAGCTTGTACTGTCCCAGCCGCTGATAGATGTCGATGAAATTCAGCCCGGCGTACTCGATCTTGACGCGCGCCTGGCCCGGACCTGGCGCCGGGATGTCGAGCGTCTCCAGTTGCAGAACCTCGCGCCCGCCTGTGGCATGAATTCGAATCGCCTGCATCGTATTTGACATGGCAGCATACCCCCTGAAAATGAATTTGGGCTTACGCAGATTCTGGTGCGTCACCTTCCTGGAAGCTGAGAGCTTCCAGGAAGGTTGCTGATGGCAGCATACCCCCTGAAAATGAATATTGCGTAAAAACAGTCCGGCTCCCGGCCAGACAGGCGCGATACAGCGCGCCCTCACCCCGCAATGTTGAGAAGTTGCTATCGCTACCCGGTTGCTGCCAACGGCAGCCACCGTTTTTCGAGTTTGCAGATCACAGTGTATGCCGGATCGAAGACATTGCCGATCTCGTAATCCACCGCCTGCCCCAACAAGGTTTGCGCATGAATCGGCGTCATGCCGTACTCCTCCTGCAACCAGCGCGCCATCTCCGTGGTGGCATGCTGGAGCGCCTGGTCTAGCGGGCGCGCATTGCCGGCGGTGAAGATATGGGTGGTCGTCTCGCCGCGCGGCCAGTTGGTGCGCCGTCGCTTCTGCAGGTCAACCGTGAACTGGACGTCGCACGAAATCTCGACGCCCGTGCCGGCGATTTCGCCCGCGCCCTGCAGCGCGTGCCCATCGCCCAGGAAAAAGAGCGCGCCGGGCGCAAAGACAGGGAAGTAGACGGTCACGCCAGCGACGAAGCCCCGATAATCCATGTTGCCGCCCTGCGGCCCGGAGGTCGCTGTTGAAATCGCCTCGCCGCCAGCAGGGGCGACGCCAAAACAGCCTAACATCGGCGCCAGCGGCAGCGCCAATCCCCCCGGCGCCTCTGGATCGACGAGGGTGGCGACGCCTGCCGCGACGTCGACGT
>Ga0272446_1001256_pt1 | contig 37362 bp, 35 predicted proteins | sample YNPCB0061_FD_194587 | JGI IMG/M metagenome (GOLD analysis project Ga0272446, IMG submission 194587) | Hot spring microbial mat communities from Yellowstone National Park, WY, United States - YNP-CB-006-1 | ecosystem: Environmental > Aquatic > Thermal springs > Hot (42-90C) > Sediment | place...
GACGCATTAAAGCACTTGAGGTTTTCCTGTCTGCTGACGGCAGGAGAGGGATTTAGGGTGTGGAAGCCAAAATTGATACTATTGAATTAAATTTAAGTATCGGCAAGGTGCGGTAAGTCCAAAACAGCGCGAAAAAGCACCAGCCTATTACCCAAAAGCTATTAATTATACTAATTACGACCTCAATCCTAGAAGGATGCTTGGGAGGATCGGTACAAGAATGACCTTGCGACCTATCACTGGATGGTCTGTGGCGAGTTTTTGAGAACAGGCTTTATCATGCTCTATCTTTTGGAAAAGGCTGTATTTTTCCCAAGAATGGCAATCATCCTTTGTTGGAGAAGTTGTAAAATTATTTTGCAGTAATTCCTCGCCGCTGGGCATGGACAGTTTAGCACTATTGTCAATTGGTTTGGGTATATTGCTGGGGTTTATGATTCTGGGCAATGTGTTTCGCATTGTGTTGAGTTGGTATCCGCAGATTGAACTCAAGCAATTCCCTTACAGCCTGATTTACTACCCCACCGAGCCATTACTCTTTTTGCTCCGCCAACTGATCCCACCCTTGGGAGGAGTGGATATGGCTCCCGTGACAGCGGTGGCATTGTTTAGCTTGATCCGTGAGCTGCTGCTGGGGCAACAGGGCATACTTACCCTCATGCAATTGCATTAGTAGCTTACAGCCTTTCGTAGATAGCGATCTCAGGGCTATTTTTGCTGACTAGCCAAAGCTGTTTGCCGTCCAGTTTGCTTACCCTGAACTGCCTTACGCTGTTTTGGTGCTTGATCTGAAGCTGGCATTGCCTGACCGACCAACTGGCGTTCACTATTTCGGGGCGCTGATGCAACCAGGAGCTAAACTTCAGCCTGTTCCCTGACCGCTCAAAACGCATCTCTTGGAATTCGCAAGCACTGGAAATACACACCCAAGAGCCAATTAGGCGCTGTGGTGCTACATTGCAGGCTTCAGCCACATTACCACCCATAGCGATCGCCCCAAACAGGGAAGTAGCCAATAATAATTTCATGAAATTACTGTTCAGTAGTTAAGTTACTTAAATTACTTAGGTACTGACTGATGGCGCGCTCTGCTAGTTCCTTCATAGACAGTTTGTGGCGCTGAGCCGTTTGCTTCAACTGCTGATAAACTGGGGTGGAGAGGTTAATACGATGGCGCTCATCCTTGCGTTTCTGCTGGTATTCATAGTTCTCAGCATAGTGGCGCAGGTCATCTAGCCCTTTGCGATCGCAAAAATCACCGAAGCGTTCCCCTGACAGGCGATCGCTCTTGAAATAACTAAACAGCGGCTCGAGGTGATACTCCAACTGATCTAGGGGCAACTTTTGCATATAGGGTTCTGCCAGACGAGTGGATGGCAAATTACCGCCCAACCACAGTTGATATTCATTACTGCCACTGCCCACAAACCCCAACTCTGCCATGTACGGTCTGGCGCAACCATTGGGACAGCCCGTCATGCGGGTCACTATCTCCTCTTGGGACAAACCCAGCCGATCCAGCAACTGGCGGATGCGTTGCAGAACGGTGGGCAAAATGCGCTCCGACTCCGTAATCGCCAAACCACAGGTGGGCAGGGCGGGGCAAGCCATGCTGTAGCGCACTAGGGGATCAATCTGCTCGGGGTAGGGGATGCCATACTGTTGCAAAATTGCCTCCATTTGCGGTTTGACAGCGGGGCTGATTTCACACAACAACAGGTTGTGGTTAGGGGTGAGGTGAATGGGTAACTGAAACTGCTCGGTGATTCTGCGCAGGGCAGTTTTGAGTTGGTAGCCTTGAATATCAGCTACTCTGCCATTAGTGATGGACACCCCAAAGAAGTAGTTGCCGTCTCCCTGCTCATGCCAACCCAGATAGTCCTTATATTCCCACGGGGGCAGTTCCCTGGCAGGGGCGAGGGGAAAGGGATAATAGTCGAGAAGCACTGACTTAAACCTATCTACCCCCCAATCGTTGAGCAAATACTTGAGGCGGGCGTGTTTGCGATTGAGGCGATCGCCGTAGTCCCGTTGCAGGGCAACAATGGCTTTGACCACCCGATACACCTCACTGGCGGGGGCAAAGCCAATGCAGTCCGCCAAACGCACAATGGTTGCCTCGTTGTTGTGGCTTCGTCCCAAACCGCCACCGACATACACATTAAAGCCCTCCAGTTCCCCCGCCTCATTGACAATCACCACCAAACCCAGATCGTTGGTGAATAGATCGACGGAGTTATCCCCGGGGACAGCGATGGCAATTTTGAACTTGCGGGGCAGATAGACATCGCCATAGATCGGCTCAGGACAATTGGGGATATTGGTATTCACCCTGCCCAAACCCTGTTCATTGCGGGCATGGGTAACTTCCACTGCTTCTCCTGTAATCACCTGCTCCCCATCCAGCCAAATTTCATAATATGCCCCGCCCTGAGGAGCCAGCAGGTCAGCAATGTGCACCGCATATTGCCGGGCATATTGGTAGGCGGGCAAGTGCTTAAACGGCGCGGGGGGAGCCATCACATTGCGGTTGATGTCGCCGCAGGCTCCCGCCGTAGAACCCATCTGCTCGGTGATGTGGCGGATTACCGTTTTCAAGTTCTCCTTGAGAATGCCATGAATCTGAAACCCCTGCCTTGTGGTTGCCCTGAGCGTGCCATTGCCGTACTGATCTGCCAGCCGATCCAACACCAGATACAACTGCCACGGGACAATGCCTGCGGGGGTGCGGGTGCGCAACATCATGCTGTATTGGGGCGACTCACCTCTAGCTTTAGCTGACTCGTAATCCCGATTTTTTTGTTGATAGGAGCCGTGAAACTTGAGTAACTGGATACCATCATTGGAGAAGTAGGGCTGAGGTGCGCTCAACTCCTCAGCAAGACTGCCTCGCAAAAAGTTACTCGACTGCTTGAGCAATTCTACTTTGGAGCGTCTAATAGTGTCTGTCATGGAAAGTGAGAAACAAGTCAATAGATTAGATTATCCCATACGCCCCTAGATATTTAGAGGATTGTAAGTAATCTTAGTAGATAAGGGCAGTGCGGTTAGCAAGGTGGCGAGCAGGAATCGTAAAATAGAGCACAATATAAAATATAACTTGAGAAACAATAAAACTTTTTGTGCTTGACCTGCGGCTAATTATCGACCTAGTAATTGTTTTGACAGCGGCGACATTGGGGGGACTGCTGTCAGCGCGGCTGAAACTTCCTGTGATTTTAGGTTACATTGGCGGCGGCATTGTCGTTGGTCCTACGGGCTTGGCTTTGATCAAAGAAATTATTCAGGTAGAAACTCTGGCGCAGTTGGGAGCGGCTTTTTTGCTGTTTGCGCTGGGGGTGGAGTTTTCTCTAGCGGAACTAAGAAAGGTACAGCGCATTGCCCTCGGGGGTGGCTGTCTGCAAATCCTAGTTACAGTTGGGATCACAGCTTTGGTATCTCTGCTGATTGGCTGGGTGACTACCCCTGTGCAAGGGATTTTTTTGGGGTGCATTTTGTCCCTGTCGTCGACGGCGGTGGTTCTGCGGAGCCTGATGGAGCGTAATGAAACAGAAACAGTGCATGGTCAGGTGAGTTTGGGCATTTTGATCGTGCAGGATATTGCTTTGGGGTTGATGCTGGCGGTAGTGCCTGCCCTAGACAGTGCCGAAGAGATGGGTCAAGCGTTAGTGCGGGCGCTGTTGGTTACGGCGTTATTTGCGGGGGCGGCGATCGCTGTGGGGCGGTGGTGCATTCCCCCATTTTTGCGCTGGGTAGCGGGTACCGAGAGCAAGGAACTGTTTTTGTTGAGCGTGATCCTGCTGTGTTTGGGTATTGCTTTGGTGACCGAAAGTTTGGGTTTGTCTATTGAGATGGGGGCGTTTGTGGCGGGGCTGATGATCTCGGAGGTGGAGTATGCGGATCAGACCCTGACCTATGTGGAGCCTCTGCGGGATGTGTTTGCTACTTTGTTTTTTGCCGCCATTGGCATGCTGATCGATCCCCTGTTCCTGTGGCAAAACCTAGAGATTATTTTGGGCTTGGTGGCGATCGCCATGGTGGGCAAGTTCCTCATTGTAGTACCTGTGGTTAGCGCGTTTCGTTACCCCTTACAGACAGCAATTTTTAGTGGTGTTGCCCTCGCCCAAATTGGGGAGTTTTCTTTTGTCCTCGCCACTGAGGGGCAAAAATTGGGCTTGGTGTCCCGTGCGGTGTATCTGCTGATTTTGGGCACTACGGCAGTGACGCTGATGCTCACCCCTTTTCTGATCAAAGCCATACCTAGTATTTTGCAGTTGTGTCAGCGTGTGCCTCTCCTAGCCAGATGGCTGAATCAAGCGGACTTTCCCCAAGCTATTAACCAGTCTAACCCTCTGGGAGAGCATGTGATTGTCTGCGGCTATGGCAGGGTGGGACAGAATATTGTCAGTCTGTTGTTGGCACGGCAATACCCCGTAGTGGTGATCGAGCAGTCTGAAGCACGGGTACAACTCCTGCGGGATCAGGGCATTCCCTATATTTATGGCAACTGTGCCAGTGTCTATGTGTTGGAAGCGGCACGGATTCGCCAAGCGCGATCGCTAGTGTTGGTGGTCTCTGACCCCGTAACCTGCAAACTGTGCTTACAGGAAGCACTGAAACTAGCTCCCCACCTCGATGTAGTCGCCCGTGCCTGCAAAGATAGCGACATCGACTTGCTCTATCAGTTGGGGGCAAAAGAAGTAGTCCATCCTGAATTTGAAGCCAGTTTGGAACTATCTACCCACCTGCTGTTGGTTTTGGGTGAAACGCCCCAGATGGTGGAACGAGAGGTGATGGCGGTGCGTCAGAGCCGCTATGCTGACTTTCGCCCCGATATTGCTTGCCCCCTCCCTGCCATTACAGAAACGCAGTTGGAACTGATGATGTCCAGCACTGAGTAGAGTCTGCTACAATCTGCCCAAACTTAGCCCAGCATCTCTGCGAGGTAGGGTCATGTCCTTTGTGTTTTTGGCAAAAGTGCCATTTGACAACGCACCGCTAATCATTACTCAAGCAATCAATCAGGGCAGTAATATCCAGCTCAACGGACAGCCGTGGGCAGGTCGCTGGCTGAGGCAGGGGGGGCAGTTTTTTGTAGAGGAGACTTGGGCGACCAATGCCTTGGGGATCGCCTTTTTGCCTGCTAATCAACCCAATCCACCTAGCAATAGACAGCGGATTAAATGGTTTTCTAGTCCGCAATTTTTGTCTGTAACTTTTGCTACCCCTCCTAACTATCGTTTTGTTGCCCTGCCCAGCTTTGCTGAAAAGTGGCGGATGACAGCTAGGGGCGATACTTTGCAAATTACTACACCCCCTGCCAAGTTACTGGCTGTGCGAACTAGCAGACAAACGGGGGGCGATCGCTTGGTGTTGGAATTAGATGCCCCTGCGCCCTTTCAAGTCCAGCGATCGGCAAATGGCACGGTCTTGGTGATCAATGCTAGCAGTAGTGCCGAGTTAGCCCGCCAACAGTTCAGCGGGGCGGTGGTCAGCAGTCTGCGCTTGCAAAGTCAAGGGAATAGCACTGTTTTGTCCATCAATGCCCCCATTGAGCCAGAACTGGATACCTTGAGCAATCCCTACAGGCTAGTGCTGGATTTTCGCACCAGTCCTGCACCCAGTCGCAGTGCCGTGAATAGTAGGCTCTGGGCAAATGGCATCGCCGTTATCGAGCAGACCGTAGCTATCCCCAATTCCCCTGAGCAGTTTCAGGTACACGCCCTCGAGATCGACCCCAAGCAGGTGGTGATGCGCCCCATGTGGAGTAATCCTCTAGGTATGTTTGGCACTAGCCCCCTCAAGGCTATGGCAGAACTGTGGCAAGCTACAGCGGCGATCAATGCGGGCTTTTTTAATCGCGATCGCCGTTTGCCTGTGGGCGCAATCCGTTCTGAGGGGCAGTGGTTGGCGGGAGCCGCTCTCAACCGTGGGGCGATCGCATGGAACGATCAGGGAGAAGTGCTAATCGATCGCCTGAACTATACCGAGCAACTGGAACTGCCGAATGCTAAGTTAGCGATCACTAACCTGAACAGTGGCTATGTGCAGACAGGGGTGGCTCGCTACACCAGAGGGTGGGGGGAGTATTACCAGACCATGACTGATAACGAAATTCTGGTCTTGGTGCAAAATCAGCAGGTTACAGGACAGTTCCAATCAGGGCAGGCGGGACAATCGCAAATCCCCATACCCCAAGATGGCTATTTGTTGGTTCTGCGGGGTGTGCCTGAATTGGTCAATACTCTGGCGATCGCCACGCCAATTAGCATCAGTGCTGGGATCAGCCCCGCCAGCTTTGCCCAGTTTCCCCATGCGATCGGGGCGGGTCCCTTGCTGTTAAAAAATAGCCAGATCGTGCTTAACCCTGCCCTAGAGAGTTTCAGCCCCGCTTTTGCTGAGCAGAGAGCGCTACGCAGTGCGATCGCCACCACCAAATCAGGCAAAATCCTGTTGGTTACAGTTAATGCCTCCCCGCAAAACACCCTGCCCACCCTGAGCCAGACCGCCCAGGTGTTACAACAGCTAGGGGCAGTGGATGCCCTCAACCTAGACGGTGGCAGTTCAGCGGGTTTATATCTGGGCGGAAACCTGCTAAATCGCGAGAATACTTCAGCAATTCACAATGCGATCGGCATCTTTCTCAATCAGCCCGCGCCTAAATAAGTAGCTGGACAAAAAGGATAATAAGGATAAATTTTCGTCCCTCACTCTAAATGATAGAGGCTTGACCTATCGTTTTTGGCTTCCTTTTTCCCCTTTGCTCTAAGTCTTAGCGTGTCCTAAAACCCTGCATATTTAACAGCCGCCTGTCGGCACAGGTCGACGCTTGGCAGTTGATGACTTTGAGGCAATAGAGCAAATAACCAATTATCAAAATCTGTTAACTCGCCTGAGGAATTACGGCGTAGAGCGATCGCACCGCATTGGTTTTGCGCTACTATAGAAATCCACCGTAAAACTACGGTCTATTTTGAGTTATTTTTATGAGCAGGAGCGCCCTCACTCCTGTTAATATATTCTTAATCTAATATGCAAAAGGAGCAACCACAGGTAACCCACAATTATGTCCAAGCGCACCAAAAACTCTACTGATATTGGCTTCACCCGAGATGACTTTGCCGCTCTTCTAGACAAATACGACTACCACTTTAATCCTGGGGACATCGTACCAGGCACAGTTTTTAGCATTGAGCCAAAGGGAGCGTTAATAGACATAGGTGCCAAAACCGCCGCCTTTATCCCCATTCAGGAAATGTCCATCAATCGGGTAGATCAGCCCGAAGAAGTGCTACTGAACAACGAAACCAGAGAATTTTTTATCCTCAGCGAAGAAAACGAGGAAGGTCAACTCACCCTGTCCATTCGGCGCATAGAGTACATGCGGGCATGGGAGCGGGTACGCCAACTACAACAGGAAGATGCCACCGTGCGTGCCAAAATCTTTGCCACCAATCGGGGCGGTGCATTAGTGCGGATTGAAGGACTGCGCGGCTTTATCCCTGGCTCTCACATCAGCACCCGCAAGACCAAAGACGATCTGTTGGAAGAAGAACTACCGCTGAAATTTCTCGAAGTGGACGAAGAGCGTAACCGTCTGGTACTGAGCCATCGCCGTGCCCTCGTAGAGCGCAAGATGAACAAGCTAGAGGTGGGGGAAGTAGTAATTGGTGTGGTCAGGGGGATCAAGCCCTACGGCGCTTTCATTGATATTGGTGGAGTGAGTGGGTTACTGCACATTTCGGAAATTTCCCACGAGCACATTGAAACTCCCAACAATGTCTTTAATGTCAACGATGAGTTGAAAGTGATGATCATCGACCTCGATGCGGAGCGGGGAAGGATTTCCCTGTCCACCAAGCAGTTAGAGGCAGAGCCTGGGGACATGATTCGCAATCCCCAAAAAGTTTATGACGGAGCCGAAGAAATCGCCGCCAAATATCGGGAGCAGATGAATACACCCCCTGCTAGTTTGGTGATTCCTGTAGCGGTTGACCAAGAGCAACCAGAGGCGGTAGCTGTCTAGCCTGACTCGAAGATGACTTTGCCCCTGATTCAGGAATCTCAGCGTCTGCAAAATCGGCTCAAAGAGATTCCCCTCGAGCCAGGGGTATATTTCATGCGCGATCGCCACGATCAGGTACTCTACATCGGCAAGTCTAAAACCTTGCGTAATCGGGTGCGTTCCTACTTTCGGGACAGTCAAGAACTCTCCCCTCGCATTGCCATGATGGTGCAGTTGGTCTATGAGGTGGAGTTCATTGTCACCGATACGGAAGCGGAAGCCCTTGCCCTCGAAGACAACCTGATCAAGCAGTACCAACCCTACTACAATGTCCTGCTCAAAGACGACAAGAAGTATCCCTATGTCTGCATCACTTGGTCAGAGGACTATCCTCGCATTTTTATTACCCGCAGGCGCAACTTTGGCTCACCTAGGGATCGCTTCTATGGTCCCTATGTCGATGTCTTCAACTTGAGGCGGACTTTGGGGATCATCAAAAAAGTATTTCCTTTGCGCCAACGCCCCCAGCCCCTGTATAAAGATCGTCCTTGTTTGAACTATCACATCGGATTATGTCCAGGAGTGTGTCAGGGCTTGATTTCCCGCGAGGAATACCACCGCACCATGCAGAGAGTGGCGATGATTTTTCAGGGGCGGACGCGGGAACTGCTAGAAAACCTCACCGCCAAAATGGAGCAGTTGGCAGAGGCGATGGAGTTTGAGAAAGCCGCCAAAATCCGCGATCAAATCCAAGTATTGCAATACCTCGGGGCGGATCAGAAGGTGTCTCTGCCCGATGATACTGTCTCCCGCGATGCGATCGCCCTTGCTCAAGATGAGCATCATGCCTGCATTCAACTGTTTCAGATCAGGGCGGGGCGGCTAGTGGGGAGGCTGGCATTTGTAGCTGATAGCAAGGGGGACAGTCCAGCCATGATCCTGCAAAGAACCCTAGAAGCCCACTATCGGGGATGCGAACCAGTAGAAATTCCCAATGAAATCCATACGCAGTGGGAATTGCCCGAAGCCGATTTGTTGAGTGCATGGTTGTCTGCGCAAAAAGGGAAAAAGGTACACATCCACACCCCCCAGCGGCAGTTAAAGGCGGAACTAATCGAGATGGTGGAGCGCAATGCCCAGTATGAACTAGCGAGAATCCAAAAACAGAGCGATCGCAATCAACAGAGCCTAGAAGCACTAGCAGAAATCCTCGATTTGCCTGACTTGCCCCGCCGCATTGAAGGCTACGATATTTCCCACATCCAGGGCAGTGATGCCGTCGCCAGCCAAGTAGTATTTGTGGACGGAATGCCCGCCAAACAGCACTATCGCCACTACAAAATCCGCAATCCTGAGATCACCCCTGGGCATTCTGATGATTTTGCCAGCCTTGCCGAAGTGATTACCCGCCGCTTTCGCAAATACGCCCAACAGGAGCCAGAGGCAGATTTTAGCGATTTCCCTGACCTTGTGATGATCGATGGCGGCAAAGGACAACTCTCGAGTGTCATGGCTGTAATTAGCGATCTGGGACTAGCTGAAGACTTAAAAGTAGTTAGCCTTGCCAAAAAGCGGGAAGAGATTTTTTTGCCGCACCACTCCCAACCCCTCAATGTCGATCCCGAACACCCCGGGGTACAGTTACTACGGCGACTGCGGGACGAGGCGCACCGTTTTGCCCTTGCTTTTCACCGCAAAAAACGCAGTCAGAGAATGCAGAGGTCTTTTTTAGACCAAATCCCTGGGCTGGGACATCACCGCCAAAAGCAACTGCTAGAAAAATTCCATTCCCTAGAATACATCCGCCAAGCCAGTGTGGAGCAAATCGCTGAGACACCGGGGATTGGTCCAAAGTTGGCGCAACAGATTCACCAACACCTGCACCCTCACTAAATGTTTAGAGGGTAATTATTCTCGCTCAATCATTTGTGATAAACTCAAGCCACTAAGTGCAAAAAAGATTAAAGTATGAATGAGCTACCGCTGTTTGGCTCTCCTAAAACCATTGAAGCTAATTTTCAGCCAGATGCCGACATTGTGGTTAGCTCCAAAGATGTTAATGAATTTGTTGAAGAATTACCTGATAACTCAATCACCTTAATAGTAACTTCACCTCCATACAACTTAGGTAAATTCTATGAAAGTAGGGTTTCAATCCAGCAATACTTAGAAACACAAAGCAAGCTAATCAGTCATCTTTATCGCATTTTAAAAGAGAATGGCAGTATTTGCTGGCAGGTAGGTAATTTTATTGAGCATAAAGAAGTTTATCCCCTCGATATTCTTTACTATCCAATCTTCAAGGATTTAGGTATGCAACTGCGTAACCGCATCATTTGGAGATTTGGACATGGTTTACACGCATCAAAGCGATTTTCTGGACGCTATGAAACTATCCTGTGGTTTACCAAATCTGAACAGTACATATTCAACCTTGATCCTGTGCGCATACCAGCCAAGTATCCTGGTAAAAGGCATTTTAAGGGGATAAATAAAGGAAAACCCTCATGTAATCCTCTAGGCAAAAATCCCACTGATATTTGGGAAGTTTTAGAGCGGGATTGGTGTAATTTAGTGTGGGATATTCCTAATGTCAAGTCTAACCACCCTGAAAAGACAATACATCCTTGTCAGTTCCCGATTGAAATTGTGGAAAGATGCGTGCTTGCTCTCACTAATCAAGGGGATTGGGTTTTTGATCCTTACATGGGAGTTGGTTCATCTTTGATCGCATCTTTAATGCATAATAGAAGAGCGATGGGGTGCGATAAAGAACCATTATATGTTGAAATAGCTCATAAACGCATCTACGAGTATTTTAATGGTACATTGCCCTATCGTCCACTAGGTAAACTAATTTATCAGCCTACAGGTAAAGAAAAAGTGGCTCAAGTACCTCATGAGTGGGAAAACGCAGATCAAATGAAACTTCTTGAATCTCAAGGTAACTATTAGTGAGAATCGTAGGAATTTACTCGTTCAAAGATGGTTTAAGCACTATAGCCTCACAGTATGCCTCAGAGTACAGGGATGTTCACCAAGTTATTAGTGGTGTTAACAGTTGCCAATGCAAAACAAAAACTAGTCGTGAAAAGACTATGCAGGGGGAAAATCTATACAGTCCTAAAGCATTAAACAAGGCATTTAAGACACAGTTTAATTTGCTTGGCTGGAAACGACACAAGGTTTACTGTGAATACTCACAAAATTACTATATATCTGGATTTACCTCTACTGCTTTGCCACAGAATAAGCGCCAAAAGCCATTTAGAGAGATAGATTTTGTTAAGAATAAAGTTGGTGTGGAAGTGCAATTTGGCAAGTATGCTTTTATGGCATACAATGTATGCGCTAAGATGACTATTTTCCATAATATGGGTATCATAGAGATTGGTATAGAAATAGTTCCAGTTAAAGTATTTGCAGAACAAATGTCAACTGGGGTTTCGTATTTTGAGCAGATTGTGTGGGATTTAGAACATCGAGGCTCTTCTGAGATTGATATACCTGTGGTTATTTTAGGGATAACAGAATAGAACTCATAATTGAATTTAGAACAGGGGTTGGGTACTCGGTTCTAGGCAATTTCTATTTGCTAACTAGAGTTGAATGATTAGCTATGTCTAGGGCAACCATGCTGTGGGGTTGATCTGCAAGCGCTGGGCAATTTGGGTAAGTTGTTGCAATTCTTCATTGGAGATGGTCTCGCACAGGGGCTGGGGCGAACTAAAGCTCAATTTACTTACCCCTACTAGCGCTGGACAGGCTACGGCAACTTGCGATCGCATGTAGCTCAAAAATTGCTCTTGCAATACTTCCAAATTTAGGGGAATGGCAATTTCTTCTGCTAGATCAAGCACCTGAACAATGTGGCTCAAGGTGGGGTGCAGAATTTGGTCTTGGATCAGGTTGTGCATCTGCTGAGTGAGGACATTTTGCAGTACCTTTGCCGCTGGCGCTACCCTTAGCTGGCAGGCGAGGGAGCGTGCTTCTTGGGCAATGCGCCTTAGGTTAGTGATTGCGGAAAAATTTTGGCTCTGTAACTGCTCCAGTTCCGCAAAAAAGCGATTGTTGAGGGTGATCTCGGCGGCGACTTTTAGTTCGGGCGGTGCAGGCAGGCGATCACGCTGAAATGAAGCAAGTAGAGTAGCGTTATCCCGATAGACTTGGGCATAGAGCTGATCTAAGTGCAAAAGGGTATGGCGTGCCAGTTGGTGCAAAATTTGCTGACGATCTTCAGCGATGAGCGATCGCAGACTGTAGGTATTATCCCCCAACAATTCGTGCATCTGCAAAACCACCCCTGCCGTGCTTTCCTGAGCTAACGACTGCCACAGAGCGGACTTAATCTCTTCATATACTCTTCTGCCCCGAAAACTCTGCAAAACACAGTGAAAATCATCACCTCCCAAGTGCAAGACAGCGATCGCATATTCTGCCTGCTCAGTAGTAATCACTGAGGTTATTTGCAACTGCGCCACCGCTAACCGCAATGCCCCTAACTGCCGCAGTTCATAATCTCCCTGTTTAATGTCGTAGCAGTAGAGCCGATCTAGAACGCCGCCTTTTTCGCTTTGCACAAGGGAGCTAATCGCATATTGCGCCGCAATTGTTTCCAGAGATACTTTGGCGGTTTGCACCATGCGCCGATAGACCTCAGCCCCATTACCAAACTCCTTGACATTGCTAGGACAAAGCGCCAACTGCTGACAAAATTCTTCCTCCAACAAAATCCCCGCCACATCACCTGCTAAGTCCATCGCTCGACTGGCATAGCGCAGAATTTGCACACCTTCAGGGCGGGAAATCTCCTCAAAAAACCAGCCACAACTGGTAAACATCAATAGGCTGTGGCGTTGCATTTCCAATAGCCTGATGGCATCTAGCTTGCGCCTTTGATCCCCCAGATCGCCCATGCCCTGCTTCTGCCAGAAGCTGTTTAGCTGGGAGCGGTCTTGGATGACGGCAATGTATTGATCCCGTGCTAACCATGGATCGGTGAAATAGTTCTTTGCCAAGTTGTGGTAAATCTCCGCTAAGCGATCGCGCAACCAGTTTAGAGCATTACGCAGAGGTCGCCGCCATTTGCCCATACCCACCGCTACACCACAACCGCAGTCATCTTGCCAGCGATCCACCCCATGAGCGCAACTCCACGCAGTGACAGGTTTCAGCATCACCTCCCACTCAGGCGGGTACAGACTCAAGTAATGGGCAAAGTTAGTGACCATCCAGCCCCTTTGGGGAAATTCCTGCACGAAGGCATAGGCGAGGGACTTGTCCGTAAAATGCTTGTGATGCCCAAAAGTTTCACCATCGGTAGCAACCGCAATCAGTTGGGCAGGGCGACCATCGCCTTGAATTGCCAGTCCCAAACGACAGGCAAAGCCATAGGAACTGCTGAGCAGATCACCAAAACCCATATCACGGGAAATCGGACCATCGTAGAAAAATATATCCAGATATTCCCGACTGTCTGGCAGATAGCACCGATAGGGACGGGTGGGATCGATCTGCCCGCCGCTGACCTCTATCCATTCTGGTTCAGGGGATGTGGGACTAACTATACGGCGGATGCGCTGTGCTTGGGAGGGGGCAAGTACCGTAAAGCGGATGCCCTCTTGGATCAGGGCTTCCACGGTTTCGTAGTCAATCGCTGTTTCCGCCAGCCACATACCCTCTGGCTCTCTGCCAAAGCGCAACCGAAAATCTGCCTTGCCCCAGCGAATTTGCGTCAGCTTGTCCCGCCAACTGGCAAGAGGCATGATGATGTGGTTATACACCTGAGCGATCGCATTGCCATGACCGTTTAGCCTTTGGGCACTGAGGCGATCGCCCAACAAAATGCGCTCATATACCGTGCGGTCATACTTCTCCAGCCAAGACAGGAGCGTCGCTCCCATATTAAAGCTGAGGTACTCGTAGTTATTGACAATTTGTAATAATTCCCCTTGCTGGTTATGGATTCTAGCAAAAGCATTGGGGCGATAACATTCACAAAAAATCCGCTCATTCCAATCATGGAACGGCTCAGCACTCTCTTGTTTCTCAATCGCATCGAGGTAAGGATTTTCACGGGGCGGTTGGTAGAAATGCCCATGCACGGCAATATAAATTTTTGACTCAGTCATAACCAGCGCCTCAGAGTTCTGCATCAATCATGGCTTAGGTTAGGATAATCTGTCTAATATCTACTTCTTTCTTAAGAAAGCTATATTTGTCGTACTTTCTTTCCCGTCTATAGATAGACATAGCAGTTGCTTGGTCGGTCAGGACAAATTTTGGCTTGCGGCGTTTCCCCTAACCCCTTAGGGGAGAGGGATTTTTAATGCGGCTTCAGACTCCCCTCTCCCCTACTGGGAGAGGGGCTGGGGGTGAGGGTCAGGACTGAGTATCAGGATTTTGGCGCGTGAGAGCGTCTCAATCCGCCTGTCCAATGCGATAAAACTGATAAAAAATAAGTTGCACTTTAATAATTCTGATCTCGCTTGGGGAGATAGCGGCAGGAAGTTTAATGTTTCTAATTTGCGAGTGGGGAGGGGAAACTGGCTCAACTAGAACATATTATCCAACTTCTCCAGCTTGGCAAAAATGCCACGCATACACCACAGGCAGTATAGCGACAGCAAACCAACCATGCCCGCCAGCCACAGCCAACCATTGACCAATAAAATAATTGCCCCAACCGTAAAACCCGCCCCCCAGATAGCATAGATGCCCGCCATTGCCGTACTAGATAGTTTGCGTAAAATGCGATCCGTTTCCTGCGATCGCACCCTGATGCGCAAATCGCCCTGCTCAATTTTGGTCAGCGTATCATCCAGACGGCGGGGCAAGCCCAATGCGGAATTCCCCGTCTGGATTGCCTGCTTGCCAATTTCGTCAATAATTGCCCTAGACAAGTTGCCATTGCCATTGCGGTGTGCTTCCATCAATTCCAGCGTATAGGGCTTGGCAATTTCCATCAGATTAAAATCAGGGTCTAAACCCTTACCCACCCCTTCTAAGGTAGATAGGGCACGCAGGACAAAAGTAAAAGTTGCAGGGAAGCGAAACGGCTGATCGTAGGCGATTTCGTAGAGGTCATCGCTGATCGCCGTGATGGATTGCTTCTCAAACGGCTGACCTACAAAGTTATCCAGCATGAATTGAATAGAACGCCGCAGGGGAGTCGGGTCGCCAGTGATCTGCACAGCCCCCAAATCCACTAAGGCGCTTAACACTTCCTGAGCATCCTTACGGGCAATGCCAAACAGCGCTTTGAGCAGTTTCTCTCTGGTGATCGGCTTGATCTGTCCCATCATGCCGAAGTCATAAAAAATCAAATTGCCCGCTGGAGTAATTGCCAAATTACCAGGATGGGGATCAGCATGAAAAAAGCCATGGCGCAATAGCTGTTGCAGATAGGATTCTGCCCCCGCCACCGCCACACTTTTGCAGTCGATATTTGCCTGCCGCAAAGCCTCATAATCGCTGATTTTGATACCAGGCAAATATTCCAAAGTCAGCACTTGGCTGGAGGTATAACGCCAATAGACACGAGGCACAATCACTTTGGGGTTGTCGCGAAAGTTGCGGCGAAAAGTATCGGCATTGCGCCCCTCATGGAGATAATCCGCTTCTTCATAAAGAATGCGGCGGCACTCTTCATAAATTCCTAGCCAATCCCTCCCTCTGCCCCAGCGCGGGTGGCGTTGCAAATATTGAGCTATCTGTCGCAAAATGCCTAAGTCAATGCCAAACAACTTTAGCAAGCCCGGTCTTTGCACCTTGACCACCACCTGCTCTCCCGAGGGCAACTGCGCCCGATGCACTTGACCCAAACTGGCGGCGGCAAGCGGCTCAGGCTCAATCCAGGCGTACAGGACATCAATCGGTTTACCCAATTCTCGCTCGATGATTGCCTTAGCTTGGTCAAAGCTAAAGGCAGGGACTTGATCTTGTAATTTGGATAGTTCTTCTACCGATTCTGCGGGCAGAATGTCTGATCTAGTGGAGAGCAACTGCCCTACTTTGATGAAAGTGGGCCCCAATTCTAGCAATGCTTCTCTGAGCCATGCCGCCCTAGCTCTGGTGCGCTTTTTTACCCGTGCTGGGGTCTTGCCGTTGATGTAGCTCCAGTCATGGCTGTCTAGCCAAATCAGGAACAAAAAAGAGAGAACGGTGCGCCAGATGTCCACACTGCGCCAAAATTGGGAGTAGTTGTCCCGACTCCAGCGATAGGTTGGCTCACGCTTCGCAGTACCCTGAGGTAGCCGCAATCCCATGTTTAGCACATTGATATTACTTAATAATTTTAGCCGACTTGAGCGGGGAAGTTATAGAGAGCAGAGACTAGCCCATAGAATCACTACCAAATGGCACATGGGGGAGTTGATGTGGCAATTTTGCCATTTATCCACAAATTGCCGCAATCATAACTTGAATAGGGATCACTGTTTTGCTACAGTTAATTTTGACACTGGTAGTCCCATATACATATCTATTTTATAAGGATTGGTTTTGACCTATGAGCAATAAGCCCGATCGCGTTGTCTTGATAGGCGTAGCAGGAGATTCTGGTTGTGGTAAGTCCACTTTTTTGCGCCGCCTCAAAGACCTATTTGGCGAGCAGTTTATGACAGTAATTTGTTTGGACGACTACCACAGTCTTGATCGCAAACAACGCAAGCAAACGGGCATTACGGCGCTTGACCCCCGTGCCAACAATTTCGACCTGATGTATGAGCAGGTGAAGGCACTAAAAGAGGGCAATTCGATTATGAAGCCCATCTACAACCACGAAACGGGCATGATCGATCCGCCCGAACTGGTCGAACCCAATCATGTAATTGTGATCGAGGGTCTGCATCCCCTATATGACGAGCGGGTGAGAGGACTGCTGGATTTCAGCGTTTATCTCGACCTGAGCGATGAAGTGAAAATTGCATGGAAAATTCAACGAGACATGGCGGAACGCGGGCATACTCTACAGGATGTCCTGCAGGCGATCGAGGCACGCCGTCCTGACTTCAGTGCTTATATTGATCCGCAGAAGGCTCATGCTGATGTAGTAATTCAGATTTTGCCTACCAACCTGATCAAAGACGACAAAGATCGCAAGGTATTGCGGGTGCGTCTGATTCAGCGGGATGATGTAACTTCTTTTAGCTCTGCCTACTTGTTTGATGAGGGTTCCACCATCTACTGGACTCCCTGCGGCAAAAAACTCACCTGCTCCTACCCTGGCATGAAGTTCTTTTATGGCACTGACATGTGGTGCGGTAATCCAGCTACTATTTTGGAGGTGGATGGGCAGTTTGACCGCCTCGAGGAAGTGCTGTACATTGAGCGGCACTTGAGCAATCTCGATACTAGATATTCTGGGGAATTGACGGAACTCCTGCTGAAGCACCCTGACTACCCAGGCTCTAACAATGGCACGGGGTTGCTTCAGGTGATTGTGGGCTTGAAAATGCGGGCGGTGTATGAGCGCCTCACGCAAAAGTCGGCGGAGCAGTTGCAGTTAGCCACCGTATAATGCCCGAGATAGTGCAGGTTTGCGCTGATGTTGCGGGGTTGAGAACTTTAGTAGCTGAGCGCTTTGCCATAGGCTCTGGGGCGGGTGATCTCTGGTTGCCTGTAGTGTGTACAGCGAGGGGGTCTCTATTTGCGGAAGTGATTGGACAAACTTCATCGGGCGGTTACTACCAGCCAGTGCATCTCAGCGATCGCCAGAGACAGCCCCTCTACCGTTTTGCTTTTCAACTGTTGGAGGCTCTGCAGGCTCCGCCAGCGGTATATCTACTACAATTTGCGTGGGGTGAGGACTATCAGGTGCTGTTTGACCGCTTGATCCCGTTCCCCGACAAACCAGCGATCGCCTCAGTGGGGGTACAAACTCCCGATTTGTTTGCCTGCCATTGGTTGTGTATTACTGGTCAGCCCATCTATGACTTGGTGATCTGTCCGCACTCCCAGCGCTGAGCGAGGAACAACGCTCCCCGCAGTCCCACCTCTGGATTGAGCACAATATAGGTGGGAATATCTTGTAACAGCCTGCCCACTTTGCCTTTGGTTAGCATAGCTTGCAGGAAGCGATCGCCCGTAGTCAGCCAAGATAAAATTTGCGGTGCAATGCCCCCCGCTACATACAGCCCACCATAGGGGAGTATCTTCAAGGCGAGGTTGCCTGCCTCTGATCCATAGGCTGACACAAACAATTCCATAGTCTCGACGGCAATGGGATCACTGGCATCAGAGCCAGCTTGGGCGATCTTGGCTGGTTGCTCTCTAACGCCTCCCAATGCTTCGTAGATGTTAGTAATGCCCTGCCCTGAGACAATGTGCTCCACGCAAACCCGCTCATATTTCTGCCGTAAATACTGCCATACTAATAGCTCTCTGTCATTGCGGGGTGCAAAATCCGTATGCCCGCCCTCGCTGGGGTGTACTTGGTAGCCCTGCGCCCCCCATGTGAGGTATGCTTGCCCCATGCCTGTCCCTGCTCCCAATACGGCGATGGGTGCTTGGGGTATAGGCTCACCCCTTTGCAGACATAGCAAAGCTGTGGGGGAGAGTTGCAAAATGCCATAGGCGATCGCCATAAAATCATTGATCAAAATCACCCGTGGGATATGCAACGCCCGCTCGAGGTCTGGGGCAGATATGTGCCAGCCCACATTGGTCAAATAGGCAGAATTATTTAGCACAGGACCCGCCACCCCAAAGCAAGCGATGTCTGGACGCACCCCACATCCAGCCAGAAACCTCTGCACTAAATCTGCCAAATTGGCAAAATCACTAGTGGCATAGCGCTCTGTGTAGGTTTGCTCCCCATCAACCAGAGACAGCAGAGTTTTTGTCGCCCCTACATCACCCGCTAAAATTATTGCCATCGTGCAAAACCCATGTATCCTTACTACCGCCACCCTGAGAAGAGTTTACCACCAGCGATCCCCGTTTTAGGGCAACCCGCGTTAGTCCCCCAGGGGTAATCATAATCTCCTTGCCATAGAGAATGTAAGGGCGCAAGTCCACATGACAGCCGTCAATTTGTCCATCGGGACTGCCTACTAGGGTAGGCACTCGGGACAGGGACAGCACGGGCTGGGCTATGTAGTTGCGAGGGTTTGCCTTGATCTTCTCAGCAAACTGCGATCGCACCTCGGCACAGGCTTGACTACCAATCAACATGCCATAGCCCCCCGACTCATTGGCAGATTTGACCACCAGTTGATGCAGATTGTGCAGAACATACTGCAACTGTTGGGGTTCCCAGCAGAGATAGGTGGGCACATTAGGCAAAATGGCTGACTCTCCCAAGTAATACTTAATCATCTCTGGCACATAGGCATAGATCACCTTGTCATCGGCTACACCAGTACCCAAGGCATTGGCGATCGCCACCCTGCCCTGACGGTACACGTCATACAGCCCCGCCACTCCCAACAGGGAATCAGGGCGAAATACAAGGGGATCAATAAACACATCATCAATGCGCCGATAGATGACATCCACCCGCTGAAACCCCTTAGTGGTACGCATTTTCAGAAAGCCGTCCTGCACCACCAAATCCCGCCCCTCCACCAATTCCACCCCCATCTGTTGCGCCAAAAAAGAATGTTCGAAATAGGCAGAGTTGTAAATTCCAGGGGTAAGCACCACCACTGTGGGATCGGGTATGGGGGGGGCAATGTGTAACAGGGTTTCTAGCAAAGCACTGGGATAATCTTCCACTGGACGAATTTGCATCTTGTTGAAAATTTGCGGAAAAGTGCTCTTCATCACCCGCCGATTTTCTAATAAATAAGACACCCCCGAAGGACAGCGCAGATTATCCTCGAGGACATATAGTTCCCCGTCCCTGTGGCGCACCAAGTCCGTGCCCGTCACATGACACCAAATACCTTGAGGCGGCTGGAGTTCACGGCAAGGGGGTAAATATCCCACCGCCGACAGGATCAACTCCTCGGGGATCACCCGATCCTTGATGATTTTTTGCTCCCCATAGACATCGGCAATAAACAAGTTCAGGGCATAGATGCGCTGGCGCAGTCCCCGTTCAATGCGTGCCCACTCTTGGGCGGGAATAATCCTAGGAATAATATCAAAAGGCATCACCCGCTCTGCCCCCTGTGCATCCCCATAGACATGGAAAGTGACTCCGAGACGAAACAGGGTATTGCTGGCGGACTGTTGTCTTTGTTGAAGCTCATTGATGCCGATGGCGTTAATCCGCTCTACCAATTGCTGGGCGTGGGGGCGTGGCTGACTCTTGCTCACAAAAATTTCATCGTAAAAGTCCCCGGGGTCATAGTGCGCCAAGCTCATAGTTCCGATTAGCCCTAATTTTTTTTGGATCATAATCTCTTTGCAACTATGTGCTTGTTAGTTGTGAACTTTTTTAACGCTCAGCTGAAGTAATCCCTCTATTCCATAAAATAGAATGAACTGAATTCTGCATAATTTATGGAATTTGTAAAACCCTATAATGGCGATCCCCAAGAGGGGCATTTATCTACTCCCATCAGTGATTCTCCCTTTGTGCGCGCCTTTATCAATAACTTACCAGCCTATCGTCAGGGTTTGTCTCCTCTGCTCAGGGGCTTGGAAATTGGTATGGCTCACGGCTATTTTTTGGTAGGACCCGAAATTGTCTTTGGTCCCTTGCGGGACTATCCCCAAGCCGCTAATCTGGGTGGTCTGGTTACAGCGATCGCTCTGATTTTGATTGGCACGGCTGGTCTTGCCGCCTACGGCATTGTTTCTTTTGACAAAGACAGCCCCAGTGATGACCCCCTGAAGACCACTGAGGGTTGGAGTCAGTTTGCCGCTGGCTTCTTTTTGGGCGGATGTGGCAGTGCTTTTGTTGCCTACTTCTTGCTAGAGAATTTCGCTGGGGTAGATGCGATCCTTAGAGGTTTAGTCAATTAGTTATTTAATTTAGGAGAAATTTATGAACGCTGATTACGCCGCTTCCTACCTACCTTGGATTTTGATCCCCGCTATTACTTGGTTGCTCCCCTTAGTGAGCATGGGATTGCTATTTATTTATATTGAAAAATAGCCAAATAATTTGCCTGTAATTATTTCCTTGAGCCGCCACAGGGTAACCGTGGTGGCTTTTGCATTCCCAGAAATATCAAGTACAGTGCATCAGCACATTACTGTGAATGCTTTTTTAGGACACACTTTGGCGAGGACGGCAAAGAGCAGACCAAAACCATTGCTTAAAGTCTCTCTGCGATTGTGGCTGGGCGATTTAGGTGAGGAATGATTGATGTGGTCTGTAAGCCAAAGTTTTTCCTAATCTATATGCGGCACAAGCGTGGAAAAAGCAATAAATCTCAGCCTCAGTAAGGGCAAGTTTTGCAGTGTTGGCAGTGGCTTAAAGTTGATTCTGTATATCTTTTAGCAACAGTTCCAAAGCCAAACCAATAAATCCACATAAAAAATTAGTTGATGACTAGCTAAGCTTGCTTGCCGCCAGCAGGTTAGAATATCAGTATCACATCTCGGCTAATTATGACTCGCTGGACTGGACAATGGACAGTCAATGTATATGCGCGGCTCTCGATTTTGGCGGCGATCGCCACTATAGGACTGAAAGCAGGGGGCTACTGGCTGACCAACTCTGTAGCCCTATTTTCTGATGCTTTGGAGTCGCTGATTAACCTAGTTACAGCAATTTCCACCGCTTGGATGCTGTGGCTGTCGTCGCAACCCCCCGATCAGGAGCATAGCTTTGGGCATGACAAGTTTGAGTATTTTGCCAGTGGTTTGGAGGGTCTGCTGATCCTTGGGGCAGTCTGGGGCATTGGTATTACAGCGTGGGAGCGGCTGTGGTCTCCCCAACCTATTTATGAACTGGGCTGGGGCGTGCTCTTCACCACTCTGGCAGTGCTCATCAATGGCATAACTGCGGGAATTTTGCTAAGTGGGGGACGCAAGTTACATTCCATTGCCCTGAGGGCTGATGCCCACCACTTGCTCACCGATGTCTGGACTTCTCTGGGGGCGATCGCTGGTTTGGGGTTAGTGCAGGTTACTGGTCAGACCTTCTGGGACCCACTGGTGGCGTGCTTGGTTGCGGTAAACATTGGCTGGACGGGGATCAAACTGTTGATTGAATCGCAGGCGGGGTTGGTGGATTCTGCTATCTCGCCTACCCAGCAAGCCAGAATCAAACAGCTACTGCAAAACTACCAAGCGCAAGGCATCTCCTTTCATGCTCTGCGGACAAGGCGGGCGGGCAAAAGACAGTTTGTGCAAGTCCATGTGCTTGTTCCCAATCACTGGACGGTAAAACAGGGGCATGATCTGTGCCATCGCATTGAGCAAGAAATTGCCCAAATTTTGCCCCACACCCATACCATCACCCATTTAGAGCCAATCGATGATGCTTTGTCGTGGGCAGATGACCAGTTACCCTGAAGATTGATCCCCAACAATAGAGAGTCTGGTAAATATTTAGAAATTTTTTCTGCACTTGCACACCAGATTAGGTATATTGCACTGTGGAGTTTGGGTACTGCTTTGAAAAATATTGCTAGTAATAGAAATTTATTGCGCTGGGTGGCGATCGCTCTGATGGCTGTGTTGTGCCTTTATCTCAGTGCCTGTGGCGCAACTTCAGCCCCTACCGCCCCAAGAAATAAAACTAGCTTAATTAGTGAAGTTTCTCCTCCCACAGCGATCGCTAAACTTGCCAAACTGTTTGACCAATACAGCCCCACCGTAACCATCCTCAGTCCCCAGCCCGATCAGGTACTGGTGGACAATAAAGTAGCTGTCAAAATCAAAGTAACGGATTTACCAATCTTCAAAAGCCGCGATCTTGGCTTGGGACCCCATGTCCATGTTGCCCTCGATGGTCAAGAATACAAAGCCCTTTACGATCAAGAACAAACCCTCACCTTTGAGAATCTGTCCCCCGGAACTCATACCCTGCGTGCTTTTGCCTCACGCCCCTGGCATGAAAGTTTCAAGAACAAAACCGCCTACGATCAAGTTACATTTCATGTTTTGACACCAACAGTTGAAAATCTGCCCCAACCCGATCAGCCCCTGCTCACCTACAGCCGTCCCGTTGGCACTTATGGCGCAGAGCCGATCATGTTGGATTTTTACATTCATAATCCAGCGCTAGCTCAAGCCGACTTAGCCAATATCCCCGATTGGAAAGTACGCGTAACAGTCAATGGCGAAACCTTTGTGACAGATCAATGGCAGTCCATCTATCTCAAAGGCTTAAACCCGGGGCGCAACTGGGTGAAACTGGAACTAATTGACAGCAAAGGGCTGTTGATCCCCAACGCCTACAGTAGCACCGCCCACCTCTTCACCTATCAGCCCAATGGCACTGATACCCTGTCCCGCATGACGAGGGGTGAGGAAATTCCCTACATTGAGGCGATCGCCGATGCCAACTATGTCCCTCCCGCTCCACTACCAGAGGAGACTGAAGCAGTTAAAGAAACTGCTCCACCCACTCCCCCCGAAAAGGTTGAAGCCAGCCCTGTAACTAAGGCTCCTGACAAAACACTCGAAAAAACAGAAGCCAGTCCCGTAACCAAAGTTCCCGAGAAAATACCCGAACAAGAAGCGAGCATTCCCGAAAAAACCGCAACTCCAACTCCTACCAATACTCCAGAAAAACCTAAAAAAATTCGCCTCAAGGTCAGGAAGCCCACCCCAGCCCAAGCCACAAGCAGTCCATGATAGTTGACTTTCAGGAGAAACTAGCGCAATCCGCCCCTCGCCTGCGTCAGTTACTCAGCCAGTTCCACCAGCCCAAGGTTCTTGTGGTCGGCGACCTCACCCTCGATGAATTCCTCACAGGACAGACCGAGCGCATCTCCCGTGAAGCCCCAGTGCTGATCATCCGCCATGAGACCACTAAGCAAGTGCCAGGGGGTGGAGCCAATGCGGTCTATAATCTCGCCAAACTGGGGGGCAACATCTCAGTGGTGGGGTTAGTTGGCGATGATGAACAAGGCAAAGTCCTCATGGACATCTTTCAATCGGCAGGTATTGACACCAGTGGCATTGTCATTGATAGCGATCGCCCCACTGTTACCAAAACTCGCATTTCTGCCCATGCCCGCCAGTCCGTAACCCAGCAGGTGGTACGCATAGACCGCAAATCAGACCTACCCCCCAGCCCCGCCGTGCAAGCCCAACTGGTCAAGGCAATTCAGGACAGATTGCCCCATGTTGACGCTGTGGTCTGCTCTGACTACAGCGAAGGGGTAATGCAAAGCGGGGTGATCTCCGCCGCTCTTCAGCATACTCTGGTAATTGTCGATGCCCAAAAAGACCTCACCCGCTATCGGGGAGCCACGATTTTTACGCCTAATTTACCAGAAGCGGAACTGGCGCTGGGCTATGCCATCGGTTCCACCCACCTAGAGCAAGCAGGAGAGGATTTACGAAACATCACCTCAGCCACAGCCATGCTGATCACCCGCGGTGAAGATGGCATGAGCTTATTTAGCGCCTCAGCGCATCACCACATTCCCGCCTTCAATCGCACTGAAGTATTTGATGTCACAGGGGCAGGGGATACGGTGGTTGCCGCCCTCACCCTCGCCCTCGCTAATGGGGGCACTTTTTGGGAATCAGCGGTTTTGGGCAACCTCGCCGCCAGCATTGTGGTACGCCAGTTTGGCACTACTACCACCAGCGTTCCAGAAATGCTCTCTGCTTTGGATAAACTCCTCAACAAGGATTAAGACTTCTCCTCTTTGAGGGGCTGACTTGCGGGTGAGAGAAAAATTAGTGAAAGTTCCCTAATTTTTGGGAAGAAGGGGTTTTACTATAGTAATCATCAGCAATCTTCAATGAGAGCAAAATTCAGAAAGTCCGATAATAGAAACTGGGACTAACTTCTATTCCAAAATCCAGTCGGATTGCTATAGATAATGAGCTGAAAATCCGTGTTCCTGAGAAGTTTTTGGGTTGGCAGGCAGAAAAGTTTTAGAAATCTCTAAGCAAGACCAGTATCTTCTGACTAGGGAGCAGTCTGTAAATGCCAAAAATTGCCGATTGTTGCTAGAATACCTGTTAATTTTTAGCGGATAGGAACTTGCAGACAATTCATGGACAGTCAGGCATTAGCCACAGAGCTGATCGGCTATCAAACGCAAACCAAACTGGGAGTGATCGATCTAGCGAGTACACCTCAACCTGGCAATCTTGTGGAGTTTCAGGAGCGAACTTATAGAGTGCTAGAGCGTCGCCATCGCTATCAATTTCGCAAAGGCAAGTACCACCTGACTAAGATGGTTCTATATGTGGAAGTTCTCCAGTCCCTAGATGATATGACTTTTATTGATGGAGAGTGGGTGATTGGGGATGCTAACTGTCGCTTCAATGCGCGATCGCAGTTACTGCGCTGTGCCGTTAATCCTCAGGGTCCTTGCTTGGGATGTAGCCACTATTTGCCGCTAGATAGGAGCTGAATTGGGCTGATTGCAAACGGTGCTGAAAATACCACGGTCAAACTCGCCCAAAATTTCCAAAGTATCGGGGGGGCGTTCCCTGCCAAAACTGGAATTAGACACTACTTCCCCACTGCTGTCATAGCGAATAATCTCGTAAATCCTGACGCTACCGATGGTGCAGTCAATCCCCATCATGGTATCTAAGGAATTGACCCTGCGGCTGTTGGGGCGGGGTAAAACTGCATACACCCAAAAGCTGACAAAGGGCAGACGACGACTAATTTTCTGGGGATCAATGTAAACTTTTACACCACGACTTTCGCCGATAAACAACATCTGGCGTGTAGTTTTGGGGAAGGGATTGGGCAGACGGATTTGTGCCATGCTGGAACTAACAACGCCTAGTGATACCAGAGACGATGCCAGATAGCTGAGGGCAAGGTTGGCGAGTTTCATGATGCCGCAAAAAAGAGGAGGAGGGCGATGAGTGTAAGCACACAAGTGATCACGGTTGCCCAAATAAACTGGCGATCACTGGCGGCGTACCAGCTATTGGGAAGCATACTGGCAAAGACAATCAGTGAGATTAGGGACAATATCACAATGAAAGTGGTTTTGCTCATAGCATAATCCTACGCTGTGCCTCATAAAATGACAAGGCGGGGTTCATGACTGCGTAAATACTGTTCACAATCGCGAATAGGATAGATCAAGCGATCCCAGCGATGATCGGGCAGGGACAGGGGGCGGCGTTCTGCCATCAGCCACTGGCTAATCTGATGGGCTTGCTCAGGGGTTTTAGCGCTCGCTTCTATGCGGACTAAGCCAAAATAGGGATCGGTGCTGTAGTTCTCCCTGAGCCGCAAGTACCAGCTATACACTCCTTGACGATGGGCGGGCTGAAACATAGAACTGCGCTGTCCTGCCCTGAGACCTAGAATAACTCCTTGCTCTGGGAAGGGGAAGTATTGGGTGTTGTGACTTTTGATCAGCCCGATCGCTCTGGGGTGGAGTTGGCTGATGGCTCCGTCCATCACCAGCCAGCCAAGGGAATTGGCTTTGAACCATTGCTCAGCTAGTTCGCTCTCTAGCTGTTGCCTGCGATTGGCGATCGCCTCACGGGCAGAATCCCGCAAACTCAAAGGATGCAGTTCCTGAGGGGGCAGGGTATCTAGCAGTTGAAAATCCTGTGCTTGGAGATTTGCCAACTCTGAGGGGGCAATATGAGCAAAGGGAAGGTAAATGGCTTCATGGGCTTGATGTAACCAAGTATGCAAGTGGCGATCGCTCCGCTGGCGAATCACCGCCGCCGTGTAGCCATAATAGACAGGCACATAGTCCACCATATACACCAGCCAACTACGCTGAATGCCATCCAAAAAATAGTTAAATTGCGAGCCTAGGGGGTCAATCGCCTCAAGGGAGTGGGCTTGCAGAGGTGGCTCCAGCACCACAGCGCTGGACATCTGCGGTTGCTGTTCGCCAAAGCCGAACTTTTCATCATAGCTGACCTCCTGCGCCAACCGAGACCTGCTCTGCGTGTTACGCCGCACATACCTTTGCAGATCAGTGAGCAACATAGCTGTTCGTGTAGCGATCGTAGGCACTGATCACTTTTTGCACTAGGGGGTGGCGCACAATATCCGACTGATCAAAAAAATGAAAGGCAATCCCCTCGATGTTCTGCAAAATTTCCATTGCCACCACCAAGCCAGACTTTTGCGCTGGCGGCAGATCGATTTGGCTGACATCTCCAGTAATCACCATGCGGGAGTTAGTCCCCAGTCGCGTCAAGATCATCTTCATCTGCACAGGCGTAGTATTTTGCGCCTCGTCCACAATAATAAAAGCATTGTTTAGGGTGCGCCCCCGCATATAAGCCAGAGGAGCAATTTCAATCACTCCCCGCTCGATCATCTGCGGAATTTTATCCACCTCTAGCACTTCATACAGCGCATCGTACAAAGGGCGCAGGTAGGGATCAACCTTTTGTTGCAGATCACCAGGCAAGAAACCTAACTTTTCCCCTGCTTCCACAGCGGGGCGGGTGAGGATAATCTTCTGAAATTGATGGTTTTGCAATGCCTTAACAGCCATGATTGCCGCCAGATAGGTTTTGCCTGTACCCGCGGCGCCGATCGCAAATACCAAGTCGCATTTCTGCATGGACTGCACATATTCCTGTTGGTGCTTGGTGCGGGGCAGGATGCTGGCTCCAGAACGACTGCGGTTGATGGGAACTCTCTCTTGCCATGTTTTTTGCCGCTGTTCAGCGATCGCCGCTTGCGCCGATGCTATATCCACTGCATTGATCATCTGCTCCCTCAGCCATGCGGGTTGCAGAGTCTCCAATAGAGCCTGACAGTGAGCGATCTGCGCCTCCGTGCCATCAATATACAGGTCTTGCCCCCTCAGCAAAAGTTTAGTTCCCGTAATTTGCGCCAGCAGTTGTAGGTTTTCTTCTTGCTTGCCCGCCAAACTGATGACACTGGCTGGGCTAGGGAAAGTAACTACAACTTGGGTCATGCAGGCAAAAACAAGCTAAGAATTATCCTAACACTGGCAGAAAAACACTGCACAATCAAGACTAAGCCGACACTGATGATAGAGTTAACTAATTCGGGATTTTGTATCCCCACCTAGAGGAGGAGTAAACCAGCGATGAAAGCCATGATTTTGGCGGCGGGCAAAGGAACTCGCCTGCGCCCTTTGACCAACATTATGCCCAAGCCGATGATCCCAATCATGCAAAAACCAGTGATGGAATTTTTGGTGGAGCTTCTGCGTAAACATGGTTTCAATGAAATTATGGTCAATGTCAGCCACCTGTCTGAAGAAATTGAAAACTACTTTCGGGATGGCTTCAAGTTCGGCGTACAAATGGCTTATTCCTTTGAGGGCAAAATAGTAGATGGGCAGTTGGTGGGTTCAGCCCTTGGTTCAGCGGGGGGGATCAAAAAAATTCAGGATTTCTCCCCCTTCTTTGACGACACCTTTGTCGTGCTGTGCGGTGATGCCCTGATCGACCTAGATTTAACCAAAGCAATCCGCTGGCACTGGCAAAAAAATTCTATGGCTACGGTAATCACCAAAACTGTCCCCCAGCAAGAAGTCTCTAGCTATGGGGTGGTGGTGACAGATGAGCAGAATCGCATCGTCAAATTTCAGGAAAAACCCAGTCATGTCGAGGCACTCAGCAACCAGATCAATACGGGGATTTATATTTTCGAGCCAGAAGTTCTAAATTATGTACCGTCCAATACTTTTTTTGATATTGGGAGCGACCTTTTTCCCAAATTGGTAGCCAATCAGGCTCCCTTTTATGCTCTATCTATGGATTTTCAGTGGGTAGATATTGGAAAAGTGCCAGATTATTGGCAAGCCATTCAAGATGTGCTGACAGGAAAAATTAAAAATGTGCCGATCCCCGGTCAGTCAATTTACAAAGAGGTTTATGCTGGCTTGAATGTCTGCGCCAACTGGGAGCGCATCACCATCGAAGGACCTGTCTATATTGGCGGTATGACGCGCATTGATGAGGGTGCCACCATTATTGGTCCGACGATGATTGGTCCCAATTGCCATGTGTGCAGTGGGGCAGTAATTGAGCGCAGTGTTATTTTTGAGTATTCCCGCTTGATGGATGTGCATTTGGTAGATAAACTAGTATTTGGTCGGTATTGCGTAGACAAAACTGGTGAATCAATCGATCTGCAAGCCGCCGCCCTTGATTGGTTAATTACGGATACACGGCAGGAGCCTAACCGCCAACCCATCGCTCCTATGATTAAAGTGCAACTCTGAGAACATGACACAGCTTTTAATTTGGCTAATTCAATTGTATCGTCTGCTTATTTCACCGCTTTTTCCCCCTAGATGTCGCTTTCAGCCTACTTGCTCTGAGTATGCAATAACTGCACTCAGGCGATTTGGCGCAATTAAAGGCGGTGGGTTAGCACTCCAGCGCCTCGGGCGTTGCCATCCTCTGCACGCAGGGGGCTATGATCCCGTTCCCGAAGTCGAGGGCTGTTGCCATTGATTTTCACTAAACATCCAGACCAGCAGTTCCAGTGGGAGTGGTACGGGTTACAACTGCTGTGCCTCACCCTGCCCCTGAATACTTTTTTTATGGCGATGCTGTCCATCATTTTGATGTTGGTGTTTGTGGCAAGGCATGGCTTTAAGTATTTGCATAATCCTATAAACTGGGGCTGGCTGGGTTTTGCTGTAGTTTTGGGGCTGACTACGCTGACCGCTGAGGATATAGGTACGGCGGTTTCAGGGTTGTTGAATTTTTATCCTTTTTTGCTGTTATTTGCGATCGCCAGTCTTCTGATTCGCTTCGCCAAGCAGGAGGCGCAGATTTTGTGGTTGTTGGTGCTTAGTTTGATTCCCCTCTCCCTATTTGGACTGCTCCAGATTATCCTCAATCAATCTGAGTGGAAGCTACCCCGCCTGTTTAACAGCTACGAGATTACCTTGGGCATGGGTTATGAATATCGCATTACCTCCCTGTTTGGTCATTCCAACGAGTTGGCAATTTACGCCCTGCTGTTGCTTCCTGTGGCTCTGCATTTTGCTTTGGGAAAAGTCAAGGGCTATGGGGGGCGATGGCAGATAGTAGCGGCGATCGCCTTGGGCTTGGATACCATCATGTTAATTTTTACTCAGGCAAGGAATACATGGGGCATCGGTTTTATTGGGCTAGTGGTGCAGAGCATCTACTACCACTATTGGTGGTTGGTGGGGGGGCTGACGGTAGTCACCACAGGCGCAGTCTGGTATGCCAGCGTGTATCGCATCGGCAGAACTAGCCTAGAAGACTTGATCTCAGCCAATAACCTGCGGATGCAGATATATGATTTTTGTTGGCAGTTAATTCAGCAGAGACCGTGGCAGGGGTGGGGATTACGCAGTTTTATATTGCTGAGTGATAAATTTGGTTTTCCTTACAAGTTTGTGGTGCATGAGCACAACTTTTTTTTAGCGATCGCCCTTGGTGCAGGTATTCCCGCCCTAGTGATCTTTCTCAGTGTTTTAGGTTGGCTGATCCTCACAGCATGGCAATCAGCCAGCCCAGACCTGCGCCCCTTGGTAACTATTGCCAGTCTTTGCCTAGTGCTATTTTTGCTCACGGGTTTCTACGATACATCTCACTACGAAATCAGGGTTTTTGCCCTGTTTTGGTTGCTGGCTAGCATAGTCGGGGCACAGGTGAGTAGTGTCAGACTAAATTCCTAACTTATGATCTAGATGATCTAGAATAGAGGTGTTCTTCATAAAACTTAAGCAATCATGACCGTTGCCTACCCCCGCAAATTTCGTAACCAACTGAGTGCTCAAGATATTCTCAAGCAAGTGGTACAGCAGAGAGATATTCACATGGTTACTCTCAACCGCTACCGCTTTAATGAACAGCGCAGTTGCAAAGATTTAACGGATTTAATTGAGCGGCTCAACGGTCAACCTCGCGACTTGATTAAAGACTTGTCGCATCATGTGCAAGATGAGGCGCGTCATGCGGCATGGTTGACAGACCTGCTTTACGAACTGGGTGAGGATGTGGGTACACCCCCTGGAGTGTCTTATATCGATGAGTTTGAGAGATTGCTGGATTACAGTGCAGTGGAGCACCCCGAAGATATGCTGATTGAGGCGTTAGCGGCAATCAATGTTACCGAAAAGCGCGGCTGTGAATACTTCTCGGCACACATCAAGGCATTGAACCACAGTGAACAGACAGCCGAAAATGTCAAAATTCGTGAGACCATTGCTAAAATCATGCCTGAAGAAGCAGGACATGTGCGCTGGGGCAATCGCCGTCTGGCGGAAATTGCCAAGCAAAGCCCAGAGCATCGTGCCAAAGTGGAAACGGCTAAGGCAAAATATACGGCGATCGAGCAAGCCGCCTTTGAATCGGGTATGGACATTCTGGCGGGGGCGGAGTGGCGCAGGGTAAACAATCTGGTAAAAATTGCTGAAACCCTTCCCCTGTGGCAAAGACCGCAGTATTTCTTGGAACATCTGCCGCAAACCCTATTTGCTCCAGAATTACAAAAAACTCGCTTTGAGCTAGTACAAAAGGCATGGGAAAGAGACCCTAAAGCCTTTATCGAGCAGTTTATCCCTATGTTTTTTAGCGGTAATCTGAAAACTGCTCAAAAATCCGCCCAAGCGGTGGGAAGCTAACTATCCCCAACCGCAAATCCATCGTGGGAGAAGGGCAAGGAAAAACCCCCAAGTTTATTTTTAGTAGATAGCAGGTATGAGTTTTTTGACTGATCGCCTGTATTCTTGATATTCGGGAAATCTATCCATCAGCCACACTTCTTCTTGAGCGGACTTGCGATCGAAAAATACCAGAAACACCAAAGAGGCGATCGCATGGGAGAGGCTCATCTGCCAGATTGCCCATGCCAGAGTTGCCAAAATCACACTGCTATAGATGGGATGACGCACAACCCGATAGGCTCCAGTAGTGATCAACCTGCCCGTGTCCTTGGGGTGAGGTAAAGGGGTGAGATTCTCCCCCAAGTGCCACAGACCGCCCCAGCCCAGCCCTAAAGCCCCTATGCCAGCAGTGATTGCCCCCCAGAACCTGATACTCATGGGCACTTCACCCACGGGAACGACAGGTAATAGGACAAAGCCAATGCCCAAAAACATCTGACCAATCACCCAAAATTCTCCCCGTTGGTTGCGCCACCAATCTTTATGAAACCCCCAGTCTTGTAATATCTGCATTTTCCCTGTCCTAAGCTAACAATAGATTGAAAATATATCCGACGGCAATAATTCCTAAGGTAGTCAGCGCAATGAATATAAAGAGAAGTTGGGGCTGTAATACCCGTTTGAGAATGATCATCTGCGGTAAAGATAAAGCTGTCACCGCCATGGTGAAAGATAGCACCGTGCCCAGAGGCATACCCTTGTTGACCAAAGCCTCAGCGATCGGCAGTACCCCCGCCACATTGGTATAAAGCGGGACACCGATTAAGGTAGCGACCAGCACCGCCATAGGATTATCCCGCCCTGCCCACTGGGTAATCAGTTCTGTTGGCACATAGCCATGAATGCCCGCCCCGATGGCAATGCCGATAACCACATACATCCATACCGCCTTGAGAATTTCTACAGTTTGATATTGGGATTGGGATATTCTCTCTTTCCATGGGATTACTGGAGTCAATGATGCTTCATCCACTGGGGAAGGCACTTTGAGAATGGAAGGTTCCACCCATTTTTCTAGATTCAGCTTGCCAATAATAAAACCCGCAACAATCGCCAAACTCACTCCAAAGGTAATGTAGATTACAGTTGCCTGTAAGCCAAAGAGACTCCACAACAGGAATACAGCGATCGCATCCACCATGGGAGCCGAGATGAGATAGGAAAAAGTAACCCCAAGAGGCACTCCAGCTCGCAAAAAACCAATAAACAGGGGCACAGCCGAACAGGAACAAAAGGGCGTAATCGCTCCCAACATGCCCGCCAAAGTGCGTTTGTCTTCAAGGAAGTGGCGCACCCTTTCAGGGGAGATAAAGCTCTGCAAAGTGCCAATGACAAAACTAATCACCGCCAGCAGGGTCAAAACTTTGGGTACATCGTAAAAGAAAAAATGTAGGCTGGAACCAAGGGGCGATTTAACTGATATGCCCATTAGTTCCACAATCTGGGTTGATAACCAATCAAAGGGATAGAAGGGATCAAACATGATTTGCCTTGTTAATTCTGTAAAAGGGATTGAATTTGTGCTGAACTGATTACCCCTGTACCCACTACTTTTCCATTCACAGCGATCGCAGGAGTAGTCATCACCCCCCGCATAGCAATTTCCATAGGATCGGAAATGTGCAGAACTTCCGCTGAAAGATGTAGATTTGCCACCGCCTGTTTAGCATTTGCCTCTAGCTGTTGGCACTTCTGGCAACCTGTACCAAAAATCTCAATCTTAACTGTATCCATAACAGACTCCTATAATGCTCCATTCTATAATTGCACTATTCCTTAAGCCATGCTGGGAAGGAAACTAACCCCTACTCCTACCGCCGCCCCGATCGCCAAACTAATGGCTGGGTGCCATTTTAACTTAGCAATTAACACCAAAGTCATTGCCAACAGAGCCAGATTGATGCCAATACGAACAGGCTGATCCAAGGGCAGTATGGAAGGAGCCAAATTGATTGCCGCCGACACAATCATGCCCACCACCGCAGGATTCACCCCAGATAAAAAGTATTTCACGGTTTGCAGATGGCGCACCTTTTGATAATAGATTGATAAGATAAACATCAACACGATCGAGGGTAAAAACAATCCAACGGTAGCAATCACCGCCCCCACAATTCCCGCCAAGCGAAAGCCGACAAAAGTAGAAATCACGGCGATCGGACCAGGGGTAAGCTGGCTAATTGCCACCCCATCAATAAATTCCTGTTGGGTAATCCAATGCAGATTGTCAATCAATAACTGCTTCAGCACAGGGATTAGCACAAACCCACCGCCAAAGAACACAAAGCCCACTTTCACAAAAGTCCATGCCAGAGTGAGCAAGCTCACCGCTTCTTCAGGGGTTGGGCTGGCAAGGGCGATTTGATGCGGTAAAGTTTGCATGGCTAGGGGAATGCCAATCATGGCTTGCTGTTCATCCTCTGTTTTCTTGACTGGAGGAGATTTTGGTTTCATCTTCAACAGCAGACCAATCACGCCCCCCACCCCCAAAATGATCACGGGATTGATTTGGGTCAAACTGCCTACACATCCACCAATGGCAATCCCCAGTGCCACATAGGAAGCGATCGCTTTTTGCGACATAGACCATGCCGCCGTTAGGATGATGCCGATCACCACAGGCGCTAAACCCGCCAGCACTCCTTGTAAAGAAGGAATTTGCTTGAAACTGAAATAGAGCCATGACAAGAGGATAACCGCCGCAAAAGAAGGAAAGAGAAACACCATGCTACTGAGGAGAGCGCCCCAGAGTCCATGCAGACGGTAGCCAATAAATAGGGCGGTATTTACAGGAAAAGAACCGAGAATTTGACTGAGGGCGACCCCGTGCAAAAATTCCTCTGTGCCCATACATTTGCGCCGTTTCACAAATTCATCTTCCATCAGCGCAATCATGGCAATTCCGCCCCCAAAGCCGATCGTGCCCAGTTTCAAAAACAGCCAACCCATCTCTGTAAAACTGGGTATCTGGGCTGTTGGGGATTGCTCTAAAATTTCTACCTTTTCCATAATTCTTTCCATGCTGTCCAAAAAATTTTGATTACTCAGTTTGATTACTCAGTTTGATTACTCAATGAAAAACTGCCCTACAGACGATCGATTACCCGTTGCATCATGGCGCTGGCATTGAGGGCGGTCTCCTTTGCCTTGGGCGAATGGATCATCAAAAACATGGCTAAAGGATCGACAGCCGAAACTTCCACTTCTCCCGTTTGCCGTTCTTGCACCACCACATTGCAGGGAAACATGACGGCGGCTTTGTCATCGATCTGCACCATGTCAAATGCCACTTGGGGATGACAGGCTCCCAATACCAGATAGGGACGAAAATCTCGATCGAGCTTTTGCTTGAAGGCAGTTTGTAAGTTAATCTCGGTCATGACCCCCATCCCTTCTTGCTTGAGAGCATCCCTCACTAAACTGACTGCGCGGTCAAAATCCACATTTAATACTTTGCTGAAACAATACATATAAACTCCATAGATAAACTCTTATTGGTCTGGGGAAAGCACTAGGAATGCTTGCTGGCGGTTTTGCTTCCCAATTTGCCAAGAGACTCCTGTAATGTACCCATGGGGCAGATGGCACACCAAGTCCGCTGGTTAAACAACAACCCCAGAGCGATGGCCACGATACTAGTGACCACGCACATATTCACAAACAAGCCCCCCACCGCCAACCAGTTACCCCAGACAGCGTAAAGGCGGATGGCAAACACCGTCATAATGAAGGCAAAGATGCCCCACCGCCACCTTTTTTGGGTAAATGCACGGGGAAAGGGACGACGGGGACTGAAGTTATATAGAACGATGTCGAGGAATGCACCCCTCGGACAAAGGTTGCCACACCAGTAGCGCCCCCGCCAGTAGGCAAGTACAGGAATCATCAACATCATCCCCAGCATCAGATAACCCAGTACGGGAAACCATAAACCCCCGATCGCAATTAGAAAAAATAACCAGATGGTCGACCACTGCCAGCCTCTACCCCGAAATTTCCACTGCATACCTTGACTTCTCCTTTAACTAAGGTAGAATAACTATATTACTAATTAGTCAAATAAGTCAATAGTTAAAAAATGGAGTTTAGGTTATGGCGAAAGTTGTGGTAATTGGGGCGGGTTTGGGTGGACTGCCTGCCGCCTATGAGTTGAGGCACTATTTGGGTAAGGGGCATCAGGTCACCTTGGTATCGGAATTCCCCAAATTTACTTTTGTACCGGGCTTGGTGCAGGTGGCATTGGGGCACATCCCCCTCGATCGGATTCAGTTGGATTTGGGTAAGTTGGCGCACAGGCACAATTTGGCATGGGTGCAGGGGAAAGTGGTGGAGATCGATCCCCACCATCAGCGGGTTTATACCCTCGATCGGGTTTTGGATTACGATCGTTTGGTGATTGCCAGCGGTTCCGAGTTGGCTATGGACTTAGTGCCAGGGCTAGGGATTTACAGTCATTCCATCTGCAATCCTGTCCATGCCCTAGCGGCACGGGAAGCGTGGGCAGAATTTTGTGCCAATCCCAGCGATTTGGTGGTGGGAGCCGCTCCGGGGGCTGGTTGTTTTGGTCCCGCCTATGAATTTGTGTTATTGGCAGAGGCGGACTTGCGGCGCAGGGGCATCCGCGATCGCGTCAAGATCACCTACATCACCCCCGAACCCTACATCGGACATCTGGGAATTGCTCAGGTTCACCATGCCCAAAAATTGACAGAGGATTTGCTGGCAAGGCGGGGCATTCACACTGTCACCAATGCAGAGATCACCGAAATTACTGACGGGAGCATTTTGCTGGCGGATGGGCGTGCCTTTGATTTTGGCTATAGCATGATCCTGCCTGCTTTCCGTGGGGCAGAATTTGTCAGGAAGTCGGGGCTAGGCAATAGCAAGGGTTTTTTACCCACATTACCTACCCTGCGGCATCAGCAGTATCCCCAAATCTATGGGGTGGGAGTGAGTGTGCATTTTGACCAACCCGACAAGACCCCAGTGCCGATCGGGCTACCCAAAAGCGGACAGATGACGGAGGCGATGGCGATGGTTGCCGCCCGTAATATCGCTGTGGACTTGGGGGAATTGCCTCAGCCCCTAGAAATACCTACCCTAGAAGCCCTGTGCTTTGCCGAGTTCGGCGAGACGGGCATTGCCTACATTGCGGCTCCTGTTTTACCCGATCCCATCACTGGCAAACGGCGTTATTCCTATGCGATCGAGGGCGTTTGGGTCAACTGGGCGAAGTCTGCCTTTGAGCATTATTTCTTGGCAAAAATGCGCTGGGGTTTGGGCTTACCGTGGTTTGAGCAATGGGGGATCAGGCTATTATTTGGATTATCCCTCGCTCGACCTGCCTCAGACTCTCCTCCTCAACCCATCCGGGTGTAACTCTATGCCCACTGCAATTATGAAAAGTCAGACCATGCCTGATTTTGATCGCCTGTCGGAATTGTTTAAGCTGATGGGCGATCGCAGTCGACTGCACATTCTCTGGTGTATTTGTCAGCAGGAGTGCAGTGTGGGGGAAATTTGCGCCCTGACTGGCTTGAGTCAGGCGAATGTCTCCAAACACCTGCAAATGCTACGCATGGGCGGCATTGTTGCCTGTCGCAAGGAGGGCAATAGCCGCATTTATTTTCTCGCCGATGCGAAATACTTGGGTTTGTGCGCCCAATCTTTAATTGAACTATCCACCGTTACCCCAGAGGT
>Ga0272446_1001257_pt1 | contig 37341 bp, 28 predicted proteins | sample YNPCB0061_FD_194587 | JGI IMG/M metagenome (GOLD analysis project Ga0272446, IMG submission 194587) | Hot spring microbial mat communities from Yellowstone National Park, WY, United States - YNP-CB-006-1 | ecosystem: Environmental > Aquatic > Thermal springs > Hot (42-90C) > Sediment | place...
ATTTTGAATGCCATCCCATTTTCCTGATCAGCCAACCGTATTTTCTTTGTAGCTACCGTTTCATGGCGATCGCGGCTTCCTCAGGAATTTCCCACAAATCATTGCAAAGTATTTTTTTATGCGGATGAGTTGGGGGGAGCGGCGTATTCATGAGCCAATCGCTGTGTTTCTGGTGAGTTATGGCTCCGCCTGTTTTGCCCCCACCCCTGCCACCGAATGATGTCTACCCCATTGCTTTTGCCGTGGAGGTTGCCCCTAAACAAGAGGAACACACTGCATCGCCTGGGGGAGTGCTACCACCAGAGGAGTCAAGCTTGGAGTTTTCGCAAGCGCACCCCCAACCCAGCGGTTTTGGGGTTGAGGCGGTTGTAGACTCCCCAGTTCTAGTAAAGGAAGAGAGGGATGAACCTGCCATCAGGGGCAGTGCGATCGCGCCAGAAACGGTGAAGCCAGCTTTAAGCAGCGCAGCACGTGAACCAGAGTCGAATGAATCACAATTGCAAGGCTCTGAACAGAGGATACAGCCCGAATGGTCAGAGGTTAGTCCCCCGGTGGAATCGCCCATCATTGCACCCGCTCCAGAAAAGCCAGTGCTCACAGTGATGGCAGAGTGTGGAACAGGAGTGAAGTTTTGTCAGCCTGCTGCCGTGTCACAGGTGATTCAATCTGCGGCCCAGCCAACAGGGCGAAGCACAGTGCGTTCTAAATTTAAGCAACTTTCCCAGGCTTTTCAGGCAGTGCCTATCCCCACTGATGGAACTCAATCCGATGCTGACCCCAGCCTGGAAACGCGCACTGTGGAAGTGCAGAAAATCCAGGTAGTAGGCAGCACGATTCTAACGTTGCAAGAGATTGAACCTCTGGTGCAGCCCTTGCAAAATCGCACGGTCACGCTAGAAGATTTAGAAGACCTGGCGGATAAAGTTACCCAGCTTTATTTGCAACGGGGATTTTTGACATCGCGGGCCATTCTTGACCGGGGTGGCATCGCCAATGGGGTAGTGCCAATTCGGGTAATTGAAGACACCCTGGAAGACATTCAAATTGAGGGGTTACAGCGACTGAAGCCAGATTATTTGCGCAGCCGAATTCGGCGGGCAGCCGGTACCCCAATTAATGTGGGTCAGCTTGAGGAGCAATTGCGCCTGCTTCGCGCCGACCCCCTGTTTGAAAATGTCGAGGCAACGCTGCGGGTGGGGAGTGGGGTGGGTAAAACCGCGCTGGTAGTACGAGCCACAGAGGCAAAATCCTTCTCTGGGAATGTGTTTTCTAACAACTACTCCCCTCCGAGTGTGGGTGGAGAGCAGTTTGGTACAACGCTTTCTTATCGCAACCTAACGGGAAATGGGGATCTACTGTTTGGAGGCTATCGGCGATCAACAACGGGCGGTTCAGAGACAATTGACCTGGGTTACCAGATTCCCGTTAGCCCCAGTGAAGCAACGCTGCAACTTAGAGCAAGCTGGAGCAACAATAAAATCACCCAGGCGCCCTTTGATGTCTTGGGTATCCGGGCCGATTCTGAACTCTATGAGGTCAATTTTCGCCAGCCTCTGATTCGCAGTTCCCGTGAAGAGTTGGCCCTTTCTCTAGGGTTCGCTTACCAAAATGGTCAAACCTTTATCTTTAATGACACGCCTTTCTTCTTTGGAGTTGGGCCAGATGCTGCTGGGGTGAGCCGCACCAGCGTGATTAAGTTTGGTCAGGAATATGTCCGACGAGATCCAGCCGGAGCCTGGGCCTTTCGATCGCTGTTTAGTCTAGGCACCGGATTGTTTGGGGCCACAAAAAATCCAGGGGCTGCTATTCCCGATGGCCAGTTTTTTGCCTGGTTGGGGCAGGCCCAGCGGGTGCAACGACTGGGAAATGACCATTTGCTAATTGTTCAGGCCGATGTGCAACTCACCCCCGATAGCCTCCTGCCTTCCCAGCAGTTTGTAATTGGAGGTGGGCAGTCAGTGCGGGGCTATCGCCAAAATGCCCGCTCTGGAGACAATGGCTTTCGCTTTTCGGTAGAAGATCGCATTGCCCTGCAGCGGGATGCCAACGGTAGCCCAATTCTACAACTGGCTCCCTTTGTTGAGATGGGTACAGTTTGGAATAAGCGCAGCAACCCCAACCTGCTCCCCGATCGCAACTTTCTTGCCAGTATTGGTCTCGGTTTACTCTGGCAACCCGTACCCAAATTAAACATCCGCGTTGACTATGGCCTCCCCCTAGTGCGTCTTAGCGATCGCGGCAACAACATGCAAGACTCTGGGGTGTACTTTAGTGTCAATTACCAGTTTTAAGCAGCCAGGCGACAATGCCAAAGTAGCTCAATCAAAAAAATAGCCATTATTTCCAGAAGTCATCACCTACTCGGAAGGAGGATACCAGGTACCAAACAAGGTACTGTACATGAGCCGATAGATGTCTGTGTTGTCGATCATGCCCTGGAGAACAGAAGCGTTTAGGCCATGGGCTTTTGCCACGATCGCCCCGGCATTATCGTTGAACCCGGTCCAGGCGATCGCAAACGGAAACCGCTGCCCGTTGGCATCCCGTGCCGATAGAAAGGGAAAACTACCCGTTCCATCTCGGCCATCCAGCGGCGCACCATTCTTATTAGTTGCCGGCAGTCTTTGATTAATCGGCATCCTGCCCAGACCTTCTCCAACAACTTCTAGCCCTCCAGCATCGCTATCTGCCGCCGTTAGCAAAAGAGTGCCAGGGTTTTGATTGATAAACTTCATCGCCAATCCAATCGCATCATCGGTGCGTTTTACCGCCTCAATCGCCCCTCTTGCGTTATTTGCGTTCGAAAAATTGTCGCTGCCTTCTTCTTCTAAAACAACAAAGAAAGGTTTCCCTTTTTGGGTTAATTGTCTGAGAGTAATCTCAAGCATCTCAGCTACTGATGGAGCGCTTGACTCATAGAGTGGCAAAATTTGATTTCTTAAATCTTCTTCACTGGCATCATTATAGGTATCATCTGCCGCAAAAACTCCTAATATCTTAGTGGTCGTGCTAGGCAACGTCAGTAACTCTTCACGGGTATAGACAACGGTATACCCTTTTTGTTTGGCCAACTCAATGAGATTCACGCCATCCTCGCGGCGACTTTGATCCGCTTGGGCATAATAGCCCGCTCTGCCCTTTGGTAAATACCACACCTCGCCGCCACCCAAAATCACATCAACTCCTGACTCCAGAATTTGCTTTGTGATTTCGGCGTGGGCACTACGGTTTTTGACCTTCGCGACAAACGCACCGGTTCCTGGTTCGCTGATGATTCCAGAATTGATCAGTGCTGTCCCATACCCCCGGGCGATCGCGGCCTGCATAATCGTTTCGGGTTTTCCAGAGGCCGCTCTTATGGGCTGCCCCGTTTCATCCAGCCCATAGGAATCAGCCCGAACCTTCACCCCCGTGGCATGGATAACCGCCCCTGCATTCGATGTAGCTGCGAGTTGGTTTTTCACATGCCCCAGATAAACCGCCAGATGACTCATTTGATCCCAGTTCAACCGGCCATCAGGCCCATAGTGTAAAAAGCGGGCGGCTCCCCAGTGAGATAGACTGGCACCATCAGGATGAATAAAGATGACATTCCCCATTTGAATCGATGGAGTCGGTGCAGGCTCCAAGTTACTCTGTGAAGAGTCTGGGTCAGAAACCACTGAACAGGCCACAATGATGAGTATTGGGGCCAATAGAGCAACCAGCCAAGAGAAATGAAATTGCTGAAGGTGCTTCACGGTAGTAACAGATCACCTAGGGCCGAGGAAATCAACAAACGAATCAATCCCACCGATTCGTCAGGGGAGAGCAGATCATAACCGTGTGGAATGATTTCGTTTATTATACGCCGTCAGCTTTTTAGAAAATAAACGACTAACAAAAAGACGATTATTTGCAACGTTCAACCGAATGCTGCCCCCACTGAATAAAGCGGGCGTTTAAAACTATAGCTTTAGTCAAAAAGCTCACGACTTGACAAACGAGCGATCGCGCTGCGATGCCCCTCAACCGCCAATGAATTGAAGCTGAAGGGGGTTGAAACCCAGGAAAATCGCCTGTCATCTGCTTTTCTGGAGGCCGCTTCGACTTACAACTCCGCTTAAAAAGCGATCCTGCGTTTCTGCAAAGCCCTTAAAAAAGACCCACCAGGATGAGCAGAGTCAACACACAGATCACTCCTAGCATCAAAGCAATGATGCTGGCATAGGGTGCTCGATTAACTTGCGCTAGATATTGGTTCACTTTTTGATCTTTTTCTTCAGGATGCCAGATCATTGGTTTCATGATCGTCACCTCTTGTATAGGAATTCACGCAACAACAAAAAAACTGTTGGGCCAGAATTGTATAGCCATAGTCACCAGACTTAGGACGGGGTGCAGGGGTGGAAACCCTGGCTGGGGGCGAAGCCCCCACACCCCCTTAAACCCAATGTCCTAAGCAACCTGGCGACAGCGATAACTCTTGGTTGACTGACAAATCTTTTCTCCTAGGTAGTTAATTTTCTCTTATGTGGTTAAAACCGCCGCGAGGCAACCAAAACCCGCCTTCGCGGAGGGTGACGACCCCCTGGACATACCGAGTCCCAGTCGGCGGACTTCAGTGGTGTAGGTGCGACTTTAGTCGCCATCCGTGAGCACGAAGCATCACGGGTTTCAACAGAAACCGCTTCTACAAAATTAAAGCTAACAGACCACTAGAGAGAAGGAACAGATCAGTGGTATGAGCCAATGGGGCAAGCCTCGGCAGGTATTTTGCCCCATTGGGCCAGGGATGAACCCAAAGAGATTCAAACGCGCAACTGACCTAGACTTGCGATTTAATGGCTGCCCCGCAACCGATGCATAATCTGAAATGCCCAGAAACTTAACCCCACGGCAATGATTAGCCCCAGCCAAGAACCCCATATGGGCACGATGGTCGTGCCAATTTGAATGGGCCAATGGTTGACTAACCGCATTAAGTGAAGCACTGCAATGAGAGCAAAGATAATCGCAGATACCAAAAGATAGGCTTTTTCTTTCATAGCTTAATCCTCCGCACAGCAGTCGTGCTGAGTCAATTTGAGTGGATGAATTACTAAAATCGTGAAAGGTGATTTTGGTTAAACGTTGACGGCGAAAGCCCTCCCCGTTTTCTTAACAAAACGCTAGTGAGAGGCGTAGAGACCCATCATCACAACCAAGGTGACCACTGCGATCGCCAGCAGCGCTAAAGCGCCCCAACTAGCAGAATCAGCCCCGATGGTCTGCTTAAACGGGCTAAACCGACTGAATGGAGTCACATTACCCTCCTTTACCTTGGGTGTAGCGCAAGTAAAGCTCAGGATCTTGGAAAAGAAGCTTAACAACAAAAAAGTTGTTTAACTCGGATACTTTTATCTTGACGAATTGAACCGAGAATGAGGCAAATTTGAGAAAAAATTAACGATCTTGTAGCAGTACAAACCAGGGTAAGAGTAGGGTGCCTAGTTGACTGACAAATCTTTTCTCCTAGGCGGTTAAAACCGCAGCGAGGCAACCAAAACCCGCCTTCGCAGGTGACGAACCTCTGGACATACCGAGTCCGCATTGGTGGACTTCGGTGGTACAGTCGCGACTTTAGTCGCCAGCCGTGAGCACGAATTATCAAGGGTTTCAGTCGTTTTGTCAGGCAATCAGGCGGGGTGCCTATCCCCCTTTTACTTGAATATCCTAATCTGTTTGCGTAGTACAATTCTGCTTTGCCAGGTGAAAATGATTGCCCCCCGGAAACCGAAATGCAATCAAGGGGTAAGGGGCCGGTTTCATCCTTAGGGATTCGCCAGAAAATAACATACCTCCTGAGTGGGCTTTCTCTAATGGAGACGCGACACGTCATAGCACTCTCCGAAACGACTACGCTCAACCCAAAACAGCCTTGTGGTTGATCATTCCCTTGCTGATCGCTAAGCACTTAGGCTGGTGGGCCAAAACCGCCGCCGCCGGGTGTTTCAATTACCAATACATCACCGGGCTGCATTGGCACCTCGGCCTTGCTAGCAAGGATTTCAATGCTGCCCCCCTGGCGCTCGACGAAATTGCGTCCCGTTGCACCAGGGTTGCCTCCTGCTAAGCCAAACGGGGGAACTACCCGATGACTGGACAAAATCGCCGCTGTCATCGCTTCCCGAAACTGAATTCGGCGAATCACCCCATTGCCGCCCCGGTGTTTGCCCGAGCCGCCACTGTGGGGACGAATTGCAAACTCCTGCACCAGAACGGGGAAACGCCATTCCAGCACCTCTGGATCGGTCAAGCGGGAGTTGGTCATATGGGTCTGCACAGCATCGGTACCATCAAAGTTAGCCCCGGCTCCGGAACCCCCACAAATCGTTTCGTAGTACTGGTATTGGTCGTTGCCAAAGGTGAAATTGTTCATGGTGCCTTGGGAAGCTGCCATTACCCCTAATGCTCCATAGAGGGTATTGGCGATCGCCTGGGAGGTTTCCACATTGCCAGCTACCACCGCCGCTGGATAATGAGGATTCAGCAAACACCCCTCTGGAATCACTATATGCAGGGGTTTGAGACAACCCGCATTGAGGGGAATATCATCCTCAAGTAGGGTACGAAACACATAGAGCACCACTGCTTTGCTAATAGCCAGGGGCGCGTTCAGATTGGTGGATTGTTGTGGGGAAGTGCCTGTGAAATCAAGGCAAGCAGAGCGGTTTTGCCGATTCATCGTGATCTTGACTTGAATCTGGCTGCCATCGTCCATAGGGTAGGTAAAGCTGCCATCTTGCAGCACATCTAGTACCCGTCGTACCGCTGCCTCAGCATTGTTCTGAACGTGTTGCATATAGCTTTGCACAGTGGCCAATCCGTAATGCTCGACCATCCGCCGCAATTCCTGCACTCCCCGTTCATTCGCAGCGATTTGGGCACGTAAATCGGCTAAATTTTGTGCCGGATTGCGTGCTGGATAGGGGCCTGCGGTGAGTAATTCCAACAGTTTGGCTGATTGAAATCGTCCTTGCTGGACAATTGGCACGTTGTCTAACAGGATGCCTTCCTGGTCAATTGTCGTGCTATTGGGTGGCATGGAGCCAGGGGTGATCCCACCGATGTCAGTGTGGTGTCCTCGTGAGGCGACGTAGAAGAGGGGGGAGCGGGGGAGTAAAGCGGAAGGGGAGACTGAGGGGTTGGGGGCAATAAAAACAGGGGTGATAACGGTTATATCGGGTAGATGGGTGCCACCATTGTAGGGATTATTGCAGGCAAAAACATCACCGGGTTTGAGGGTAGCCCCCTTTGCCTGGATGAGACTTTTGACACTCTCACCCATGGAACCCAAATGGACGGGGATATGGGGGGCGTTAGCGACTAACTCTCCCTGCTGATCAAAAATAGCGCAGGAAAAATCCAACCGTTCTTTGATATTGACCGAGTAACTCGTGTTTTGCAGGGTAATGCCCATTTCCTCGGCGATCGACCGCACCAGATTGTTAAAAATCTCCAATAAAACTGGGTCGGGGTTTGTCCCCAGAGAGCTGGCAGCGGTACTGGAAACGATGGAGGGGTGACCCGTTGCGTCTGGCTTTTCCCTGTGCTCTCGCTGCAGAATCAAATGATTCCGCGAGGTGAGTTCTGCCCACCAGCCGGGTTCAATCACGTTGGTTCCTGTAGGCTCGATAATCAGGGCTGCACCATGAATGCGATCGCCCGGTTGCAAATCCTGACGTTGATAGACTGGGGCCTCCTGCCAAACGCCCTTGGTGTAAAGCGGTACGGTGGCAACAGGGGTGAGGGGCGTTGCCCGGTTTGCAGCCACCAGCGGTTCCTCAAGCATGCCCATTTGACCGATGGCCTCAATGGCAACGGCCTCTACGATCAGGGCCTGATCGGGCATGGTAAACCCATAGCGCTGCTGGTAGGTCTGCTCAAACTGGTCACGCATGGCTGCAACAGAACCAAAATCGACAATCACAGCCGAATCGGTGCCCGCATAGCGAAGATGGGCCTTAAGCAAAACTTGAATATGGTTTTCTGCGATTCCCTGCTGTTGAATTTCCGCCTTGCCTTCTGTGGCGATCGCCATCAAGATCTGTTGGATGGTAGGCAAAGCAGCTTCTGTCAGCGCTACCTCAATGGCCTGTTCCCGCAGCGATCTCACCTCTGCCAGACCAATCCCATAGGCTGACAATACCCCTGCATAGGGATGAATGAAAATCTGAGTCATGCCTAGAGCTTCGGCAAGCAAACAGGCATGTTGCCCACCAGCCCCCCCAAAGCAGCACAGCGTATAGTCGGTAACATCATAGCCCCGTTGAATCGAAATTTTTTTAATCGCGGTGGCCATTTTATCGATCGCGATTGCCAGAAATCCCTCCGCTACTTGCTCGGCTGTCCGTCTATCCCCCGTCTTTGCCCGAATGTCACTAGCCAGTTGCTCAAACCGTTGCCGCACAATGGCCGCATCTAGGGGCAGATGGCCCGTCGCCCCAAACACATGGGGAAAAAAGTTCGCCTGGAGTTTACCCACCATGACATTGCAATCGGTCACCGTCAGTGGCCCCCCCCGGCGATAGCAGGCTGGCCCTGGATTGGCTCCTGCTGACTCTGGCCCCACCCGATAGCGCGAGCCATCAAATCCCAAAATTGACCCGCCCCCTGCCGCCACCGTGTGAATCGCCATCATCGGTGCCCGCAGCCGAACTCCCGCTACTTCTGTTTCAAAAGTGCGCTCATACTCGCCGTTAAAGTGAGAAACATCGGTGGAGGTGCCCCCCATATCAAACCCGATAATTTTCTGAAAACCTGCCATAGCGCTGGTCTTGACAGCACCAACAATGCCTCCTGCCGGCCCAGAAAGAATGCTGTCTTTGCCTTGAAACCGCTGGGCATCGATAAGTCCGCCGTTAGATTGCATGAATAAGAGCCGGGGGGGAGTGGCAGGGTGGCAGAACGACGGGGTAGAGGGTTGAGTGATATTTTCTGTCGTTTGGCTGGGGGGATCGGGTTTCTGTGGAGGACTCTTGAGTGCTTCGGCAACTTGGTTGACATAGCGGCGCAAAACTGGGGAGAGATAGGCATCGACAACGGTGGTATCGCCCCGACTGACCAGTTTCATCAGAGGACTGACTGTATGGGAGACAGAAACCTGTGTAAAACCGATAGCGCGCACGATCTCGGCTACTTGCTGCTCATGGTTTGGGTAGCGATAACCGTGGAGAAAGGCGATCGCGCAGGCGCGAATGCCATCGTTGTAGGCTGATTGAAGTGCTTGCATGAGGGCGTCATTGATTTGAACCGGGGTTAACACCTCCCCCTGAGCGCTATGGCGCTCTTCCACTTCGATCACCCGCTCATACAACATTTCGGGTAAAACAATCTGACAGCTAAAGATCTGGGGGCGGTTTTGATAGCCAATCCGCAAAGCATCCCGAAAACCTTTGGTGATTAACAGCAGGGTGCGATCGCCCTTGCGCTCTAGCAAAGCATTAGTGGCAACGGTCGTGCCCATTTTGATAGCGGCAATCTGTTCAAAGGGAATCGGTTGATCGGTTGGAATCCCCAAAATCTCACGAATGCCCTGAATTGCAGCATCCTGGTAGCGTTCTGGGTTGTCTGACAACAATTTGTGCAGGCGAATTTCCCCAGCTGGACTTTGGGCGACAATGTCGGTAAAAGTGCCGCCCCGATCAATCCAAAATTGCCATTGCCCTAAAGGGGGTTGGGCTGAAGAAGTGGTAGGTTGTGTCATGCAGTTATCCCTAGGCGTTATGAGTAGCCTAGCAAGGCAAATTAGCCACGGATACTTTACCTACCAGTGATTTTGCAACACAAGATAACCGTTGGAGCAGTCTAAATTCACCCTGGCTGCACCAAGTTCTCTAGGCCCTTGACTACCCGCGCCGACTGAATCTTATCTCCGGCTTTCAGCTTCTCTAGTACATCCTTGCCTTCCGTCACATAGCCAAACACCGAGTAGCGACCATCCAGCAAATTTAACCCTGCTGGCGTCAGTTCCGGCTCAAACAAAAAGAAGAAAAATTGAGACGAACCACCATTAGGGTCATCGCCAGGGCGCGCCATCGCCATCGCCCCGAAGGCCGAAAAGGGAAGCACAGGCAATTCCTTATAACGACCGGCATCTTCCATCGTGATTCCATAGGTGGGTTCCTTATCTCCTTCGACCAGCACCTCCAGGGGAATCGCCCGATACTGCTTTGTCTTTGGATCAACAAAACCAACCTCTGGGCCGGGGGGGTCGCCAATTTGTAGCACGTAGTTATCTTCTGCCCGGGTAAAAGCCAGGCCATCATAAAAGCCGCGCTGCACCAGATCCACAAAGTTACCAGCTGTGATGGGAGCGCTGTAGCCATCCACAACCGCCGTCATATTACCCTTGTCGGTTTTGAACTCGATCGTGGCATGCCCCCGCAGTTGAGGTAGGTTACGGTACTCTGCGGGCACCTCAAAGGGAAAATCCACCACCATTGTTTCTTCTAACTGCCCCACCCAATCGAGCAGTTGGTTGCGGATTTGGTAAATGTGTTCCTTGTCCTTGGCTTCAACGGCTTGCTCAAGATCGCTCAACCCGGTTTTAATCTGCTCAATGAGCGTCGTGGCAGCGCCCTGTTTTGCTTCTGGAACACTAGCCAAGAGTGTCTCAGGCTTTTCTAAAACGCGTTTAGCTTTGCTGATATCACCCGCGATCGCCCCCCAGCGCTTTACAGCCCGCAATTGCTGAGAAATATCCTCTAAACTCTTTTGCAACTCCCGCACTGGTGGATTGTTGATCGGCAAGGCATAGCGCAGCAACGCTTTGCCATCGGTGATAGGGTTACCTGCCGGTAAACTGCTCGGTCGCTTTGCCGCCGCCCCTAAACCCAAAGAAAGAGCCAGAACCAAAGCGAGGGTTAAACTTGTTTTAAGCCAGTGCTTGAGTTGATCAAAATCCCGTCGTTTCATAAATGCCGCAGAACTTCTGGTGGGGTTTCAAAATCAGTGGTTTCGACCTCCCTATCTTGCCATAGGGTTGTCCCCCTCAGGAAATCGAGTTTTACATCTCCTTCGGTTCATTCCCTGCCGCTTAGGGCGAAATGCCTGCCGGGGCTTACCTGCAGGTGCATACTATTGACTTTTGAGTGCAATCAGAGATTCAGATCAAGGAGTTTTGAGTTGATAGGTTTGGCATTAATCAAACCTTCAAACTCCTCTATGTAAAACTACCTAGAGGAGTTCCTGGTACATTTTTATATCTCTGATACCCTGGAAGGAATCAGATCAAGGATTTACGCAGTTCTATTCAGCCATTGCCATTTACCACTATGTCAACGTCTTATTTTGATACAGAGGATAACGGTCGTCAGTCCTTTGAGTTACCTGGTGCTCGACCTCACTACAATCCCGATCGCCCTGGTCAAGTCGAGCATATTTTTCTTGATCTGACGCTCGATATCCCCAATCAAAGCTTTGCAGGCACTTGCACCATTCGACTAAATCCCATCCGCGATGGCATTGCCAGCCTTGATTTAGATGCAGTGAACTTAACCATTCAATCGGTTCAGGTCGATGGAACGGCTCAAGCCTTTGACTACGATGGAGAGCAACTACATGTGCGGTTGGGGCAGCCCACTCAGGCCGGCAAATCTGTGGACATTGCGATCGCCTATGGGGTAGAAAAGCCCCAACGAGGTCTTTATTTTGTCGCGCCCAGTACCGACTATCCCAATAAACCGACTCAGGTCTGGACTCAGGGCGAAGATGAAGACTCGCGCTTCTGGTTTCCCTGTTTTGATTATCCTGGCCAACTTGCTACTTCAGAGGTGCGGGTGCGGGTACCCAAACAGTTTCTGGCAATCTCCAATGGGGAACTGATCAGCACCGAAGTTGAGGGAGACAGCAAGATTTATCACTGGCTCCAAAAAGAAGTTCACCCCACTTATTTGATGACTCTTGCCGTCGGCAACTTCGCAGAAATCCGCGATGAGTGGCAGGGTAAGCCAATTACCTATTACGTGGAAAAAGGGCGAGAACAGGAAGCCCACCTTAGTATGGGCAAAACCCCTCGAATGGTGGAGTTCTTTAGCCAGCGGTATGGTTATCCCTACGCCTACCCCAAATATGCCCAAGTCTGTGTCGATGACTTTATTTTTGGAGGGATGGAGAACACCTCCACGACACTGCTTACCGATCGCTGCCTGATCGATGAGCGCGCCGCCCTGGATAACCGCAGCACAGAGTCGCTAGTAGCCCATGAGTTGGCCCACCAATGGTTTGGGGATCTGGTGGTAATCAAACATTGGTCCCATGCCTGGATTAAGGAAGGCATGGCTTCCTATTCAGAAGTCATGTGGACAGAGCAGGAGTATGGCGCCGATGATGCGGCCTATTACCTGTTAAATGAGGCTCGCAATTATCTAGATGAGGATGCCTCGCGCTATCGTCGCCCCATCGTCACCCATGTTTATCGGGAAGCGATCGAACTTTACGATCGCCATTTGTATGAAAAGGGTGCCTGCGTTTATCACATGATTCGTGCCGAATTAGGTGAGGATCTGTTCTGGCGGGCGATCGCAACCTTTGTCAATGACTACGCCCACCAAACGGTGGAAACGGTTGACTTGCTCCGTACAATCGAAAAGGCCACGGGTCGCAATCTCCTGTTTCTCTTTGACCAATACGTCTATCGAGGGGGGCACCCCGATTACCAAGTGGCCTACAGTTGGGACGGAAATAGCAACTTGGCCAAGGTCACAGTAACGCAGACCCAGGCCAAAGATAACGGCGATCGGGCTAATCTCTTTGATCTCAAATTGCCCCTCGCCTTTGGCTACGTTGAAACCGCTACTGATAATGGCTCACCGACATCTGTGCGCCAAACCCAACGTTTATTGGTACGGATCCATGAACATCAGCAGAGTTTCTATTTCCCATTAGAGAAAAAACCGGACTTCATCTCCTTTGACCTGGGAAATCACACCCTCAAGACGGTCGCATTAGAGTATCCCCTACCTGAGCTGAAGGCCCAACTGCGCTATGACCCTGACCCCATTTCTCGCATCTATGCCGCCACTGCACTGGCTAAAAAAGGCGGATTAGAAGCCGTCAAAGCTCTCTCAGAAGCACTCCAGACCGATTCCTTCTGGGGAGTACGGGTAGAGATTGCCACTGCCTTGGCCAAGGTTAAGCTGGATCAGGCCTTAACTGGCTTGCTAGCAGGGCTAGAGGATGCCAATCCTCGGGTGCGGCGGGCGACGATAGAAGCCCTGGCGGGGATCAAAACCCTGCAAAGTTATCGTGCGGTTAAACCTCTGGCTGAAAAGGGAGACCCCAGCTACTACGTGGAAGCCGCTGCCCTGCGTGCCCTGGGTAGTATTGTGGCGGGGAATCTGGTGGAAGGCGAGGAGGCAGCAGTGCTTAAACTGCTAAAAACCGTGCTGGAGGAGCGGCAGGGTTGGAATGAAGTTGTGCGCTCAGGAGCGATCGCGGCCTTGAGCCAGATGAAAACCTCAGAATCTGCCCTGAACTTAGTTCTAGAATATACTCAAGCAGGTATCCCCCAGGCGCTGCGTCTTAATGCCGTTCGGGCTTTAGGAACCATTTCTACTGGGCAAACCAATGTTAATTTAGAACGGATTCTGGCTCGTCTGAAAGAACTCTCCCGCGAAAGCTTTTTCTTAACCCAGGTAGCCGTCGTCAACGCCCTGGGTCAAATGGAGACAGCCCATGCGATTGGAATTCTTCAGGCTCTTGCCGATCAAACCCCCGATGGGCGCGTGCGGCGCATTGCTGAAGAAGCTGTCCAGAAAGTGCAGAAAAATATTGGCTCGGACAAAGCCCTCAAACAACTGCGCGAAGAGATGGAGCAGTTAAAGAGGGAAAACCAGGAATTGCGAAGCCGCCTGGAAACCCTGGAAGCCAAAACAACCTGCGACAGCTCTCCAGTTTGACGGCATCGTGACGTTCGTCCAAAGTTGAAGTATGGTAAAATAATAAACTTGGAAAACATTGCACCTATCCTCCAATCGACAAATGTAGGGTGAGATGCAGTTTGTCTAACAATCAAGAGTCATCACAAGGAGATAAGCAAGCAAAATCATGATCAAGCTGCGATTAAAGCGACTGGGTAAGAAGCGGGAAGTGAGCTACCGAATTGTGGCGATGAATAGCACAAGCCGCCGTGATGGTCGTCCTCTTGAAGAACTGGGTTTCTACAACCCACGCACCGATGAGACTCGGTTAGATGTTCCTGCTATTGTTAAGCGACTGAAGGAAGGTGCCCAGCCGACGGATACAGTTCGCAGCATTCTTGAAAAAGCCAAAGTTTTTGAACAGGTCAATGCCTGAATCCGTGAGCAACCCTACTAGCCCCTCAGACGTTCCTGATTTTTCGGAGCTGGTTTCGTTTCTGGTGCGTCCTTTCCTTGAGCGACCCGAATCAATTCGGGTTGACTGCGAGTTGTCGCCGAGTCGGCGCAAGGTATGGGTAAGGCTTGCCTTCGATGCGGATGATAAGGGGCGAGTATTTGGCCGAGGGGGGCGTAACATTCAAGCGATTCGCACCGTTTTAAGCGCAGCGGCTCAAGCTGCTGGCTATGCTGCCTATTTAGATGTATACGGTAGCCCAGCGAGTTCGCGCGATGATGAATTGCAGGGTGACAGCCACTCTGCTTCAGAGCGCCGAGCACCAGCTCGCCGTGCTAGCCAGCGCGGTGGTCTACGTTCTCCTTCGCGCTGACCCTATGGTAGGTACAGCAGGGAAGTAATTTCAGGGTTGTTGGCTGGATGGCATATTTGGTAGTTTTGAGTCACCTGGAATCAGGAAAACCGTAGTCGCGAGTTAGTTTTGCAAGATCTGGGGCCGCTTGACAGTCCTCTACTAAGAATCTCTACTAAGAATAAAGAGGGCTTTTTAGCCAGCTAGATTGCCGATAAATATTAACGCTAGTCTCCACTGGTTCTAAAGGTGCTGTATTGTAGATTTCATGGCTATCGCTAATCAAGGAGGTGACAACAGGGCGTGGCAGAAATCCGTTTAGGCGAAAATGAAACAATTGATTCCGCACTAAGACGTTTTAAGAAAAAAATTCAGAAAGCCGGAATTCTTTCTGAGGTTCGGCGGCGTGAGCGTTATGAAAAGCCAAGTTTGCGGCGTAAGCGTAAGGCTGAAGCGTCTCGTAAGCGTAGCTACTAACCTTGATTGGCATTAGCCATGGATGAGCAGGGAAGCCAAAGAGGTCTCCCTGCTTTTGTTTAGGGAATCATGACCTAGCACCGTTCGGCGTCAATTTGCCCCACTATTGGCCCTTACCCTAAATCTCTCTCTTAACCCTGGGAGAGGGACTTCAAACTGCTCGCCCCCTTTCTTCTAGAGTTGGGAGAAGGGACTGGGGGATGAGGGAGATCGACGATGACACTGATGCCGCAAAGTACTAGCCTGATACGGACAAAACTTGCCTCAATTTTGCCCAAGTGTATCGTATTACGAACTAAGGTTAGGACGGGGTGCAGAAGTATAATCCATTTCCGAAGGAAAATCTACCCGGTCTTTCCTTTTACGCAAACGTTTTAACATGTTTGTGTTGTTCTATAGAACTAGAGTTTTGTCTAGGGAAAAACAATTGGCTTTGGACTGGGTTTGGTTGATTGAACCAAAATCATTGATTGAAGTGTATGACTCATCCTCTTGTTGGGATTATTATGGGCAGCGATTCTGACTTGCCGACGATGCAGGCTGCGATCGCCATTTGCGAGGAATTTGGGGTGCCCCACGAAGTTGCAATTGTCTCGGCCCATCGAACACCAGACCGGCTAATGGACTACGGAAAAACCGCCCTGCTTCGTGGTCTTAAGGTGGTTATTGCGGGCGCTGGAGGTGCAGCTCACCTACCAGGGATGATGGCGGCAATCACTCCTTTACCGGTGATTGGTGTGCCAGTTCCGAGCCAATATTTACAAGGGGTGGATTCCCTTTATTCGATTGTGCAAATGCCTGGAGGAATTCCCGTGGCAACGGTGGCGATCGGCAATGCCAAAAATGCGGGTCTACTTGCCATTCAGATTCTCGCCATTGAGGATGCAGAATTGATGGCAAAGGTGCAAGCCTACCGCCAGGGATTAACCGCCATGGTGCTGGAAAAGCAGCAGCGTTTGGAGGCCGTGGGTTACCAGGGTTATCGCGATCGCCCCTAGTCACGATGCTAATTCTCAGTTAGGACTTCCGCCGCAGATGGGGCGAAGCATCAGTGGGGGGGATGGAGGCGTCTCTTAACTCAGTGTTCTTGGTTGGCAGAGCTAGGGGCATCACCCGCTCTTCGGGTGCACTGATGGGTAGCTCTGAAGCCGGTAAGGTCAATTCCTTAGCCTTTGCTGGAGTTTCCGCCAGGGTAACTTCCTCTTTTTGGGTTTCTTTCATCGTCAGGGGCAAACGCAGGGGTTGCCGTTCTTCGATCCAGCAGCTTGCCAGCGGTAAAGTTTGATCCAGATCATCTAGGGGGCGAGGTACCAGCATCACCGCATGCAGTTCTCCAATCCGTTCAGCTTCAACCATGCCCACATCTAGGGCGATCGCAACATTCGAGACACTTCCGCGAATCACAACGGTACAAAGACCTGCCCCGGTTGTTTCGTAACCGGCCAAAAATACATTAGCGGCTTTAAGCATGGCATCAGCCGCACCCACCATCGCTGGAAAACCCCTTGTTTCTAGAAGCCCTACCGCCATGTTGCTGAGCTTATGATGGCCCCGCCCCGTTGCTAATTGGGCGAGACGGTTACCAATCGGCAACACAGCTTCCAGGTTGGGCATGGGCCGGGCAATCACCAAAGTTTCCAGGGCTTGGCCAAATTGCTGAGCTCGCTCCGCCCCCTCCTGTACCGCGAGACGTACATCGGCAACCCCACCTCTAACAATGGCGGTGCAGCGGCCGCTCCCGATTTTCTCGTAACCGACCAGGGTCACACCCGATGACTTCAGCATATGGTCGGCAATGCCAACAATTGCCGGAAAACTCTGGGCTGAAACCAATCCTAAGGCGGTATCCGTAAAGTCTTCGCGTCGAATCATCGTTCCTCAGGGGCAGGTATTACGCTGCTTTGGGTAGGCTGCTCAAGGTACAAGCAACCGTTGTAAAAGTGCAATTGGAGTCACTAACTGAAAATCCGTATCCCAGCAACAAGATACAGGTCATAACCTGATTCTAACCCGCTCATTTCCGTTGATTCCGTGATTCAACCCACTTTGAAAAGAAATGGCTGGGAAGAAATGGCTGGAAATCAATCATCCCAAGGATCATCAGAGAGGGCAGGTTTTTCTGACGTTGGGGCGGCACTGGGTTGACTGTTGGGTTGACTATTGGGAAACAGCTTAACAAACATGCGGTTGACATACATTTGCCCGTAGACATTCACTTTACTGCCGTTTGCCGCCGGAGGGGGTGCTGTTTCGATTGCTGGCTCAGGCTCAACTGTTGCAGTGGCAACTGGCGTGGCGATGACGTTGGTTTCGCTGCCTTGCAATTCATCTGCCTGGCGACTGTTATCTCCAATCAAAGAACCGGGTGAAACAACCTGGCTGTTACTGATCGCCGCATTCAAGATTGTGCTGGCGGTGCCAATGCAGGCATGGTCGCCAATACTGACCTGACCAATGAGCAGCACCTCTGCCCCAATGTTGGCACCCTCTCCAATTTCAATCGCACCATTATAGGCATGGATGATAGAGCCTGCCCCGATACAGACACCAGCTTTAATCACAATGCGGCTGTTCGCATCGGCTTGAATTAACACTCCTGGAGCGATCGCGACCCCTTCTGCCACTATCACATCCCCACTCACATGATAGTGAGCAGTTGTAATTGGCTGTAATCGCAGTAGCGGCAAAGACATGACGCGATCTCTCATCTATAGAAGCCAGAAGGGGTGAGTGGTTCAACCCTGCTCACCCCTACCACTCCTAACGGCTTACTTTTTACCTGGCTTCTGAATAATGACTTCCGTGACTCGCCGCTTTGCCTTTGGATCGACACCAATCAAGCGGACATAGTGATTAGGATGCTCATTCAAGAATGCCTGAACGGCTGACAAGACACCGGACTCATGATTGGCATGGATGGGGGCACCCGTCGTCCAGGAACCAATTTTGTAACGCCGCTCATCGGCAAATTCTAAACTGATGCGATGCCCTTGGCTGAGCAGTTGGCGCACCTGGGCGGTTGCTTCACTACTGGTGCCGCTGGCAGGGGCACTCCCATAGTTGGGAACCGGCCCCGGAGCGCGAGCTACATCGGTCGTAGGGGATGGTGCAACTGCAACGGTCTTGCCGTTAGGACGATGCACTATCACCTCTGCGACACGCCGCTTCGCCCGTGGATCAATGCCAACAATGCGGACGTAGTGGTCTGGATGTTGAGCCATAACCGCCTCAACTTGGGCGATCGCGGCTGCGAACCCACCCGACTCCACCGTTGCTGCAGTTGTCCAGGAACTGGTTTGAAACCGACGTTTATCCGCAAATTCAACCCCAATCTTATAGCCCTGCCCCACCAACTGATTGACCTGTTGCATAACATCAGGATTTAACTGGGCTGTAGAGGTGTGAGCAGCCGTCTGGGCCGGACGGCTAGCAGGAGTTGAGTAACTCCCTGCCCCCGAGGAGACGACCGTCTTACCATCTGGCCGCTGAATCACAATTTCACCCAATCGGCGCTTGGCACGGGGGTCAATCCCAAACATGCGGACATATTCACCGGCATGCTCTGCCAAACAGCCTTCTAAAGCGGCAATCACCTCTGACTCACGATTGGCCTGAATGGGTGAACAACTTGACCAAGAACTCACCTGAAAATGGCGTGCATCTGCATGCTCAGTGCCAACCCGGGCACCCTGAGCGAGCAAATTACGGACAAAAGCGATCGCCTCTCCAGGCAAATGACCGCTTGCCTGCGATCTGGAAGGCGTGCCATAGTTGGTCGCAGGAGTAGCACTGTAAGCACCCCGACCATTACTCCGAGAGACTTGTACAGTCTTACCCTCAGGCCGTTGAATAATCGTCTCAAAAACACGCCGCTTGGCCCGTGGATCAATCCCAATCAGGCGGATGTAATTCCCTTGATGCTCGGCCAGACAGGCCTCTAGTTCTCTCAGAACAGCACTATCACTGGTTGCCTGGATCGGCGCGCAACTCTTCCATGAAGAGGTCTGAAAACGACGTTCGTCCGCGTATTCTGTACCAACTCGATACCCCTGAGCGAGCAACTGTCGCACATGATTGACGACATCGGCACTCAGGCTAGCTGATTGATTGTGTGCGTAAGTATTCATATCTTGCTGACTGGAAGTACTGGACAGATTTTGTTCTTCGCGAAGCGGGGCAACTCGAGCAGCATTTTCAGAGAGTCCGCCCTGCCTCGGCACCGCATTCATTCCCACCACATGAGCGACAAACTGCTGATCCCGCTCCTGTACGTCTGGTAATCGATCCGCCTGCTGTTGGGATGTAATCACGGCACCGGAAGGCACAAATTTACCCGGCGGAATTTCGACATCCTGAATCAGCACATGCATCATGATGATTGCACCAGCCCCAACGCGAGCATTAAAGACCGTTGAGCGAAAGCCAATAAAGCAGTTAGCACCAATGTAAGCTGGGCCATGAATCAAAGCCAAATGAGCAATAGTGGTACCTTGACCAATCCAAACGGAATAGTCATTACCATCATCACCCTTGACTTTTCCCTGCTCCAGCCCATGAATCACAACACCATCCTGCACATGGGCACCCTCTCCAAGATAAAAAGGAGCCCCTTCATCTGCACGAATGGATGTACCTGGTGCGATCAAAACATTGGCAGCAATACGAACATCTCCAATTAAATTAGAGAACGCATGGATATATGCCGACTTGTCAATCTTAGGTTCAGCAAGCGTCCTTGACCAAGGCGTTGGCGGAGCCGCTTGCATACGGACTGCCATATTCAACTCTCTCTTGCTAAAAATCGCAACGCCTGAGACATCGTAAAGAGTGAAGCATAAACAGACTTGAGCCGGAAACCAGCCCAGACTGAGCCGGATGAGACGGATTCAGAAGCCCTTTTATCAGCGCCCCTAGCCAGTACTCTCCGACTCACCACTGTTCCCGCTTGCTGTACAGTCGTTGCCCATCCACACTCACTGTATCGATAATGGCAATCACGGCTGTATCAACGGGGCGTTGCTCACTCCCTGGAACCTGACGAGCGGCGCTACCTCGACTCACTAGCACCCACTCGTCAACTCCAGCCCCAACACCATCTGCTGCCACTTCGTAGACAGGCAGCGGTTGGCCTTCATCATCTAGCAACTGCACCACCAAAAACTTGACACCCCGGAGGCTGTCTTCTTTTTGGGTACTGGTGACAGTGCCACGAACCTTAGCAATTTGCATCGGAGATTACGAACGGCTAATAGGGCGAATACCACTGACGCTTTCACGGAAAGGCTCTACTGCTTCGGTGTAGCGGATGGGGAGAACATACTCAAGGTTTTCGTGGGGACGGGCAATAATATGGGTCGAAAGTACCTGTCCACCATTCACCCGTTTCACATTTTCGATGCCAGCCGCCACGGATGCCTGCACTTCCGAAACGTCACCGCGCACAATGACCGTAACCCGACCACTTCCAATCTTTTCATAACCCACCAGGGTGACGCGAGCCGCTTTCACCATCGCATCAGCTGCTTCAACAACGGCGGGGAAACCAAGGGTTTCAACCATTCCAACTGCAATTGCCATTTCCGGACTCCCTTCCAAGTTAACGTTTTTACAGATCAGACGTTTGCCTTTCTAAGGGCAAACACTGAAACTTTTGACCCAATCCGTGCAAAGCGACGGATCTGACTGCTCTATCAAACAAGCAATTCTGTGGATGTGCGATCGCCCAATCCAATAGCCTGACTTGGGCGGCCAGAACACATCACATACGGAACTGATCAACCGCTTCGGTGTAGCGAATCGGCAGAACATATTCCAAATTTTCGTGGGGACGAGCAATGATGTGGGTGGATAGCACTTCTCCCCCGTTCACCCGTTTCGCCGACTCAATACCGGCAGCGACCGAGGCCTGCACCTCTGAAACATCACCGCGCACAATAACGGTGACACGGCCACTCCCAATTTTCTCGTAACCAACAAGGGTGACACGAGCCGCTTTCACCATTGCGTCAGCCGCCTCAACCACTGCAGGGAACCCCCTTGTCTCAATCATTCCAACGGCGATTGGCATTGTCGCTCTCCTGAAAAATAAGCAAAACTAATCTTTTCAATCAAGTCAAGAAATTCGGCGAGGTACCCCATTATTTGACTCTCAGAAATCCTTGATCTTCCTCCATCAGCATAGGCCCGTGCCTGACACTTGACAATATAAAGTTCAATGATACTTGCAAATCAGGACTATTAATAAAGTTAATTGAATTTGTCCTTTTGATTAAGAGCATATGAAGGAGATCCTCTGGAAAAGGCTTAATCGAGCCAATGGCAACCCACCAAGCTGCCAGTCGGTCGCCCCCTCATCGCAGGGTGACAAGGTGCCAGGTGCTCTGGGAAATTACGTCCCTGATCATAGACCTGTTCGGAGACGAGGCAATGAAAAGCTTGATGAATGATAGTTTATACTTATATATAAAATTTATTACATCTTTATGTGTGGTGCTTGTGATGCAAGGCTCGTTTTTTGCAACAAATAGTTAAGTAAATTTTAGTATTCTTTAAGAATGCTAGATACTCATTCCCGGATTACAGTGTTATCTGAGGCTCTGGATGTTAGGGTTCTACCTGATGAGGGCAAGTCAGTGATTCAGGCAGGGCGCTTTGGCGTGTTCAGAAATCGCCTGGGAACAGGGATGATGATTTTGCTGCTCTCTGAAGCATCGGGCGATCGCCTTTGAGTGACTGCTGAACGTGATACTGTGCCCCATTCGGAGATCACGGCTCCTTGGGATGCCCCTAAGTGTCAGGTTGATTGATTTTTGGCGTGAAAGGGAAGCTTAAATGGATCAGTTTCTTTTGCAAAGCTGTTGGTGGATTCCCTGTTATGGCTTGGTGGGGGCAGTGCTGACTCTGCCATGGTCAACAGGAATTGTGCGCCGCACGGGGCCGCGGCCAGCCGCCTACTTCAATCTGTTGATGACGATGGTGGCTTTCATCCATGGTATTCTGGCGTTTCAAGCTGTGTTGGGGCAAGGCTCCCAGGCCTTGATTTTTCACTGGTTCAAGGCTGCTAACCTCGACCTTTCGCTGGCGCTGGAAATCTCCCCTATGAGTCTAGGTGCAGCTCAACTGGTAACAGGGATGAGCTTGTTGGCGCAGATATTTGCCATTGGGTATATGGAGAAGGACTGGGCACTGGCTCGGTTCTTTGCCTTAATGGGCTTCTTTGAAGCTGCGATGAGTGGACTAGCGATCAGTGACTCCCTCTTTCTCAGCTATGCACTGCTAGAAATGCTGACCCTTTCCACCTACTTGCTGGTGGGTTTTTGGTATGCGCAACCTCTGGTGGTTACGGCTGCTCGGGATGCCTTTCTCACTAAGCGTGTTGGAGATGTGCTGCTGCTCATGGGGGTTGTAGCACTGGCTAATCTAGCGGGTAGCCTTAATTTTCCAGATCTCTATGAATGGTCGGAGACGGCGCATCTATCGCCAACAGTAGCAACGCTGTTGGGTCTGGCACTGATTGCTGGCCCTACTGGTAAGTGTGCTCAGTTTCCCTTGCATTTGTGGCTGGATGAAGCCATGGAGGGGCCAAACCCGGCTTCGATTTTGCGTAACTCTGTGGTGGTCGCTTGTGGAGCCTATGTGTTGGTGAAATTGCAGCCTATTTTGGTGCTTTCGCCAGTGGCCTCAACGGTGTTGGTGGGACTAGGAACCATGACGGCAATTGGGGCGTCGCTGGTGGCGCTAGCACAAATCGATATTAAGCGTGCGCTGGCTCATTCTACCAGCGCTTACCTGGGGTTGGTGTTTATTGCCGTGGGCACTCAGTGGACGAATGTGGCCTTTTACATTTTGTTTGCCCATGCGATCGCTAAAGCCCTGTTATTTATGAGTACGGGAGCAATTATCGTGACAACCTCGACCCAGGATATCACTGAAATGGGGGGGCTATGGTCGCGAATGCCAGCCACTACCACGGCCTATCTGGTGGGAGCGACCGGACTAGTGGGGCTGCTACCGCTGGGTGGTTTTTGGGCTTTGCGAGAGGGGGTTGATATCTATTGGTACGATAGTCCCTGGCTGGTGGCCATCCTGTTGTTGGTTAATACGCTCACCGCGATTAACTTAACGCGAGTATTTCGTTTGGTCTTTTTAGGGCCGCCTCAGGTGAAGACGCGTCGTGCTCCTGAGGTGCCCTGGCTTATGGCAGTTCCTCTAGTGTCTCTTTCAGTGACGACCTTGTTGGTGCCGTTGATGTTGCAGCGACTGTATTTGCTGCCTGATTGGGACTATATCAATTGGGCAACGGTGCTATTAATCGTTCTATCAGGGGGAATTGGTTGCTTGGTTGGGGTTAATCTGCGCCTCAGTCGCGTCTGGGTGCGTCCAATTCAGGCACCGCTTAAGTTTTTCCAAGATCTTCTTTCCTATGACTTTTACGTCCAGCGGCTCTATGAGGTGACAGTGGTTTGGTCGGTCAGTACGCTGTCGCGACTCAGTGCCTGGTTTGATCGCTACGTGTTAGATGGTTTTGTGAATTTGGTGGGGTTTGCTTCGATTTTCGGGGGAGAAAGCCTGAAGTATAGCATTTCAGGGCAGTCGCAGTTTTATCTGTTGACCATTTTGATTGGGATTAGTGTATTTGGTGCGCTTTTAACTTTCCTGACCCGCTAAGGTACGTTCTGGTTTTGTCTTGTTCTTCTGCCTCATTGATTTCTGATTGTGGCTGTACCCTATGCTGAGCTTCTTAATTGGTTTACCGCTCCTTAGCGCAATTGCCATTGCGTTTTTACCCAGGCCGATGAATGGTGACAATGGCCGGGCAATTGCCCTGTTGACAATGCTGATTGCCTTGATTTGGTCGGTTCTGCTGGGTTTTAAGTTTGATGTGGGGTTGACAACTCTTCAGTTTGAAGAAAATTTGTCTTGGTTGGAGCAGTTGGGGCTGAATTACCGACTGGGGTTAGATGGGTTGACATTGCCTCTAGTGATACTAAACAGTCTGCTCACCTGGATTGCAATCTACAGTACCGATCCAGAAGTGGCGCGCCCTCGCCTTTATTACATTTTGATTCTGTTGCTAAATGCTGGGGTGGCGGGGGCATTCCTGGCCCATGACTTATTGCTCTTTTTTCTGTTCTATGAGTTGGAGCTAATTCCCCTTTATTTTTTGATTGCCATTTGGGGTGGAGCGCGGCGTGGTTACGCTGCTACTAAATTTTTGATTTATACGGCTCTATCGGGGATTTTAATTCTGGTTGGGTTTCTGGGGTTAGTGTTTCTGAGTAGAGCTAATAGTTTTCAGTACGATGTCACCCTGGCGCAGACGTTGCCGGTGTCGGCTCAGTTGATTTTGCTGAGTATTTTGCTGGTGGCTTTTGCGATCAAAATTCCGCTGGTGCCGTTTCATACCTGGCTGCCAGATGCCCATGTGGAGGCTTCGACTCCTGTTTCGGTGTTGCTGGCGGGGGTGTTGCTGAAGTTAGGAACCTATGGGCTGTTGCGGTTTGGGTTGGGGCTATTTCCAGAGGCGTGGGCGATCGCGGCTCCCTACTTGGCGAGTTGGGCGGTGGTTAGCGTGCTGTATGGGGCGTTTACAGCGATCGCTCAAAAGGATATGAAAAAGATGGTGGCCTATAGTTCCATTGCTCATATGGGCTATATCCTCTTGGCGGCGGCGGCAGCGACCCCCTTGAGTACCCTGGGAACGGTTTTTCAGATGGTGAGCCATGGGCTAATTTCGGCACTGCTGTTTTTGCTGGTGGGTGTGGTCTATCGTAAAACCGGAACGCGCGATATTGATGTGTTACGGGGGTTATTGAACCCAGAGCGGGGGCTACCGCTGATTGGTAGCTTAATGATTGCGGGAGTCATGGCCAGTGCCGGAATTCCTGGCATGATGGGCTTTATTTCCGAGTTCTTGGTTTTTTGTGGTAGCTTTTCGGTCTTCCCGGTACAGACGTTGCTTTGTATGGTGGGGACGGGGCTCACTGCTGTTTATTTGCTGTTGTTGGTGAACCGCTCCTTCTTTGGCCGCCTGCCAGAGCAATTTGCAGAACTTCCCCTGGTGGAGTGGCGCGATCGCATTCCCAGTTTAATTCTGACGCTCCTGATCATTCTCTGGGGGTTACAGCCCAGTTGGTTGGCGCATTGGAGTGAACCAACCCTAACGGCTTTGCTCGTAGGGCAGGGCGAACTAGCTACGCCTGCTTTGATTGTCCCGATTGATGCTCCAACCCACCTGCCAGCAGCCCTTGAGCTTAACCCTTGAGCGATTAGCCAATTGCCAGGGAAAAGATCACCGTTGCTCTGCGGAGCAATTGCTAACCGACTCTCTGATCTGCAACCGTAGAAATCATCCACCGACCCTTGCGACCTATGACTATGGTTTCATCCTCCAATCGCATGCCCTCCAGCCACCCTCTTGCAGAACTCATCTACCGGCTGGAAGAAGGGGGTGCCCTTTTGCCGGATTCCCCCGATAACTTGTTAGAAGTCGTCGGCATCCTCAAAAGTTATGGACATGTGCTGGATGCTTATTGGCAAAATCTCATCTACATTGCCGATCATCAGTTTTTAGAGCTGTTTCCATTTTTCAAGTATTTCAATGGGGAAATCTCTTTTGGGAAATTGTTGCGCCATTGGTGGCATGACCGGATTAACTATGAGTTTGCCGAGTATTGTATGAAGGCAATGCTCTACCACGGTGGTGGCGGCCTGGATGCTTACCTGGATACTCCAGAATTTGCTCAGCAGGCTCAGGCGGCGATCGCGGCCAAGTTAAAGGGGAACTTCCTGATGGCTGGAATTCACCGGGTGTTTCCTGACTTTTTGCCAGAGCAGATTCGCCAATTTTGCTACTACAGTGCGTTAGGACAGTTTTGGCGGGTCATGAGCAAAATGTTTTTAGATCTGTCAGATCGGTATGATCGGGGCGAAATTCGCACAATTCCAGAGGTTGTTCAGCATGTTAAGCAAGGATTGGTGGAGGCTGCTGATAAGCCGATTACCTATACGGTCATGATTCGTGGTCAATCATTTGATTTGCTACCGGCAAAGGCAGGTTTAACCTTTTTGATGGATGCAGCCGTGCCCTACGTGGAAGCTGTTTTTTTCCGTTCTTTTCCCTTTATGGGAACTGTTTCCTACAATGCCCAGGCTAAGCAAATTGCGGCAGAGCCGGAACGGTTTACCTACGGAGCGTTGTATGCCGATCCCTTGCCGGTGGGGGGGGCTGGAATTCCGCCAACGCTGTTGATGCAAGATATGACTCATTTTCTGCCGGACTACTTACATGAGTTTTACCGCAAATCGTTTAGGGGAGAATCAGATGTGCGGGTACAGATTTGTGTCAGCTTTCAAAAGTCAATGTTTTGTGTCACGTCAGCGGCCATTTTAGGCTTAATGCCCTACCCACTTGACACAGAAAATCTGACGGAACGAGCACAAAACCGCGAATACCTAGAAGGTTGGATGAATCGATTGATTGAGTCGCGTTTGCCAAAGGTGCAACTATGCCGCGTCTAACCCCGGGCTTCTTGCCCTCGTCGCTCCTATCACTCGCCACTTTTCTCTACCTCGGCGTTGCTGATTCCAGTGATAAATGCTAGCGTTACGCGAGCGACGTTAGAACCGTTAGGTGAAAAGGGGGTTTGGGTGTTTCGCCCCAGCTAGATGTTTTACCTTTGCACCTCATCTGAACCTGAGTTCATCTTGCTATTCAGCAGCAACCAGTTCTACTTCTGGGCTTGGGCGATCGCGGCTTCTAACTCAGCCTGCTCCAATGAAGTCAGCACAAAGACCTCTTGCACGGTTTTACCCCGTCGAGCAATCAGCTTATAGCCACCGCGGATAGGCAAAGATACCTTGATCACCAGCTTAGGGGCATGGGCTCGCACACGGGCAATCACACCGGGGGCAATCGTCTGGATATTTGGTTGTTGGGCTAGTCGTTCTAACACCGGAATCAAACCATCCAGGTGGGTTGAGTGATTCCAGACGAGGCGGCCCTGCGGTTCTTTTGTCATATTGGGTTAAGGGTTTGATGTCGCCTCTTTAACTAGCTTCCTGTATTGTTCAGCTTTCAGTTTATGCGGCTTCCAGGGGAGCCATCGTCAAGCCCGCCCGCCGCAATTGCTCATGGTACAGTTCCGCCTGCTCTAATGGCCCGACCCAAACAATTGCTTGCCCTTCATAGTGCACCTGGTTGGTCAACTGCCAGGCGAGGTCAGGAGTCATATTAGGGATATACTTTATCAAACACTCCGCCACATGCTGGAAGGTGTTGAAGTCATCATTCAACACAATGATTTTGTAATTGGGGTAGTGTTTTGGCACGACCTGAGCAGCCCGCTCAGGAGTAGCAACGGGAGCACTTGCCATCGCGGCAACCCAAATCAGAGTCGTCTGCATAGCGGCGTTTGAACAGTTTATATGTGCGGTTGTTATACTCCATCCTAACTCCAGATGTTCAAGAAAGTGGCTGATCTTCTCAGGCTAAAATCTGGCTTCGTACTCAATCACTAGGCGGCTATCACCGGAAAAGTCAGTTGAGCCACGAATCAGGGTGCGATCATTCAAGCGGTAGCGCACCCCAAACTGGGTGGGGTCGTCGGTAGTTAAAATCTTTAGTACCGATAGGGAAATCGTCGGTGTGATATCGACGGCGGCTTCTGCTGCTAACCCGAGGGTGGAGGAGGTTGTGCGGGAGTCTCTGGAGTCAGAGCGCGTCAGGGTAGGGAAGAGGCGAAATTCGCTGAGGCCGAGGGCGTTACCCACCAAGGTTTGCACATTCGTCAATAGGGCAGAACCCGCTAGGTTTGCCAGACCTAATACACTATCGCCTCGCCCCAGGGTAGTGACAAAGCCACCTCCAATCAAGCTAACAATTTCAGTTTCCGAACGACTGGGGCTGCTAGTGAGCGTCAGATTATCAAAAATCTGATCTGCTGGGCCATTGACAATCGCGCGCACTCTGATGGTTTGTAACCCGCCAAACTGGGTGGCTGGAATGGCACTCTCTGCAATCTCGGCGGAGATAGCACTGGCGGGAATACCGCCACCCCGCACTTCTGGAACGGAGGCGATCAGGCGGACATTCAGGTTAGGGTTAAGCCCCTGGCTGGGGATAAACTCGGCCTGTTGCGGATAGCCCCGATCCAGGGTGAATTGGGTCGTGAATAGGTTCACTTGGCCCGCCGTCAGGCGAATCACCCCTTCTGGTTGCAGATCATCCAGGGGGCCGTTGACGGTGAGGGAACCAACGGCAACAAAGTTAAGAATGGGAGGGCTGGTCACTCGTAGGCGATCGCCCAGCTCAATCCGCAGATTTTTTAACTCAATGGGCGAAGCGATCGCTGCTGCGCCATCGTCACTGGGAGCCTCCTCCGCCGGCGTTTGGGCCAGTAATACCTCCCCATCTGACACCCGAATCACTCCCGTCAGTTGCGGGAGCAGGGCAGTACCTAAAACTTCCACTCGCCCATTAATTGCGCCTCGGTAGAGGCCCTTCAGATTGAGATTGAGATTATCGAGGTTAACCACAATGGTTTTGTCAAAATCTGGATCGGTTTCAATCAATGGGGCTACTAGAGGAATGCTCCCCTCGGCAGATACCTCGCCTCTAGTGAAACGACCCCGAAGAGCCTGGGTAATGAGGATGCGATCGTCGCTAAATTTAATCTGGCCATTGACATCCATGAGCGGTTCTGGCAAGGCGCGAGCACTAATCGTTGCCCCCTCTAGACGAATAAACCCATCCACATCAGGGCGTAGCAGCGTACCTCTAACGGTCAGCTTGACTTCTCCTTTACCATCGACCCAGGCAATCTCACGATTAAATAAATTCAACAGGGTTAGCCCCTCATTGCGCACATCGACATCCAGGGCAACATCACTACTTTTAGGGGTTACCCTAGCAAATTCAAACTTATAGGGAAGACTCCCCGCAATTCGTAGCGGTTCATTGCCGGTGACGAGGATGCTACTGCCAAAATCGAGGCGGGCATCACTATATTGAAAACTGCCCTGGGCCGATTGAATATCTGTGCCATTGAGGGAGCCATTAGCCAGGGTAATTTCGCCGATCGCCTGGGGATTGTCAAATCGACCGGAAAGAGTCGCCGTGGCATTGAGCTTGCCATCGACCACAACCGCTCGCAGCGATTGGGCCAGTTGCCCACCGATACTAGCTGCAGCAAAATCCTGAATTGCCTCAATCGGCACATTCACCATCCGAAACTGACCCGACTGCTGCTCGCCCAGCAATTGTCCAGAAAAGGCAATGACTGCGTCACCGGCCTGAATCCGCACGGGCAGCAAGGTTAGCATCCCTTCCGCAAAGCTTCCCTGGGCAATCACCCGATCCGCTCGATAATCGCGCCAAAGCCAATCTTGCCCCTGCAGATCAAAGGTGGCGTTGATTCCCCGGTTAAGTGAGCCGGAGGCCGTGATCTCGGCATCAAACACTCCTTTCAACTCGCGTAGCGCTGGGATCGGAGCCTGCTGCCGCTTGGCTTCGGCGATCTCTAGCAGTTTGCGCACCTCTGCCAGCCGTTGTAATTGTTCTAAGATGGTGGCATCGGCAAGATCCAGGGGTTCAATTTTTAAGTCTGCCTGCTTGCCGTAGCTGGGTTGCAAAGTGGTGCGGGCCAGATCCGTCAGATCGAAAACCTGCAACAGCTCCAACACATCTTCAATGCGTCCCCGGGCGATGCGAAGTTGGCCGTCAAAGGTCGGATCAGTGGTCTGCAGATTGGCCGTAGCGCTGAGTTGTAGCGTTGTTTCGCCACGGGTGAGTTGGGCCTCTTTGAGGGTAGCTACCCCGTTGGCAAAGCGGATTAGACCACTGAATTGCCTGGCTCGGAAGGTGCCAAAGGCAGGATCGGTAATGCTGATGGAACCAGTGGTTTCAAAGGTTTTCAGGTTGACCGTAAGGCCAGGGGTCGTCACGATGCCGGATAGGGGTAGGGGGAAAACACCGGGGATATTGGCCAGGGCTAGGGGGAGTTTCTCTGCTTCGATCCGGAGGATATCTCCCTGGCCGCTTCCCTTGGCATAGAATTCGTTGCCCCGGCGAATTTCAAAGGCGACCGGTTGATAGGTAGGAGAAAGGGTCAGGGCCAGGCGATCGCGCACTCCGCTCAAATTCAGCGCGACTCCGTTATCCACTCGCAGAGTGCCAGTGAGAGGTGACTCAAAGGCCTGGTCATTTAGCCGGAAGCCCTTTAAAGCAACATCACCAGCTACTTTGGGAGATGTCGGTGAGCCATGAACCCGACCCCTAAAATCTACCAGGCCAGCGTAGGAAACGGCGACCGGTAGCGGCAATTCCAGGGCTTGCAGACTGAGGTCACGGGTGCGGACATTTAAATCAAAACCGGTAAGGGCAGGGGCACCGGCTCCTTCAAGTTGGGCAAACAGGAAGCCTGCCGCAGCAAAACCGGGTGCCAGGGCCTGGTCTAGCACAATTTTTTGGCCATCCCAGCGAAAATCAGCCGTCATGGGCCGGTTAATCAGAGAGACCCCTTCTGACAGGCGCACCTGCCCCTGAACACGAACATCCCTCGGACGGAAGGAGGCTACCTGCCCACTGGCGGTGACACGGCCTGCTAATTGCCCGCGCAGTTCGGGTGCAAGGCCAACAAGGTTGACGCGATCGCCCGTGAAGTTGGCTTGCCACTTACCCTCTGCCGCCTGCACGGCTGCATTGACGGTGCCACCCTGGACGGGGATGACAGCATTCGCCGTCACCTGGGGTGCGGTCAGGGTGCCCGCAATATCAGCAGTTGCGGTGATTGGCCCCAGTTGTACGGGCGGTGAGGTTCCCTGGTTATAGGCACGGGCGATCGCCTCACCGGACAGCCCATCTGCTCTTAGATTCAAAGCAAACTGGGGTTGATTGTCTCGCAGGCGAATCACGCCAGCACCGGAGACCGTACCCCCCACGGAGGGCTGCGCCAGAAAATCGGGAATTCTTACCCGCAAATCATTCACAGTGCCCTCCAGATCTACCCCTGCCGTTACACGGCCAATACCAAAGGGCAGCACCGTAGGCTCTACATAGGCCCGGGCCAGGCCATCGGCGGGGAGATCATTGGCGCGAAAGCGAAGGGCTAACTCTGGCGTGCCTGCCTGCAGGCGGATATTCCCTGACCCGGTGATGCTGCCTCCCTGTTGGGGGCGAGCGATCAGGTCTTGTAAACGAATGTTTAAATCTCCCAGGGTGCCACGAATATCAGCTTGGGCGTTGATCAGGCCGATGTCGATCGGAGCATTTTGAATCGTGGCATAGGTGCGAGCAATCGGATTGCCCGGAATATTTTCCCCCTGAAACTGAAATGCCAGTTGGGGTTCTGCGGCGCCAAACTGGACGGTACCCGTTCCAGTCACCAGCCCCCCATCCGCAGGGCGCAGGGTAATCTGGCTGAAATCAACCAGGGCGCGATCGCTTGGCCCAGTCACCTTTCCCGTCGCAGTGACTCGCCCAATCGGAGGTAAGGTAAGATTTTCGGCATAGTTCCGGGCGATCGCCTCTGCCAATACATCCCGCACTTGAAAATCAAAGGCCAGTTGAGGCGTGCCCTTCAGGTTAACGGTGCCATCTCCTGTAACCTGGCCACCGCCACGGGGCACCGCCAGCACTTCTGAGATAACCAGAGATTGTTTTTCCGCCTCCAGGCGGAATTGGGCATTAAGCCGATCCACATCCACCTGGTCAATCTTGAGCGCGCCAACATTACGTGCCTTGCCCGATAGCACCACCTGTTCAAAGGGGCCAGTAATTTTCACATCCGCTGCCACAGAACCAACCAGAGGCACCGGCGATTTCAGTTGCAGAGCCGCCGTCACATCTGGCAGCGTCGTCGAGAGAATCGTTGCCGTCAAATCAAAGCCCTGCTCCAAATCTACTGTTCCCTTTGCCGTCAGGGGAATTGAGCCAAATTGAGCCTGAGTATCCTCCAATCGCAACAGTGTATCCTGCAGCCGTAGAGATCCCCTTGCAGTTTGAATCACCGATGGGGCCTGAGGAATCCGCAGATTGACGCCGCGAAATTGGGCTGTGCCAGAGAGGTTGGGCAATTTCTGGCGTGGATCCAACCTTACCGCCACATTGGCATCGGCTCGTCCAGCTTGTAAATCGATCGGCAGTTTCACCAAACGGTCAAACTCTGAAACTAAAAATTCCTGGGCCTGCACTTGTAAATTAATCCGGTTAGGCATCATTCCCTTGGGTACTTCTGCCTTTAATAGGCGTTGTAACTCACCCATGAGTTTGACGTTGCCCCCCCGGGCAGATTGGGCTGTGGTTTCAAAATTAAGCCGCCGCCCGCGATCAGAAAACCGTACAGTCCCATTGGCCTGCTGCAACGTCACGGGTAGAGCCGGAGACTTACCATACTTGCCCCAAGGTACCAAAGTGATGGCGGCATCCCGAAAGCGAATGCTGTTGAGATCAGAACGGGCCTTTTTGGGATCGTCTTCCTCCTCTGGCAATTCAATCGCCAGCCATTCCCCATCCCGGTTTTCCTCCAGATAAATGCTGGGTTTCTCTACCTCAATATCCAGATGCAGATTGCGCGTCCAGAGGATTTTGGGAAGGTTATAGCGAATTTCAGCCGACTTAAAGGCAATAGTGCCCCGATCCGTTGCTGTGGGGGGAAGGCTGGATGGCCCAATTTTTACCCCACCCAGGGTGAGGCGTTCAACAGTTCCGAACTTAACGGGTCGTTTCAGGGTTTTGCTCAGTTCTCGCTCGGCGATCTCCGGGAGTTGGGCTTTGAGCACCGAGTACCCAGCCCAAGCGGCCCCCGTAAGACTAACGGCAACTATCCCCGTGGGAATCAGCAAACGACGCCAGCGACGGCGGGAACGGGGCGATCGACGAGGTTGATTTGGATCTGGCCCAGGATTTGGAGTGCGATCGGAATTCGGCGAATGTGTCATGACCCAAAACGTTCAATCCAACATGATTGGGAAAATTCCGAGCTAATCTTACCGCCTATACAAGCGTATCTTGTCAACTCCGGCAAGTCCTCATTTTGATGTATTGAGAGAAAATAACAAGCCTTGTCCAACTCCAGCACTAGCGCTTTGTCTACGGGAAAACAACAGACTTCAAGCTGGACTTGGTTTAGATTGATTTTCTTCACTATTCAGCCAGAGCGTTGTGATGCGAAGGTCTCCTTAGGCATCCAGGCAACTCCAGAATCCACATCCTCGACGGGCAAGCGCAGCCCTTCAAACAAGCGGAGACCACTACCGTAAAGTAACTTCACGATTAGCTGATACACACCATCACACAGGTAGATTACTGCTAAAGCTTCTTTAATTTGGTCAACACAGTGGGTACATACTTGGGTCGTTTTGCTCGCACGGCATCGATGCCTGACATTTCCGGATGGAGCACGTCCCGATAGAGAAACAGCAGGGCTGAAAGCGCTTGATTTTGGGTGGAGGCCGACACCTGCTCCTGAACCGCCAGATGCGTCAAAAAGGATTCAATTTCTGCACTGCCCATCTCCTTGGGATGCCGCTTGTAGTGGAAAAGGATATAGCGGCGAATCCAAGCCACATAGCATTGTTCCGTGCGATAGGAACAATTCAACCGAATAGCCTCTCGAACCTGATCGAGCAGCTTCTTGGGACGAGGTTCCATGGCAGGAGAAAGGGACGGACTGAATGGTTCCTATGCACTAAATAATACCGCCAATTACTCCGTAGTGCGGATGAAAATTCGTTGAAGCAGTCTGCATAATCATCCTCTGGAGGCATATTATGCAGACAAAGATTTGGCTAACTCCCCCATCTGGGGTGTTTATGCAGATCCAGATCTGTATAAACACCCATTTCGGTGAAATAGGCAGACGGTGATCTGTATAACTCCCCATTTCAGGTGCTTATGCAGAATAATTTCAGCCTAACTCCCGGCTTAGTCTGTTTATACAGACAACGCTCTGGCTAAACACCCTAATTTGGGATCATAAACAGAGTTGGGAGGGTCAGAGCAGTCTAAATATGAGTTATGCCGCAAATCCTCGGTAGAGCGTAGTCCAAAGGTCATTTCTCAGACATTAGATTTTTAGTCTTTAAGCTAAGATAACGAGCAGGTAAAATATTCTAAATAGATAAAATTGCAACTGTTAAGCTAAGCTACACCCCACTGAAACACTGTGTAAATTTGTTCAAAGGAAGTATCTCTAAATATGGAAACACAAGAATTTCTACAATACATTGAAACCTACTATCCAGTTGAGTATGACTTGGTTGGTCGATCTACTGCAACCAAGATTATTAATACCTTGCTTGCAGATAAAGAACTAGAAGTTGTTACTAGTGAGGAAGGTTCTAATTTTGAAATTTTAGAAATCATTAGTCTCATAGCTCTTTTAGTTGAAACAATAAAGAGCATTCTGGAAATCATTGATCACTTTAAACAAAGAAAAGAAGAAGTGACTTTTAAAAAAGTCAAAGAGAAGGTTCTTGAAAAATTGAATCAATCGGATAGAGACAGAATAGACAATGAAGATTTGGATGAACTAGTAAAAGATATTGTCGATAAAAAACGAAAATAGTTGAGGTGTGTTAGACATTATGAATAAATGGCAGCCATCCAGTTTAAAAGAGCTTTGGGAAGAATCTTTTTCGACTGAAAAATTTGCAAACAATGGTTTTGAGTTGCTATTTGCTGTTCCAGCTTCCCTATTCTTTGGTTGCTTCTATTTTCTGTACAGATTTCCAATTGCAGGAATCCAACTAATTATTTTTTTCAAGTATCCTACTTGGCTTCAGGGTATGGGGAGTTTTTTGGCAGTTATATTTTCTCTTCTTCTGCATAACATTGCTATCTACTTACAATCTTTCCATGCCATAAAAAGTATACTACGTTACTTAAAATTTGATTTGGAAAATAAATTTACCCTTGAGGAACACGCTTTAGAAGAATACATAGGTAGCGATAAAGTTCAAGAGATAAGAGCAGCTAGACCTGTAGCTTGGGCAAAAGCAAATCAATATCCAATTAGTCGTATATTTGTGCGTCGTGCTTTTCAGGAATCAACACTATCAGGGCAGAAAAAAGGATTTGCTGCACCTGTTGCCTATTATAATCTAGGCTCACCACCTCAATCTATTTCACTTATTTTTATTGATGAAGTTCCTGATGAATTAACTGAATCTAGCAAGTTTTTCGTTTATCACGAAATAGGACATACTACTAAACATGCTTGGCGAATTAAAACTAAGCCCTATATTTCCGTAACTATGATAGCAGCAATCATCTTATGGATATTTTTTAATACCGATAACTACATTATGGCTCTCATACTTTTTCTCATATATCTTCTAATTCGCTCTTTTCTTGAGCTTAATCCAGTTCGCAACAGTTTTGAAGATGAAATTATTGCAGATACTTTTGCAATCAGGAGACTCCCTGAAGATTTTCCCTTAACAAAGGATGATAATCGTAGGAAAAATCTAGAATTAATTCTTGAGAGAAGCTTAATGGTGTCAGACAAAGAAAATTCTTATCTACAAGTTTTCAATCAAAAGCGGTTAGAAAATGCAAAGAAGATGATACAGATACGTAAAACAGATCGTCCTCTTACAATATTTGAAATAGGGCAAAAAGCCCCAGTCTGTGATGTTTTTGCTCTGGGTGCAGTGCTGGTTACTATTACATCTCAACTACATGCCCCTTCCATATGGTTTTTCTTATGTGTTCTTACCTTAACTATAGTTTTATTTTTCTACATTTCTTTTATTTATTTGGCGCGTCTCATACCAGGAACTAATTTAGTTGAAGATTACCTTAATCAATTAACTTGTAAAGTAGATGGGTTTGAAAACAGCTATAGTAGCAACATAAGCGGCATAACAACCCCAATGCAGCGGACGTAAAATAAATTTGAAGTTATCCGCCGCCGCTGATTGGGAACGTTATCCTGCTGCGCTTCGAGACCATCACAGACATAGCCATCGGTCAACGACGGAGACTAAGTTGCGATCGTCCTCATTAGTTCCATCCTGCTGTGATGCGCAGCCATAGACCCGCTCAGCAGCAGTAGGGGTGACCCAAAAGATTCAGCGGTGCGATCGTCCCCACCGAGAACCCCAGATCAGCGTCAACCACGATCGTGCCAGCCCAAGAATCTGGTGTAGTATTAGAGCTAAGCAGCGCGATCGCTCCCGTGAGCGCCGCTGGATAACACGGCGTTGCAACGGACGAAACCAAGATTGGGGAAGGAAATGGAGATCGATCGTCGCCGTTGAACTCAGCCGTTATGCCGCAGGGTCTTAGTGAATGTGCAGCAGAAAGCTGATGCTCTATAAGTATTGTGAGGCAAGACAAGAGGAGGGTTACTTCGCTGTGCATCTAGCAAAATTTCAATTTGGTAGACTGAAGGTGTTGATTAGGCTAAGTTGACCTATGGCTCTTGCGATCAACCAGCTAACACAACAAAAGCCGCTTAGCTTTGACGAGTTCCTTGCCCAGTATGGTGGTGATAATCGCTATGAGTTGATTGATGGAGAGGTGTTCGACTTGGAACCCACAGGTCAGCATGAGGAAGTTGCCGCCTTCGTAACCACAAAAATTTGTGTCCAGATTGAGAGAACAGGTTTACCTTGGTTCGTGCTTCAACGAGGACTATTGCGTCCTTTCAATGCGGGTATGACAGCGTTTCGACCTGATGTTGCAGTTGTTGATCGAGATGAGTTGATTAAAGAACCGTTTTGGTCTGAGCAGTCAATTCTGACTCTAGGTAGTTCGATTAAATTTGTGACAGAAGTTGTGAGTAGCAACTGGCAAAATGATTATGCTCGCAAGGTTGAAGACTATGCAGATTTAGGCATCTCAGAGTATTGGATTGCAGACTATGCAGGGTTAGGAGGGACTCGACACATTGGGAAGCCCAAACAGCCGACTCTTTCCATTTGCACGCTAGTAGATGGAGAGTATGAAATTCATCAGCTTCGAGGCAGTGAGATCATCGTCTCTCCAACTTTCCCAGAGTTAAGACTAACTGCTGAAGAAGTTTTGAGGGCTAATAGGTAACGGCGGCATAATCGGGTCGAGGAGGGAATTTAACCCTCCCCTCCCACACCACCTGCCATGCGGGTCCGCAGCAGGCGGTTCATGAAGATGCGCAAACAACACTGATGGCTTAAGCGTATCCTTGAACCTT
>Ga0272446_1001258_pt1 | contig 37309 bp, 32 predicted proteins | sample YNPCB0061_FD_194587 | JGI IMG/M metagenome (GOLD analysis project Ga0272446, IMG submission 194587) | Hot spring microbial mat communities from Yellowstone National Park, WY, United States - YNP-CB-006-1 | ecosystem: Environmental > Aquatic > Thermal springs > Hot (42-90C) > Sediment | place...
GCGGTGCGCCAGCGAAGCTGGCGCACCGCAACGCCAACAACATCCCCCCCTCTCCCAGGCTGGGAGAGGGGGGGAGGGGGGTGAGGGCAAGCAGCGCATCAGGACGCCATCCGCACAGGGCCTGGTAGAGCTGTCGAGCTGTGGAGGTGTGGAACTGAGCCAATGCGATGCCATCAAGCAGCATCGGTATTACGCGGCCAGGCCGTCGCGCAGCCCGCGCAGGTACGCGCGAGCCGCCTCGCGCTGCCCGCGCCGCAGCAGTCGCCCGAGTGTACGCAGCGCGCTGCCGGTGCGGTAGGGTCCGATCGCCAGCCACTGCCAGGGGCGGGCGTGCTTGCGGAAGAACTGGACGCTGCTCCGCGCCATGTGGTAGCGCTCGTTGGGCGAGTCGCTGCCGCCCGAGGAGCTGGCAACCTTGTGGTACATCGTCGCTCGCGGCTCCACCAGGATGCGCAGCCCGGCGCGGCGCACACGTAGGCAGTAGTCGTGATCCTCGTAGTACATGAAGAAGCGCTCATCGAACAGGCCCACCGTCTCCAGGCAGCGCCGGCTGACCAGCATGCCACAGCCGGTCACGAAGTCGACCGCAAAGGGCGCCAGCCCGTGCCCGGGCGGGGTGGAGCAGCGCCGGATCTCGAGCAGCACGGGGCGGAGCACGCCGCCCAGCCACCAGAGCCGGGCCGGCGCGTCGGCGTAGTAGATCGCCGGCGCGACCAGGTCGGCATCATAGGCACGGGCCGCAGCCACCAGCAACTCCAGCATCGATGGCCCCAGCGTCGTATCGTTGTTGGCCAGCAAGACATACTCGGCCCCGGCGGCGAGCGCGCGCCTGAGGCCGGCGTTCATCCCCGCGGCGAAGCCCAGGTTCGCCCCGTTGGCAACCAGCTCAACGGCCGGGTAGGCCGCCGCGACCGCCACGAGCGTATCGTCGCTCGAGCCATTGTCCACCACCAGCATATGGCTGGGCGTATAGCGCTGGTGCTGGCATGAGGCCAGGAAGGCCAGCGTATCATCGCGCCGGTTCCAGTTGAGGGTGACGATATGCAGCAGGGGCGCCATGCGTATCTTCTCGCCGCACCGGGCGGTACAGGTGCGAGTGGCCGTGGCATCAGGATCGAACAGCCGGCCATCTTACTGCGCAATTGCGCAAAACGCAATCATTGACAGTCGGAAGCCGCCGATGTATCCAGCTCACACGCGCTACTACCTGGGCTTCAACCTGGTGCCAGGGCTCGGGCCAGTCCGCCTGGCGCGGCTGGTGGCCCACTGCGGCTCGCTGGAGCAAGCCTGGCACGCCGACGCCGTTGCGCTAGCGGCGGCCGGCCTCGATGCCCGTACCAGTGCCGCGCTGCTTGCCGCTCGCGAGCGTCTTGACCTGGACGCCGAGCTGGATCGAGCCGCGCGCGCCGGCGTGCGCCTGCTCACCATCGAGGACGCCGCCTACCCCCGGCTGCTCCGCGAAGCCCCGGGCGCACCACCGCTGCTCTATGTGCGCGGCAGCCTGAGCGCGGCTGACGACCGGGCAGTCGCCGTCGTCGGCACGCGCTCGCCCACGGCCTACGGGCGCGAGGCCACGCGCCATCTGGCCGGTGCGCTCGCGCAAGGTGGGATAACGATCGTGAGCGGGCTGGCGCTGGGGGTTGACGCGATCGCCCACACGGCGGCGCTCGAGGCCGGCGGGCGCACCGTGGCCGTGCTCGGCTGCGGGGTCGACCGGCCCTACCCCGAGCGCAATCGCGCTCTGGCCGAGCGCATCGTAGCCCGGGGCGCGCTGGTCAGTGATTACCCGCTCGGCACCGTTCCGGCGGCGGCCAACTTCCCGCCGCGCAACCGGATCATCAGCGGGCTGAGCCGGGGCACCCTGGTGGTCGAGGCCGGGGCACGCAGCGGCGCCTTGATCACCGTCGAGTTCGCCCTGGAGCAGGGCCGGGAGGTGCTGGCCGTGCCCGGGCCGATCTTTTCGCGCCAGAGTGAGGGCACGCTGCAACTGATCCGTGACGGCGCGGCCCTGGTTGCCTGTGCCGACGATGTGCTGAACGCGCTTGACATGCGCGTCAGCGACCTGCAGCACACGGCGCGGGCCGAACTGCCCGCCGACCCGATCGAGGCGGCGGTGCTGGCGCAGCTGAGTCACGAGCCCCGCCACATCGACGAGCTCGGGCGGACCGCGGGCCTCCCGGCGGCCACCGTCGCCGCCACCCTGGCCCTGCTCGAACTGAAGGGCCTCGCCCGCCAGGCTGCACCGCTGCAGTACGTGATCAGCCGCTGATCCGCCGCGCTCAGCGATCGAAAAAAGCCTCGGCCCGGTTGGCCAGGGCGTCCTGGAGCATGCGCCGGGTGCGAGGCAGCAGCGGCGGGAGCCGGTCGGGGGGGAAGAAGGCGACGTTGACATTCTCGTGGCCCACGGGCTGCAGGGAGCCACTCACGATCCGGGCGGCGAAAAAGATCGCCAGGATCTGGGCCTGGTCGCCGTTCGGATAGGTCCAGTGAAAATCGGGGCCGCCGTAGACCCCGATCAGCCGCTCGGCCTCCAGCAGCAGACCGGTCTCTTCCTGCACCTCGCGGGTCATGCCGTGGGCCGGCACCTCATCGAGGGCGATCGTGCCACCGGGCACATCCCAGAGCATCACATCGGCGCGCCGGCAGAGCAGGATCGCCCCCTGGTCGTCGCGGGCGAAGGCGCTCGCACGCACCTGCAGGATGCGCTGGTGGCCCACGTAGCTGCGCAGCCAGCGCGTATACTTGACCGTCATGGGTTGCTCCCTTCTGCTGCGAGGCTCAGCGCCAGGCGAAAACCGGTGAACTCATTGCGCACCGTCGGTGGCAGGCGAAAGCGGCAGGCGCAGCGCGCGTAGCCCTGGGGGTTGGCGTAGCAGCCGCCGCGCATGATCCGCCGCCCAGGGGCAGCGGCCAGCTCACGGCCATCGTCGGCGCGGTAGGGGTAGGGCCGATCGAGGCTGGCGGTCCACTCCCAGACGTTGCCGGCCATATCCAGGACGCCATAGGGGCTCGCTCCCTGCGGATAGGCGCCGACCGGGCTGGTGCGCCCGCGACCGCCCTCGCGCGTATTGGCGCAGGAACTGGCGAAGGTCTCGCCCCAGGGGAAGCGCCGCCCGTCGCGCCCGCGGGCGGCGTGCTCCCACTCGGCCTCGCTGGGCAGGCGCGGGGCGCCCCGCCGTGCCACGGGCGAGCCGTCAGCGGTCAGCACGCGGTAGACCAGCCCCTGGCGCTCCAGCCAGCGACAGCATGCGCAGGCCTCGTCCCAGCTAACATCAACCACGGGGTGGTCGTGCTGCTCGGGCGGGGGCTGCAGACCGCGCCAGGCCAGTGGCGCTGGCGCCCCGCTGGCCGCCACGTATGCGCCATAGAGCGCGTTGGTCACCGGTACCCGGGCGATGGCAAAGGGGAACAGCGTCAGCTCGTGGCGGGGCGCCTCTTCGCGATAGCTTTCGCGGGTGCCACCGTAATCGCGGGCAAGCGCGCTGAGCTCTGGCTCCGCGCTGCCCATGGCAAAGCGGACCGCAGGAATGACGACGAAAGCCGGCAGCAGGGCCTCAAGCTGATCGCCCATAGATCCGGTTGAGGCGGGCCAGTTCGCGGTCATACACCGTCACCGCAAAATGGTCGATGCTGCTGACGCCCTGCAGGGCGTCGTAGCCCTTGAGCAGGAACTCGTGCGCCGCCTCCATGCCTACCAGGCGGGCCAGCAGCCGTGAGCGGTGCAGGCCTATGCCGAGCAGTTGCGAGCGCGAAAGATGGAAGACATTGTACAGGCTATCGCGCACCAGGTCGAGTTGCCGCAGGCGATCGTCGTAGTTATCGGCCACGAAGTAGTAGTGCTCGTAGGTTGCCTCGTCGAAATCGGTGCCGATCTGGTGTTCCAGCATCAGCAGCGCCAGCCCGTCATCGAGGGTGGTGGTCAGTTCGAGCAGTTCGAGCACCTGCTCGACATCACGCAGACGCACGCCCGGCAGGGCGTGGATCAGCTGGTGCAGCCGGCGCGCGCCGCGATCGCGCTCGGTGAAGTCGCGCGGGCCGTAGATTTCGTTGAAAAAGAACTCGCCGACCGGTTCATACTGGGGGATCTCGGCCAGGTCACGGTAGTCGCGGCGGAGTCGATTGGCCTGGAAGATCTGGAGCGCGATACGATACTGTTTCAGCGTGGTCATAGCGCCTGAGCATCAAGAGAGGCGGCGGATCTGGTCACGGGCCTTACTGGCGAAGTAGCTGTCGGGGGCGAGCGCGATCACCGTGTTGTAGGCGTTGATCGCCTCGGTAGTGCGGCCCAGTTCCTCGGCGACCAGGCCGCCGAAGAAGAGCGCATCGATATAGTTGCCATTCAGCGCGACGGCCCGCTGGAAACTGCTGAGCGCGCGCTCAAGCCGGCCCTGGGCGTAGTAGGCGCGCCCGAGCCAGTAGTGGGCCTCGGGGAAGTTCTCCTGGAGCTGGATGGCGCGCTGCAGATCGCGGATGGCCCGCTCCTCCTCGCCGGCCTGGAGGGCGAGCATCCCGCGCCGGTAGAAGCTCTCCGCAATCCCACCGTTAGCGCTGATCGAGGCATCGTAGGCGGCGCGCGCATCGGCGTTGCGGCCCAGTTCCTGGTAGAGCTTGCCCTGAAAGAGCAGCGCTTCGGCGTAGCGGGGTTGCTGCTGGATGGCGCGCTCGATGCTCTGCAGCGCCCCGTTGATATCGCCCTGGGCGCGCTGGAGCTGGGCCAGGCCGAGGTAGGCCGCCGGGAAGGTGGGCTGCAGCGCCAGCGCCCGGTCGTAGGCCAGCCGCGCATCCGGGTAGTTGCCCTGGCGCAGCAGGGCCTCCCCGAGCCAGAACTGGGCCACGGCGTCATCCTGGCCACCGGGGAGGTTGGCCGCCGTCTGGAAGTAGCCGGTCGCGACCCCCCAGTTGCCCTGGCCGACCGCGACGAGGCCCAGGCCGAGCTGCGCCGGGATCAGCGCCGGATTGAGCTGGAGCGCCTGGTTGTAGCTGGCGGTCGCAGCGGCGAACTCGCCGCTCGTCCGCTGGGCGTCGCCCAGGGCCGTGAAGGCCTCGGCACGCACCGGGATATTCGCCGCGACGCCGAGGTCGGCAGTGAGGGCCAGGGCCGCGTTGGCCGCGTCGGCGGCGGCGGCGGGCTGGCCGGCCGCGAGGCTGGCCCGGCTGAGCCGCAGCTGATCGGCGGCGCTGGCGGGCCGCAGTGCGGCAGCGGCGGCGTAGGCCTCGCGGGCCAGGCCGGCGTTGCCCCAGGTCATCGCGGCATCACCGATCGTGACCAGCGTATCGGGGTCAGCGACGCCAAGTTCGAGCGCACGACGGTACTCGCGCTCAGCGCGCTGCACATCATTCAGCGGGCCCTGGTACAGGTTCGCCAGCGCGATGTGGGCGGCGACGTTGCCCGGATCGGCCTGCACCGCCCGGCTGAGTATCCGCTCGGCGGCCTGATAGTCGCCCTGGGCGGCGTAGCTGTTGCCCACGGCCAGGGCGGCCGGCACGGCATTCGGGTCGAGACGCAGGGCGTCCTGGAAGGCGCTGAGCGCGGCCTCAGGACGATCGGCGGCGGCGTAGAGCTGGCCAAGCTCGCTGGCCGCGGCGGCGCTGCTGCTGCTGTAGGGCCGCAGTACCTGCTCGGCCTCGGGGTAGTAGGCCGGCCCGGCGGCGCGGAGCGTGCGCGCCAGCTCCACGGCGCTGGCCGGCGCAGGTCGCTGGTCAAAGAGCACCCGCCGGTGGGCCAGCGCGGTCTGCAGATCACCCTGGGCCTCAGCGATGGCTGCCAGCGCGATGCGGGCCGGGAAGAAGGCGTTGTTCCGCTCCAGGGCACCTGTGTACAGCTCGCCGGCCCGTGGCAGGTCGGCGCGGGCCTGGGCGACCGTCCCCAGGCCGAAGTAGCCCTCGGGCGCCTGGGGCGCCAGGCGGATCGTCTGATCAAAGACCTCAGCGGCGGCGTCGAGCTCACCGGCCAGGCGGTGGGCCCGGCCCAGCGCATTGCTGATCGCCAGGCTGGCCGGGTAGCGCTGCAGCAGCGCCTCGAGCGCGGCAATGTGGGTCAGCCCGCGGGTCGCCACACCAAAGAGCGCGCCCAGCCCCGAGCGGGGCCGTGACTGCCGCAGACGCGCCTGCTCGGTTTCGACCACGAGCTGGTTGAACCGTTGCCGGTCGCGGTGCAATCTGGCCCGCTCGGCCTGGCCGCTGGCCACGAAGCCTGCCCCGCTGGAGCCTGCCCCGTCGCTGGTGGCCTGCTGGCGCCACCGGGCCACGGTCCGCTCACTCGCGGCGATGCTGTCGCCGAGCTGGTCATGCAATCCGTCCAGTTCACGGGCCGGGAGGGGCGGGCTGACCTCGAGCTCCCAGAGCAGCGGCCCCTGGGCGCCGACCAGGCGGGCCAGCGCCAGCAGGGCGCGCTCCTCGCTGAGCAACGCCTCGATGCGCTGCTTGACCATCGCGCGATAGCGGGGGGGCGCGAGGGCAACAGCGGCGCGACGCTGGCGCGTCGCATCGGCGAGGGCGCCCGCGGCGGCCTCGAGCTGGCCGCTGTCGCGGGCCGCGGCGGCGTAGGCGAGCAGCAGCGGCGTATGGGCAGGCAGGAGGCCGCGCGCCTGTTCGAGTTCAATCAGCGCATCGCCAGCGCGCCCCTCACGCAGGGCCAGCATCCCCAGGTTGGCGTGCAACTCGCCGAGATCATGACCGTCCAGCAGCCGTACCGTCTCGGCGAAGGCGCTCAGTGCAGCCGGGTCGCCGGCATCGAGCAGGATCGCGCCCAGATTGTTGGTCAGCAGCGCCTGTTCATCGGCTGGCTCGACCAGGGCGCGCCGATACTCGTCTGCGGCGCCGCTGTAGGCGGTCCGTGCCCAGAGGATATTGCCGCGCAGCGCGTGCGGCAAGGTACGATCCAGGGCGGGGTAATTCTCGAGTAGCTGGCCCAGGATGCTGAAGGCCAGATCAGGTGCGCCGCGGGCATAGTCGTGCAGTGCGAGCACCAGTGGCACGATGGTGGCGTGGCCGTTGACCGGTTCCCGGGCGAGGCGGTAGCTCCGGGGCATCGCGAAGCGGCCCAGGTAGCCGTCCCAGCCGTTGGGGCCGTAGGGGCCAGTCGGCACATAGATCAGCCGGGGGCTGAGCGATGGGCTATCGAGCACCGCGCCGGGCTCCACCACCCCCCAGAGGAGAACATCGGCCTCAAGGGCAGCAGCCAGCGCGAGCGCCTCCTCGGGGCTGGTCGGGCGCTGGGATGCGACGCTGGTGACGATCGCGCCAGCGGACGCCTGGTCGATCTCGCGTGCCAGCGTCGCGGCGACATTCTGGCCCGTCCGCCCATCACTGCCATCGTCAAACGGCGCCACGACCACGATGAAGCGCTCGGCCGGACGGGGCAAGAGGTACCCAACGCTGAGCAGGCCAATGCCGAGCATGGCCACCAGGGCCAGCGTCACAACCAGGAAGATCCGCCAGCGAGGCTGGTGTGCCAGGCGCGCGCGCCAGGAGGGCGGCGGTTCCTCCTCCTCCTCCAGTGCTGCGACGGTGGTGCCGTTCTCCTCACGGGCACGCAGATCGACGATCGTCGTATCGCTGGCGACGCGGGGCGGTCGATCGAGCGCCTCACGCCGGCGATGCAGCAGGACCAGCGCGCCAACGACGCATAGCGCTAACACCAGGGTGATCACGAGGAGCAGCAGGATGTTCATGAGGTGGCCCCATGCCGGCAGGGAATCCCGGGTGTGCCGTGTGGCTCACGGCGCTCCTCTGGCTATTGTAAGGCTTTTTGCGTGGAGATCAAGCAGGACAGGGGGATTCAACAGGAAGAACCGGGGAGCTTCGCGGGTGCAAAGCGCTTACAAATCGGTCAGGGGCCGATCCAGGGGGGTGTACCGTCGGCTGGATCGACGGCGTAAACACTGCGGCGCTGCTGTTTGGCCACCTGCTTCATCGTGGCGGCGACCCGGCTCAACTCCTCGGGTTCATTGAAGTGCCCGGCCCGGTGGACCACGCCGCCGATCACGAGGTCCATCAGCGGAAAGCGCCGCCAGCAGCCATCGCGGTCGAAGGCCTCCAGGTAGCCACGGGCCAGATCCTCGCCTTCATAGAGCTGGGGCACGATGCTCGCAAAGCGGGCAATGGCATTGCGGCAGAGCTCCTGGGTGCGCTCGGGCGGGCAGAGCAGGGCGAAGTCATCGCCGCCGATGTGCCCGAGAAAGGCGCCCGCCCCCTCCGCGCGCACGACGGCGCGCAGCAGTTCGGCAAGCGCGCGGATCGCCTTGTCGCCGCGCGCGAAGCCATAGAAGTCATTGAAGGCCTTGAAGCTCCCCAGGTCTGCGTGGAGCAGGGCAAAAGCGCGATCGTGCTGCAGGCGCCTGCGGATCTCGTCGAGCAAGAGCATATTGCCCGGCAGCCCGGTCAGCGGGCTATGGACCGGGCGGCGGGCGGCGCGCCGCAGGTGGCTGCGGATGCGCGCCGTGAGCTCGTCACCCAGCACCGGCTTGGTCACAAAATCATCCGCGCCGGACTCGAAGCCGCTGACCAGGTCATCGGGCGCGCCGCGCGCGCTGAGGATGATCATCGGCAAGTGGGCGGTACGTGTATCGTTGCGCAACTGGCGCAGCGCCTCATAGCCGTCGAGGTAGGGCATCACCAGGTCGATCAGCAACAGATCCGGCAGGCGCTCCTGCGCAACGCGCACCAGGGCGTGCCCATCGTGGACGGTCAGCACATTGAAACCGGCCTCGGCCAGCAGCACCGTGATCAACCGGCAGAAGTCCTGGTCATCATCGCCCAGCAGGATGGTGGGTTTCGTCACAGGCATAGCATCCGCGGCGGCAATCCGCGTCGTAGGGGGGTGTGCTGGTACGTGGGTGTATGGCATCCCCATGGGCCTTATCCCCGGAACTCAGGACGAGATGACACGTGGAGCAGGATCTTCATTGTGCCGTTGGCGGCCGCGAATGCGGCAACACCGTCGTCGAGCGCATAGTGTGCCGCGATCAGCGGCGCCGTCTCGATCAGACCACGCTCAAGCAGCCGCAGGGCCGGCGCAAACGGACCGCAGCGCGAGCCGACCAGGGTGACTTCGTCCACCACCAGCATGGTCAGGTTCAGCTCGGAGGGGGCATAGAAGGTACTCTTGAGCACCAGGCGGCCACGGGGGCGCACCAGTGCCCGGGCGGTGGCGAGCCCGGCGGGCTGGCCCGTCGCATCGACCACCAGGTCGAACTGCGGGCCGTCCAGTTCCTCGGCGCGCACGCAGCGCACCCCCTGGCGACGGAAGAGCGCCCAGCGTTCGGGGTGGCGGCCAACCAGCACCAGCTCGCAGCCAGTCAGCCGGAGCACCTGGACAATCAGCGCCCCCAGCTTGCCATCGCCGACGACGGCAACTCGCTCACCGGGGCGCAGATGGCACTGTTCAAGGATCTCGAGCGCGGCGGCCAGCGGTTCCACGAACACCGCAGCTTCATCGCAGACCGCATCGGGCACGGCGTGGAGGCAGTGGATCGGCAGCGCGACCAGCTCAGCCATCGCGCCATCGCGGCGATCGATGCCCAGCGTGGTGCGGTTGGGGCAATGGGTAGGATCGCCGCGCAGGCAGGTGGAGCAGGCCAGGCACGCGGCGTTGATCTCCCCCACGACGCGCCGCCCAACCCAGGTGGCATCGGCGCAGGCCACCACCGTCCCGACGAACTCATGACCGAGCACCCCGCGAAAGCCCATATAGCCGCGCGTGATCTCGAGATCGGTATTGCAGATGCCTGCGAGGTGGGGACGGATGAGGGCCTCGCCAGGGGCAAGGCGCGGTTCGGGATAATCGGCGGCAAGCTGCAGCTGTCCGTCGAAAAGCAGGGCACGCATGGGCGCCTCATCGTGGTGAGTGCCGGTGGCGCTGTGCCGCGTTTGCCCTGGCCCCCCCGGCGCCACGCTGCATGCCACCCTTGCCGCCCCCCTCAAGCCGAGTGGATTATACTATAGTGCGAGTGGGCGATGCAACAGGATCGTTGCCGCTTCTCTGCTGGGAGGAGACCACCATGCGCCTGATCTTCCTGGGCAGCCCGGCCTACGCCGTCTATCCGCTGGAGGCCCTGGTTGCCGCAGGGCACACGATCGTCGCCGTCGTCACCCAGCCCGACCGGCCGGCGGGCCGCGCCCGGCGCCTGACCCCGCCACCTGTGAAGCTGGCTGCCGAGCGCATGGGCCTGCCGGTGCTGCAGCCGGCCACCCTGCGCGACCCGGCGGTGGTCGCGCAACTGGCCGGCTTGCAGCCCGAGGCGGGGGTGGTGGCTGCCTACGGCGAGATCCTGCGCAAGAACGTCCTGGCCATCCCCCCGCTGGGCTATCTGAACCTCCACCCGTCGCTGTTGCCCCGCCACCGCGGACCGACACCGGTGGCCGGCGCCATCCTGGCGGGCGATAACGAGACCGGGGTGAGCATTATGCTGCTCGACCCGGGCATGGACAGTGGGCCCATCCTGGCGCAGACCGCGCTACCACTGCCGCCCGACGCGCGGGCCGGCCCGCTCACCGACGCGCTCTTCCGCCTGGGAGCGCCCATGCTGGTCGACGCGCTGGCACGCTACGCCGCCGGCAGCCTGACGCCACAACCCCAGGATCACAGCCGCGCCACTGTCACCCCCATGTTGAAAAAAGAGCACGGCCAGATCGACTGGAGCTTGCCCGCGCTGCAGATCGAGCGGATGACCCGGGCCTACGACCCCTGGCCGGGCGCGAGCACGCACTGGCACGGCCAGCCGCTGCGCATCCTGGCCGCAGCCGTGCGTGCGGCCGGGCCTGCAGCGGCGCCAGGCAGCCTGCTCGGGCGCGGGCCAGCAGGCGGCCCGCTGGTGGCGACGGGCGCCGGCACCCTTGAACTGCTGGAGCTGCAGCCCGCCGGCAAACGTCCAATGCCCGGCGCCGCCTGGCTCCGTGGCCTGCGAACGATCGAAGGACGGTTCGGTCCGTGACACGTGCTAACGCAATGCGTTACTGCACCCTTGCGTCGCAGCGTCACTTCCCGTATAATCGCGCTACGAGCCAGCGAGAGCGCGCACGTGTGCTGCAGGGCGGCCCAGACCACATTGGCGGCCGTAGAGGCAAGTGCGCCGTTACCCAGGAGGGAGGAGCCGATGGCCTACTTCAAGGACGAAGCCGAGCTACAGCAGATCCTCGGCGCGCTCTTCGATCGCCTGAAGACGGATGCCAACATCGCCCCGAAGATCTCGGCCGCCAAGATCGTGATCCAGTGGCGCTATGACGAGCCGAAGGCCACGGTCACGATCGATGCTGCTCACCCACCAACGCAGCCCGGCGCCTACATTGACGTCCACTGGGGCGCGACGAGCCTCAAGCCCGATGTTGAGATGACGATGAAGGCCGACATCGCCCACCAGTTCTGGCACGGCAAGATCAACCTGATGGCCGCGCTCACCCGCCGTCAGATCATCGCCAAGGGCCCCATCCCCAAGATCCTGAAGCTGCTGCCGGCGATCGAGCCCGCCTACACGATCTACCCCAGGATGTTGCGTGAGATGGGCCGCGAGGATCTGGTCCTGACCAAGTAGCGACTACGGCGTCCGTCCGCCATTCAGCCAGCGCCGCCTCGGGGCGGCGCTGGCGTTCTCCGGAACATGCCGAGCAATAGCGAAATGTACGACCAGGGTGTGCTCGACGCCGAGCACGACGAGCTGAACCCGTTCTTCTACCAGCACTATTACTACTACCGCAAAGGCTATGACGATGCACGCCGGCAGTTGCGGCGCGGCGAGCGCCGGGTACCGTATGGCCTGCTGCTGGCCCTCGGCCTGGCGCTTGTCATCGGGCTCGGGGCCATCAGCTGGCTGTCCGCGCTGCGCGGGCCAGCACCGGTCGCGCCGCCGGCCCTGGTTGCCGCCACGACCCTGCCCAGTCCTGCGCCGACGCGCGCGCCGAGCCCGTCCCCCGCGCCCACGCCGGAGCCTGCAACACCCGCGCCCGTCGAGCTCCGTATTGGCGGGCAGGCGCGGATCGTGAACCTGAACGGCGCCCCGTTGCGCGCCCGGGAGGCGCCTGGGCTGACGGGCCGCGTGGTGGCACGCATCGCCGAGGGCCGCGAGGTGCAGATCAGCGACGGCCCGGTCACCGCCGACGGCTACGTCTGGTGGCGCGTGGTCGCCGACGACGCAGCGGGCTGGGTTGCCGCCCGTTCCGTCGCCAACGAGGAGACATTCCTGCAGCCGGTGCCATAGGGGCCGCGCCGCTCCGCAGGTAGCATGGCGGCGATCCGGCACATCATATCCGTCGTCAGAGCTTCCATCTGCTCCGGCGGGATGCTATCGCCGGGCAGCGGGGCGACCATGTATGGCTCGCCGATCTGCATCAGCACCGGTTTGCGGCTCAACGTGCCGCGGAGCCCGTGCTCGCTCCCCACGATCGCCACCGGCACGATCGGCACTCCGGCGCGCATCGCCAGCCGCACCGCGCCCCCGCGGCCCGGCAGTAACACCCCGTTACGACTGCGATGGCCCTCAGGGAAGATCAGCAAGACGGCCCCGTCGCACAGCGCCTGCACCGCCGCGTCGAGCGCCGCGGCGTCGCCCCTGCCCCGGTTGATCGGGATCACGTTCATCTGGCGGAACCACCAGGCCGCAAACGGATTCCTGAACAGCTCGCTCTTCGCCAGCCAGGAGAGCCGGTAGGAGAGCGGCAGGAGCGTGCCGACGACCGGGATGTCCACCCAGTGGACGTGGTTCATCACGATCACCATCCCCCCGACCCGCCGCGGCGGCAGGCGCTCCAGTCCCACGACCCGCCAGCGAAACCAGCGGACCATCAGGAACACATGCATCAGCGCATAGAGTAAAACATACGAAATGATACCGATCATCTTGGGTCCTCAGCGGTGATTCCAGCCAAGTGTCCTGGACTGCCGTCGGGCCATGCTCAGCTGGCAAGCCCCATGCCGAACCGATAGACCAGCTGGCCACCGAGCCAGCCACCCACGATCAGCAGCAGCGCACCAATCGCGTGCAGCCAGAGGTAGCCCCGGCGCGCCACCGGGTCGTCCAGAATGGCGGGCTGCCGCCGCCGACGCAGGAGCGCCTGGCCATAGACCACAAGCGCTGCCAGATTGGTAACGGCGTGCGCGTTGACCCAGCCGATCAGGCTGGTGTCGCGCGGAGCGTCCGGACCGATCAGCTGGCGCAGCGCATCGAGCATGCCGCTCAGCACCGCGACGAACCCGGCCAGCCAGCCGATGAGCAGGCAGTGGTAGGCGCTGGTCGCCCAGCCCGGCTCGCCGCGCCGCAGGGCGAGCAGGCTGAAGAGCCCGCTCGCCAGCAGCAGGGCGAGCGGAAAGTGCACGGTAAATGGGTGGAGCGCGCTCATGGCGCGCAGATTATAGCATACCCGTCGTCGCGATGCCGCCCCGCACCCCATCGCGGGAAGCCGGCGTTGCCCGATCCTGCTGGCAGACCCGACGCGGCGTGGGAACACCGGAGGTTGCCAGCAGGATCGTTGCATCAGCCCTGCGACTAGCGCCGATCAGCCCGGCTCGATGCGCACCTGGCCCGCGGTGGCTTCCCTGAGCCGGGCCAGGGCCTGCTCGTAGCGGTCGGCGGGGAGCCGGGCCACGATCAGTACCTCGGCGCCAAACTCCTCCTGGTCGATGCTGGCGCCCGCCTGCTCCAGCACGCGCAGCGCTGCCGCATAGGCGCTGTAGGCCACCCGGATGCCCAGGGGCCTCAGCTCAACCCGCTCACCGCGCGGCAGCACGGCCAGCACCGCCCTGACCGTATCGCCGTAGGCCCGCACCAGCCCGCCCGTCCCCAGGAGCGTCCCGCCAAAGTAGCGCGTGGCGACCACGGTGACATCGCCGAGGTTGGCGCCCCGCAGCACGGCCAGCATCGGGCGCCCGGCCGTGCCTGCCGGCTCGCCATCGTCGCTCATGCCGGCGGTGACACTGGCGCCGTAGCCGATCAGGTACGCATAACAGTGGTGGGTCGCGTCCGGAAACTCCGCGCGGACCTGGGCGATGAAAGCCCTGGCCGCCGCGATGCTTGCGGTGTAGCCCGCTGTGCCGATAAAGCGCGAGTTGAGCACCAGCAATTCGGCACGGGCCGTACCAGCCGGAATGGGGTAGCGTGTCTCCACGATGAACGCCTGATCGATAGACGATAGCCGCTAGCACGACAGTTGTAGGTGCGCTCCCCGTCGGGCTGAAAGCCCTCGGCTACGGGGTGCAAAGCCCACCTTCGTGGGCTCAACAGGCCACGGAGGTGGCCTTCGCAAGCGCTAGCCGAGGCGTTTACGCCGACGGAAACGGATCATCTGTCGAATTCCAACTGTAGTAATAGCACGACAGTTGTACTTCGCACAATCACGAGGTATGTCATGCGTCGCTTCGCTCAGCATCGCTCGCCGTCTGGAAGCCGAGATCCTTCGCTCCGCCTGCGACTCCGCTCAGGATGACCGATGGGGCCGCGCGGCCATACGCATCAAGTTACGGGCTGCGGCCGTGCCGCTCACCCACACGGAAGGATGAAAGCTTTGTTGTGTTGGCAGTTTCTGCCAGCGAAGCTGGCAGAAACTGCCAACACAACGACATGTTCGCCTGTCGCGTGGCCGCCGCCGCCCTGCCAGGGGCGTATCTTGATGCGTATGGGCCGCGCGGCTGCCACCGGCGTTGCAAGCTACAACTGTCGTCCTGGCTGATCGTCCTGATGTACTGACGAAGTGCCCTCATCGGCAGTGCTGGCAGGGCGTAGAGAATCAAGTATACTACCTTCACGATCCTGGCTGAACGAAAGGGAGAACCGCCATGCACGTTGAGTCCATCGTGCGCTATCTGCTGGTTGGCATGCACATCCCGGATGGCTTCCTTACGGCACCGGTGGCGCTGCTCTGGTGGGTGCCGACGATCGCCGCGCTGGCCCTGGCAGTGCTGCGGGTTGGCGGGCTGAGTGAGCGCCAGGTGCCGCTGATGGGCGTGATGGCCGCATTCATCTTCGCCGCCCAGATGCTCAACTTCCCCGTACTCGGCGGCACCTCTGGCCACCTGCTCGGCGGCGCGCTTGCCGCATTGCTGCTTGGCCCCTGGGCAGGCATGCTGGTCATGGCCTGCGTGATCGCGCTGCAGGCCCTGCTCTTCCAGGACGGCGGGCTGCTGGCCCTCGGCGCCAACATCTTTAATATGGGCGTAGCGACCGCCGCGGTCGGCTATGGGGTGGGCATGCCGCTGTTGCGCGCCTTCGGCGCCAGGCGCTGGGGCCTGATCGTCGCTGGCTTCGTGGCCGCCTGGCTCTCGGTGATGGTCGCCGCCGGGCTCACCTCGCTGCAGCTGGCGCTCTCGGGGCTGCCAGCCGGCGTCGTCTTCCCGGCAATGCTCTTTGTCCATGCTTTTATCGGCATCGGCGAGGGCCTGATCACCGTCGCCGCCCTGGCCCTGGTGGTCACCACCCGCCCCGATCTGGTCACGCCGCTTGCCGCCTCGCTCGATCCTGCTGCGCTGCGCCGCACCATGAGCCGCGGGACCATGGTTGCCGTGACGCTGGTTGGCCTGGCGATCGCGCTCGGCCTGGCCCTGCTGTCGCCGCTGGCCTCAAGCGACCCCGACGGTCTGGAGCGGGTGGCCGAGGATCAGGGCTTCCTCGCGCGTGCCCAGGATCCGCTCTACAACCTGCTGCCCGACTACAGCATCCCCGGCCTCGATGGGCCGATCTCGACAATTGTCTCCGGCATCATTGGCCTGCTGATCGTCTTTGCCCTGGTCTATGGCATCACTCTGCTGCTGCGGGGCCGGGCCGAACCAGGGCAGGATCGCGCGCAGCACCGCGCATAACCCGGACGCCAGATGTCGCTCGCCTCATCGCTCGATCGTTATGTCGACGGCAGCAGCCCGGTCCACGCCCTGGACGCGCGGGTCAAGCTGCTGCTTGCCCTGGCGACGATCCTCGCCCTGGCGCTCATCCCGCCGGGGCAGGCACTGGCCCTCGCCGCGGTTGCGGCGCTCCTCTGGTGGACGGTATTGCGTGCCGAGGTTGGTCTCGGCGCGATCATGGGCCGCGCAGTGGTCGCACTGCCGTTCGCTCTGGTAGCGGTGACACTGGTCTTCAGCCGGCCAGGCACGCCGCTCTTCCAGGTATCGCTCGGCGCCCTGACGCTCACCGCCACCGACAACGGGCTGGTTGCCTTCGCGACAGTGGTGGTCAAGTCGTGGCTCTCGGTACAGACGGCCCTCTTGCTCGCCACGACAACCCATGTCACCGACCTGCTCTACGCCCTGCGAGCGCTGCGGCTCCCCCGCGTGATGGTCGCCATCCTCAGCTTCGCCTACCGCTACCTGTTTGTCCTGGTGGACGAGGCGGAGCGTTTGCTGCGCGCCCGGGCGTGCCGGGCTGCGGCGCTGCCGGGCCGGCGCGCCGGCGGATCGCTCACATGGCGCGCAGCGGTGCTCGGGCGGATGGTCGGCACGCTCTTCATTCGCGCCTACGAGCGCAGCGAGCGCATCTATGTGGCCATGCTCGCCCGGGGCTTCACGGGCGAGCTGCGTACGCTGCGTGCCCGCCCGCTGAGCACCACGGAGCGCGGGATCTTGCTCGTCGGCCTAGCCGGGCTGGCCGGGATCGTCCTGCTCGCCAACTGGCGTTGAAAGCGCACCCGTGATCAAGACGACCCGCTCAGCACCGTCACCGGGCACGGCGCCGACCATTCCGCCACCGCTGCTCGAACTGCGCAACCTGCAGTACACCTACCCCGACGGCACTCACGCGCTGCGCGGGGTGTCGCTCAGCCTCGCCGCTGGCGAGAAACTTGCCCTGGTCGGTCCGAACGGGGCAGGCAAGAGCACGCTGCTCCTCCACCTCAACGGCGTGCTGCGCACGAACGAGGCTGCGGTGCTGGTTGAAGACCAGCCGCTCAGCGACGCGAATATCCGCCACGTGCGCGCCCGGGTCGGCCTGGTCTTCCAGGATCCGGATGATCAGCTCTTCTCGCCGACCGTCTTCGACGATGTGGCCTTCGGACCGCTGCACATGGGCCTCGACGAAGCTACGGTGCGCACCCGGGTGGCACGCGCCCTGGCCCAGGTCGATATGCTCGGCTTCGAGCGGCGCATGCCCCACCATCTGAGCCTCGGGCAGCGCAAGCGCGTGGCCATCGCCACCGTGCTCGCGATGGAGCCGGCGCTGCTCGCGCTCGATGAGCCCTCAGCCGGGCTCGACCCACGGGCGCGCCGCGGCCTGGTGCACCTGCTGCGCAGCTTGCCCCAGGCGCTGCTGGTCTCCACCCACGACATGCGCCTGGTCGCCGAGGTCTTTCCCCGTACCATCGTGCTCGCTGAGGGCACGCTGGCCTACGATGGGCCGAGCGCGCCCTTGCTGGCCGACGAGGAGACGCTGGAGCGCTACGGGCTCGAGCGGCCGTAATTGTCACGTGCGTTTGAAGGATGCACCGGCACAGACGCGGCATCTCACGGGCGCGCCGGCGTGCTGGTCGCGGCGGGCGTGGGCGCGGGGCCCTGGCGCAGCAGCGCGCTCATGCGGCGCACGTCGCCCCAGTTGGTCTCGGCGTCGGTGGCGGCAATGGGCGTGTAGAGCGTCTCAAGCGCAAAGACCTGCACGGCGAAGCGCTGGCCGCCCACATTGATGATCCGGCTCTCGTCGAGCGGCGCGCCGAGCGGGCGTCCGGCGTGCGCCTCGGCCAGCGCGAAGTTGTGGAAGGCCCAGGTGGGATGGAACTCCACGTTTGTGGCCAGGAAGGTCTCGGCGATCAGCGCCTGGTCGAGCGAGCCGGCGTAGGCCCGCAGCGCCGGCTCGCCCACCGCGCGCCCGGCCCAGGCCGCCACCTGGCGCCGGATGGCCCCGATGTAGGCCGCCGGCACATTGCCGTCGGACTGCGGCGCATAGACCGGGACGGCCTTCTCCACCGTGTCCATGCCACGATTGATGTAGCCAAGGATGAGCTCGCACCAGTCGCGCACGCCCTCTTGCCAGCTGACATAGCGCGCGAAGCCCTGGGCCGTGCCGACACTGCGCCCCGGGCGGATGGCCCGGCGCAGCATGCCCCAGTTCTGCAGATCGCCGCGCGCGCAAGCGCCGGTGGTACAGTACTGGGACTCGTGCTGGAAGAAGGCCAGCGCCACCGCCGGGTCGAGGCCATAGGCCACGATGATCGCATAGAGCTCATCAGCGTGCGGCGCAGCCGGCGAACCGGCATTGGCCAGGATCTGGCTGAACGCGCCCTGCGAGATGCGCGGCGCGGCGCGGAAGCTCAGCCCGCCCTGGGCCTGGGCCGCCGGGGTCAGGGCCAGGCCCGCGCCGGCCAGCGCGCCCACGGCGAGCAGCGCGAGCAGCGCGACGCGGCGCCGGGCGCAGCGCAGCAGGGTGGGCAGGCGCAACAGCAGCAGGCTTGCCGCCACCCAGGCCAGCACCACCGCGCCACGGGCAGCCTGGCGGGGCGTGAGCAGCTCGAGCACCAGGAGCGGCGGCAGGCTCAGCCCCACCAGGGCCAGGACGGTGATCACCAGGGCTTCACCGCGGGCGCGCCACGACGCGCGGAGCGTCGCAGGGAGCAGTTGTGGCATAGCAAACCTCCTGATTCGGTCGGGCTCACGTGTGGCATAGTATACGGACAACCCACCCGCAGCGCCACCAGTGACGCCCGCTCTTGCAAGGAAGCCCGTGTATGCCGATCGTGACCGTCACCACCACCTACCTGGAACTGCCCAGCCGCGCCCATTTTCGCCCCGCGTTCAGCCCGGCGCCCGAACTCCAGTTGATCGAGGCCCGTGAGCCGCTGCCCGCCTTCTACCGCTTCCTCTACGGCACTGCCGGGCGTGACTACCACTGGACCGACCGGCTCAGCTGGAGCGACGCCCGGCTCCACGCCCACCTCGCGCGCCCGAGTGTCACGCTCCTGGTCCTCTATCTGCACGGCACGCCGATCGGTTATGTCGAGCTGGAGCGTGAGGCGGCCGAGCCAGGCACCGAAGTGGCCTACTTCGGCCTGTTCCCACCCTTTCACGGGCGCGGCTTTGGCAAACACTTGCTCTCGCTCGGCGTGCAACGCGCCTACCACGATGGCGCCAGCCGGGTGTGGGTGCACACCTGCAGCCTCGATGGCCCGCACGCCGTGGCCAACTACCGCGCCCGCGGCTTCGTTGCGTATCGCACGACCACCCATACACAGATGATCGAAACGTGAGTTTTCCCCCATCAGAATGGGTAGGCGCCTCCCCCCCGTCTCACCCTTGACGTTGTGCGTCATACCCGGTACGCTACGTAATAGTCCCTTTGTTCATCGCGTCACAACCGGAGCAGAGCTGGCAGTGCCGCAGGCAACCCCGACGGTGGGTGCGCGGCACCAGGCAAGTAGTAGGTAGCATTGAAAGTGGAGGCTGAACAATGATCGAGGCCGCGCACCTCGCCCCACCCCGCGCGCCGCGCAACAACCCGATCCGCACGCGTGCAGACTGGGAGGCCCAACGCCGTGCTTTCCTGGCGGACCCTGGCGCGTTTTTCGCTCCGATCGCCCGTGGCGCGATCCACTGGTATGACGCGTCGCTCAAGGCCTGGATCACCTGGGACGAGGCCGCCAACCGCTGGACCGGCCTCGATGCCGCCACCGGCGCGCCGGTCGAGGTGAGCTATGGCGCCGACCACCAGCCCTGGGCGAAGACCTTTAGCGACGATACCCCGCCTTTCTATCGCTGGTTTGAGGGCGGCCTGACCAACGCCTGCTTCAACGAGGTCGACCGCCACGTCCTGATGGGCTACGGCGACGAGATCGCCTACGTCTTCGAGGGTGACCGCTGGGACAGCTCGCTCAACGGCGGGCGCGGCGGCCCGGTGACGGAGGAGAAAGTCACCCGCAAGCAACTGCTGGTCGAGGTCGTTAAAGCTGCGCTGGTGCTCACGGGGCTGGGGCTCAAGCAGGGCGATCGTATTGCCCTCAACATGCCCAACATCCTCGACCAGGTCTACTACACTGAGGCCGCCAAGCGCCTGGGCATCATCTACACCCCGGTCTTCGGCGGCTTCTCCGACAAGACGCTCAGCGACCGCATTCACAACGCGGGCGCGCGCATCGTGATCACCTCCGATGGCGCCTACCGCAATGCCCAGATCGTCCCCTACAAGGAAGTCTACACCGACCAGGCGCTCGATAAGTTCCTCCCCGTCGAGACGGCGGTGGCGATCGTCGAGCAGACGCTGACCAGCCAGCGGATTGGCGCCGCGCACGCCGCACAGATCCTCGCCGCGGTCAAGGAGACGATCGCCGAGGATATCACCGTCGAGCGCTCGGACGTGATGCGCGGCGTCGGCAAGGCGCTCCAGGAGATGGGCGACCTCGATGTCGCCGCCCAGTCGCAGATCCGCACCGCCGTCGCCCGGGCGCTGGTCGCTTCGCCCTCGCGCGTCGATGCGGTGGTTGTGGTCAAGCACACCGCCCAGGACATCCTCTGGCGCCCCGAGCGCGACCGCTGGAGCCACGAGTTGACCGCGCAGGCCAGTGCCCAGCTGCTCGCTGCCGCGCGCGCCCAGGGCCTCGCCGTGACGAGTGAGGCCGATCTGCTGGCCCTGCCGGTGGAGAAGCTCTACCCCATCCTGTCCAGCCTGGCCCCCTGCACGCCGCTCGACGCTGAGTACCCGATGTTCATCATCTACACCAGCGGCAGCACCGGTAAGCCCAAGGGCGTCGTGCACGTCCACGGTGGCTACGTGGCCGGCCTGGTGCATACGATGAAGGTCAGCTTCGACGCTGATCCCGGCGATACGGTCTTTGTCGTGGCCGACCCGGGCTGGATCACCGGCCAGAGCTATATGCTCACCGCCACCATGGCCAGCCGCTGCACCGGTATTCTGATTGAGGGCTCGCCCGTCTTCCCCAGCGCGGGCCGCTTCGCCAGCATCATTGAGCGCAACAAGGTCCAGGTCTTCAAGGCCGGGGTGACCTTCCTCAAGTCGGTGATGACCAACCCGCAGAATGTGGCCGATGTGCAGCAGTACGATATGAACACGCTGCGCGTCTGCACCTTCTGCGCCGAGCCGGTCTCACCCGCCGTGCAGCAGTTCGGCATGGAGATTATGTCGCCCCAGTACATCAACTCGTACTGGGCCACCGAGCACGGCGGCATCGTCTGGACGCACTTTTTTGGCAACGACGACTTCCCGCTGCGCCCCGACGCCCACACCTACCCGCTGCCCTGGGTCGCCGGCGATGTCTGGGTCGCGGAGGCCGGACCGGCAGGCGGCGAGCCGGTCTACCGCCCGGCTGAGATCGAGGAGAAGGGCGAGATCGTCATCACCGCGCCCTACCCCTACCTCACGCGCACGATCTGGGGCGATGTGAGCGGCTTCGAGGCCGTGCTGCGCGGTGAGCGCAGCCTGCACGACTGGCACGGTGACGCGGAGCGCTTCGAGAAGACCTACTGGAAGCGTGGGCCGCACGGCGAGTGGGCCTATGTGCAGGGCGACTTCGCCATGAAGTATGGCGACGGCTCCTTCACGCTGCACGGTCGCTCCGACGACGTGATCAACGTCTCGGGGCACCGCATGGGCACCGAGGAGATCGAGGGCGCGATCCTGCGTGACAAGCAGATCACCCCCGACTCGCCGGTCGGCAACTGCATCGTGGTTGGCGCGCCCCATCGCGAGAAGGGCCTCACCCCGGTGGCCTTCGTGCTCGCTGCCCCGGGCCAGCGCCTGACCAGCATCGATCGCAAGCGGCTCGATGACCTGGTGCGCAACGAGAAGGGCATCGTCGCCGTCCCCGAGGACTACATCGAAGTCTCGGCCTTCCCCGAGACACGTAGCGGCAAGTATATGCGCCGCTTCCTGCGCAACCTGATGCTCGATGAGCCGCTCGGTGATACGACCACTCTGCGCAACCCCGAGTCGCTGGACGAGATCCGTGAGAAGATCGCCGAGTGGAAGCGCAAACAGCAACTGGCCGACGAGCAGCAGATCTTCGAGCGCTACCGCTACTTCCGCATCGAGTACCACCAGCTCAGCGCTAGCCAGCGCCTTGCGATCGTCACCGTTACCAACCCGCCGGTCAATGCGCTCAATGAGCGGGCCCTCGACGAGTTGAACACGATCGTTGACCACCTGGCGCGGCGCCAGGACGTGGCCGCGGTGATCTTCACCGGCCAGGGTACCAGGAGCTTTGTCGCCGGGGCCGACATCCGCCAGCTGCTCGAAGACATCCACACCGTCGAGGACGCCATCGCGCTGCCCAACAACGCTCACCTGGCCTTCCGCAAGATCGAGCGCATGGACAAGCCCTGCATCGCCGCGATCAACGGTGTGGCCCTCGGTGGTGGCCTCGAGTTCGCCCTGGCCTGCCACTTCCGCGTGGCCGACCAGCACGCCGAGTTCGGCCAGCCCGAGATCAACCTGCGCATGCTACCCGGCTACGGCGGCACCCAGCGCCTGCCACGCCTGCTCTACAAGCGCAGCAATGGCACCGGAACGCTACGCGCGCTCGAGCTGATCCTCGGCGGACGCACGATCACCTCCGATGAGGCCGCCGAGATCGGCCTGATCGACATCCTCGCCACCGGCGCCCAGGACTCGCTGAGCATCGCCACCGCCCTGACCCGCGAGTACGTTGCCAGCGGCGGTACGCTCAAAGAGGCCTACGAGCGCCGCAAGGCGGCCAATCAGGCCTGGGAGGCGCCCCAGCCTGAGTTCGTTAAGGATGAGCTGAACGCGATCATCCAGAACCCGCGCATCAAGCGCATCCTCGCCCAGTCCGCCACCGCCGGCCGCACCAGAGCCGTCGAGCGCGCCCTCGAGGCCATCCGCTATGGCTTCGAGCACGGCTTCGAGCAGGGCCTGGCCCACGAGGCGCGGCTCTTCGCCGAAGCGGTGGTCGATCCCGAGGGCGGCAAGAAGGGCATCCAGGACTTCATGGACAAGCGCGCGGCGCCGCTGCCCACCCGCCGTCCCCTTGTCACCAGCGAGCAGGAGAAGATGTACCTCGAAACTGGCCAACTCCTGCCCGTCGGCTCGCCCTTCTTCCCCGGCGTGACGCCCATCCCCACCTGGCAGTACGCCCAGGGCGTCATTCGCGACCCCGAGACCGGCGCCGGCGTGATGGGCGATCCGAAGGATGCCGAGCGCCAGGTGATCATCCCGGTTGAGCATCCCGCCCCCAACCAGGCCCTGCTCTACATCCTGGCCAGCGAGGTGAACTTCAACGACATCTGGGCGATCACCGGCATCCCGGTGTCACTCTTCGATGAGCACGACCGCGACTGGCACATCACCGGCTCGGGCGGCGTGGCCCTCGTCGCCGCCCTCGGCGAAGAGGTGCGCAAGGAAGGGCGACTCAAGGTCGGCGACGTGGTGGCGATCTACTCGGGCCAGAACAACCTGCTCTCGCCAATGACCGGCCTCGACCCGATGGCCGCCGATTTCGTCATCCAGGGCTACAACACCCCCGATGGCTCGCACCAGCAGTTCATGCTGGCCCAGGGCCCCCAGTGTCTGCCCCTGGCGCCCGATATGTCGCTGGAGGCCGCCGGGAGCTTTATGCTCAACCTGGGCACCGCCTACCGCGCGCTCTTCACCACCCTGGCGATCAAGGCTGGCAAGAGCATCTTCATCGAGGGTGCTGCGACCGGTACTGGCCTCGATGCCGCCCGCTCGGCAGCGCGCAACGGCCTGCGCGTGATCGGCATGGTCTCGAGCGAGGCCCGCGCCAGGACGCTGCTCGAGGCCGGCGGCAAGGGCGCGGTCAATCGCAAGGACCCGTCGATCGCCAACATCTTCACCCGCATCCCCGAGGATCCGGCCCAGTGGGCGGCCTGGGAGAAGGCCGGCGAGCCGCTGATCGACATGTTCCGCGCCCAGAACAACCACCACCTGGCCGATTACGCCGTCTCCCACGCCGGCGAACAGGCCTTCCCGCGCAGCTTCCAGCTGCTCGGCGAGCCCCGCGACGGCCACATCCCGACGATCACCTTCTACGGCGCCAGCTCGGGCTATCACTTCACCTTCCTCGGCAAGCCCGGCCACGCCAGCCCCGAGGAGATGATGCGCCGCGCCGGCCTGCGCGCTGGCCAGGCCGTGCTGATCTACTACGGCGTCGAGGGTGATGGCGCCCTGGTCGACGAGGCCGGCCTCGAGGCGGTCGAGGCCGCCCGCTCCCTCGGCTCGCGGATCGTGGTCGTCACCTATACCGACGCCCAGCGCGAGTTCGTGCTCAGCCTCGGGTTCGGCGCGGCCCTGCGCGGCGTGGTCAGCATCGAGGAACTGCATCGCCGCTTCGGCGAAGACTTCGACTGGCCGCGCACCATGCCCAGCCTCCCCGACTCCAAGACCGACCCCGAGGGGCTCAAGGAGGCCATCCGCCGCTTCAACGACCTGACCTTCAAGCCCCTGGGCAGCGCCGTGGGCGTCTTCCTCGCCAGTGCGGACAACCCGCGCGGCTACCCCGACATGATTGTCGAGCGGGCTGGCCACGACACACTGAACGTCAGCGCGATGCTGGTCAAGCCCTTTGTCGGCCGGATCATCTACTTCGAAGAGTTGGGCGGGCGCCGCTACTCCTTCTTCGCCCCCCAGATCTGGATGCGCCAGCGCCGGATCTACATGCCCACCGCCAACATCTGGGGCACCCACCTCTCGAACGCCTTCGAGATCCTGCGCCTGCTCGATGAGATCAGCGCCGGGCTGCTCTCGATCACCGAGCCGGTCTTCGTCGAGTGGAAGGATCTCGCCGAGGCCCACCAGGCCATGTGGGAGAACCGCCACGCCGGGTCAACCTACGTCGTCAACCACGCCCTGCCGCGTCCCGGACTCAAGACCAAGGACGAGCTCTACGAAGCCTGGGCCGACATGCTGCGCGGGCGGGCGTAGCCCGATCTGCATCACCAGCGGCGCCGGATAGCGCCGCCCCGCGCCAGGGCAACCTGATAGGTTGCCCTGGCGCTTTTCTATCTGAAAATTTGCTGTTCCAAATAGTTGTATCTGCTACACTCATGTGATCAAATGGTTTCAGCAAGGTAATATGACCGCTCTATCTTTGAAATGGACAGCCAATGACCCTCACGGAGATTGTACGAGGGCGCTATGACACTCATCTCTCTGCTTCGTCTGCATCGCAGTCTACCATTCCACCAGCGGCTCCGCCTGGCGTTTGGCGCGCTTGCACTCCTGGTGCTTGTGTTGAACATTGCTGCTCCGATGAGTATCGCGTATGTCGAGTCCACAGCGAACAGGGCCATCCAGATCGACTCGCACCTCAGCCAACTTGCCAGCGATGTTGCTATGAAGGTCCAGATCGCTCGTCGCTGTGACCAGAGCTACTTTCTGTATCTCGAAAACCCCCAACTACGTGATGAGTTTGTTCAGATCTGGGCGATTGCTATCTCCGATCTGGATCAAGCAATTACTGCCTTCGCCACGGCTGTCACAACCGAAACCGATCAACGCCAGGCACGCCTTTGGCGAACCTCCTTCGACTTCTATCATCAAGGCTTCCAGCGCATTACTGAAGCTGTGGCAAAAGGCGAGGTGCAAACTTCGCAGGAGGCCGTGCGTCGCTTCACGCTCTACCAGCCCAACATTCAATTCCTGTCAGATCTGTCCCTCAAACTGGCCCGTGTCAAAGCTGCCGAAGCGCAAAAGGCCGGCCGCGACGTAGAACGATCAGCGTCTGTGGCAAGAAGCGTCTACGGTCTAACTGGTGTTGTCGCTCTACTTCTGGCCTTGCTCTGGAGTCTGATCTTACCCTACGGCCTGACCCGTCCCATCGCGCGTCTGAGCCAGGCTGTCCAACGTCTTGCAGACGGCGATCTGTCGGCCCGTACCGGCCTCGACGGCACCGATGAACTTGGCCGGCTGGGGAAAGCCTTCGATCATATGGCAGAAATCATTCATCAGCATACCGTCGAGTTGCACACACAGTTCGCCATCGCGGAGGAAGCACGCCGTGAAGCCGAAGCGGCGCACGCCCAGGCAGCCAGGCAACTTGAGATCATCACCGCCCAGCAGGACATGATCCGCGAGATGAGCGTGCCCATTCTGCCGGTCAGCGATCGCGTGCTCGTCATGCCGCTGGTCGGTGCACTGGACAGTGGGCGGATCGTCGAAGCCCAGGAGCGCGCGCTGCACGCCATCGATCAGTGGCATGCCGCGCATCTCATCCTCGATGTCACCGGCGTACCATTGATCGATACCCAGGTAGCCCGGGGACTGGTGGGGATCATCCAGTCCGCCAACCTGATCGGAGCTCAGGCTATGCTCGTGGGCATCAGGCCCGAAGTGGCCCAGACGATGGTCGGCCTTGGGATCGACCTCGGCACGATCGTCACCTTCAGCACCCTCCAGCGCGGTATCGAATACACCGCCACCCTTTCATCCAGCCAACAGCGCAAAGGAGGATCACTGCAATGAACAACTTCGTCCGCACCCTCGTCCTGCCGATTCTGGCCCTACTTGCCCTCGCTGCCTGTAGTACCACTGCCTCCCCTGCGCCCACCACGGTAGCCAGCTCCGACACCATTATCATCGGCTATTCGGCGCCAGGCCTGGTAGGCGCCCAGCTAGACATCCAGTAGAGCCTCGAGCGCCACGCCCGCGAGCGAGGCTGGCAGCTGGTGACGACGACCTCGGGCGGTGATGTCACCAAGCAGATCAGTATGGCAACCAACGTGGCGCAGCTCCGCGGCGCCGGCTTCCAGGACGTACTGGCGGCCTACCCCACGATTAAGCTGATCACGGTGATCGGTGATTGGGATGGGGCAAAAGGCGCGGCGATTGTCAAAGAGACGCTGGCAACGACCCCGGAACTGGACGGCATCTACGTCCACTCGGACGCTGTCTACTTCGAGGCAGTGATGCAGGCGCTCGATGAACTGGGCCGCCTGAAGCCACGCGGCGCGGAGGGCCACATCTTCCTGGCCGGTGTCGATGGCAGCCCGCTCGGTGTCCAGGCGATCAAGGACGGCTTCGCTGACCAGGTCTCCAACCAGCCGATCCCTGATTTTGGCATCGTCGTGGAGTGGATTGCACGCGAACTGCAAGGTGAGGTCATTACTGAGGGCGAGGTCGTGAAAGAAGGCGCACTCTGGTCGCCTGCAATCGTCAAGCTGAGCCCCGTCGGGCCGCAACTCTTCCTCTCGACCACATCGGTGACAGTGCAGAATGTCGACGAGCCAGGGTTGTGGGCCAATCAGTAACTCACGGCATCGGCCTGCCGCGCTGTCCCGATGGGCAGACTCGCTCCAGCCAGATGATGGCGGCCACCCCGGTGGCCGCCAGCGCCCCGCCGACCACGTAGGCCTCGAGTGGACGGGCCTGGGTGAGGTAGACGCCGACCAGGCCGCAGGCTCCGGCCATCAGGTAGCAGGTGAGCACGGCCTCACGCCTGGTCATCCCCAGCGCGTGCAGACGGTGCGAGAGGTGGTCCTTGCCCGCGGTCGTGAAAGGATTCACCCCGCGGCGTAGCCGGCTTACCAGCACCAGGGCCGTATCAAAGATCGGCAGGGCCAGCACGCACACGGGCACCATCCAGGTGACGAGCGGTGTGTTGGCCATGAAGCGCAGCTTGATCGCCAGGGCCGCGAGGACGAAGCCGAGAAAGAGGCTGCCCGTGTCGCCCATAAAGATCGTCGCCGGGTTGAGGTTGTAGCGCAGGAAGCCGACACAGGCCCCGATCAACGCGGCAGCCATCGCCCCCACCAGCACCTGGCGTGGCGTATTCATCGCGGCAAGCAGCAGGAAGAAGGCCGCCGCAATCGTGGCCACCCCGCCCGAGAGCCCGTCCATATTGTCGAGAAAGTTGAGCGCGTTGGTGATGCCCACGACCCAGATGATCGTCAGCGCCCAGTTGAGCCAGGGCTGGGCAGCGAGGTGCACCTGGGTGCCGCCGAGCACCAGCACCACCCCGGCGAGTAGCTGCCCGCCCAGCTTGGCCAGCGCCCCGAGCCCCCAGCGGTCGTCGGCGAGCCCGAAGAGCGAGATCAGCGTGGCGCCGATCAGGATGGCCACCAGCTCGCGGATGTAGAAGCGATCGCCGAAGAGCAGCAGCGCGGCCACGAAGCCGCCATAGATCGCGGCGCCACCCAGCAGCGGCACCGGCGCCACGTGCAGATCGCGCGCGCGTGGCACCGCGACCACGCCTACCCGCAGCGCGGCCCGGCGCAACAGCGGCGTGGCGAGGATCGAGAAGGTGAGCGCGACAAGGGCAATCAGCCCGATCTGGATCATGGTTCGTCCGGAGGAGCGCAGGACGTGTTTCCATTGCTCCTGCGAGCGAGGGCATCGTGCCCTCGTAAGGGTAACACGGACGTTGCCGCGGCGCCACTACCGCCCCTGCTGCGCCGCCTCGATGAGCGCGATCAGCTGCCGGGTCGTGGCGAGCTCCGCCTCAGCATCGGGCTGGCCACGCAGCACACTGATGCTCCGGCGCGCCTCGGCAAGCGCCGCGTCGTACTGGCGCGTATCGCTCAGGACGATCGCATAGTTGCGGCTGTAATTCGCGCGACCGGGCTCGAGCTCAGCCGCGCGCCGGTAGGGCTCCAGCGCCGCCCCGACATTGCCGGCACGCACCGATAGCAAGCCAACGACGCTATGCAGGAGCGCCACCTGCTGCCGCAGGGCAGCGACGTCGGTCTCCGGGGCCCGCCGGGCCTCGGCGGCGGCCAGCCGTTGCTCCTGGGCCGCCGCGTGGCGCTCATAGGCGTCGCGGAGCTGCACAAGCAGATCGGGCCGGTCGGCCAGACCATCGGCGATCCGCTCGATCGCGTTGGCTACCAGGGCCCCCGAGCGCTCGATCGCCTGCACGTAGTTCGCCACGGCGGCGTCCGGGTCGCCATCCTGCACCCACGTCAGATCGCCGAGTCGCAGGTAGGTGTCGGCATAGCGCGGGTCGAGCGTTGCGGAGTGCTGCAACAAGTCGCGCGCCTGCTCGTAGCGCTGGCGTGCCTGGGCCGGATCGCCGTGAGCGGCATAGTAGTCGCCCATCTGCACGGTCACCCCGGCGCGCTCGTTGAGCAGGGTTACATCCTGCGGAGCAATCGGCGTCACCCGCTCGTACCAATCAAGTGCGGTGCGCAACCGCGCGGGGTCCTCGCTCCAGCTATACCAGTAGGTGTTCAGGCGCCCGAGGTTGGCGTAGTGATCCTTGTTGCGCGGATTCAGGTTATGGGCGTGGAGCAGCACCGCCTCGGCGTAGCTCATCACCTCCATCGGGGAGGTGCGCTGGACGAAGCCGACGATCGCCTCGCGATCACGGAGGCGCAAGAGGTCAGCTACAGAAACCGCAGGGTCGGCCGTACCGAGCGGCACACCGGCGGTGCGCAGGCTGTCGGCCAGCGACATCAGCACACGGCCGAGGTTTAAGTAGTAGAAATCCTCACGCGGATTGCCGCGCACCGTCTGCAGATACGCATCGAGGGCCTGCACCAGCTGGTTCAGGTCAAGCGCGCCATTGTCGATCCCCTGGCCCTGCTGGAAGTGCATGTCGGCGACGATCGGGCTCAGGTTGAAGCGCCAGAGCGCGCCCAGGGTGATCACCGTGACCAGCCCGAGGGCCAGCAGGGTTCCGGTGTTCCTCGACGCGCCGTGGGCCGGCGGGCGCGCCACGGCGCCGCGGGGCGCTGGCTGGCGACGCTTGCCGCCAGCGGGGCTGCGCGGGGCGGTGGGTGCGGGCGCTTCGGCGGGGGCAGGCACCGGGGCCAGCGCCAGCTGGTAGTGCCCGGCCAGCGCCCCGCCCGTCACCAGCAGCGCCAGCGTGACCCAGAACATCGTCAGGGTCGAGACGATCGGGATGCCGGTGAGCCCTTCAACAACGTTGGCGCTGATCACACTCAGGCAGGCGATGAAGAAGACCTGCCAGTGCCAGGCCTCGCTGCGGCGGATCAAGCGCCAGCTCAGCACAACTGCGCTTGCCACCAGGAACAGGTAGCTCGCCAGGCCAAGCACGCCCCTGGTGGCCAGTTCATCGAGCAGGGCCTGGTGCGAGCGATCGGGCGAGGCGCCCCGCGCCTCGATATTGGCCAGGCTGGGCGGGTAGAACGGGTTGAAGGCCACGAACATGCTCTCCGGGCCCCAGCCCACCACGGCGCGCAGCGGATCACTGGTGATCAGCGCTGCCACGCCACCGGCGTGCTCGTCGCCAACCCAGATCAGCCGGCGCACCAGCCCCGTCCCGCTATTCACCTCAAGCAGCCGGCCCATCCGCCCGAGGTAGGGGACTGCGCGCAGGCGCTCGAAGATCGGCGCATCCGAGAGATTGAAGACAAGCAGAAAGGCGGCAGCGGTCACGGCCAGTGCTACCCAGCCGATCAGCAGCGCGCGCAGCCGCGCGACCTGCGCTGCCTGAGCGGCGGCCCGCGCCTGGCGCAGCGCCTGCCAGAGCAGCAGCGAGCAGAAGACGAACAGCCCGGCGCCGAGCCCCAGCCATGGCCCGCGGCTCTGGGTGAAAAAGATCGCCGCCAGGAGCAGCAGCGCCGCGCCGGCCGCGCCGGCCGCGTTCAGGCGCTGGCCGAGCTGCGAGGGTGGCCCGGCCAGGCGTGGCAAGGTCAGGGCCAGCGCATGGCCCACCGTTGCGAGGGCCAGCGCGATGAACAGCCAGAACCACCAGTCGACGGCCCGTGGCGCGAGCGCGACGCTGGCGAGCACCTGGACGCCGGCGCCCGCGGTGGCGGCGAACTGCACCCCGAAGGCCAGCAGATAGGCGAGCAGCAGCGCGGCCGGCCAGCGGGGCAGCGGCCTGCCGACGCGCTCGATGCCGATCGTCAGCAACCACCAGAGCGCCGTAGCGCAGACCACCGCCCCGGGGAGCACCCACCAGTAGCGGAAGTCGATCGTGCGGACGGCGGCGCCGAACTTGATCATCGCCAGCAGCAACGTCAGGCCGGCCCCCAGGAGCAGCAAACGGCTGAGCGCCCAGCCCCACTCGACGCGGGCGTTGGCGCTGGCGGGGGCGGCACGGGCGGCGCTGAGCCCGGTGACGACCCGATAGAGCGCCAGCGGCACAAGCATGATCATATAGGCCGCGACGAAGATCGAATTACCCATGGTCGAGGCCACACGGGTGATCACGTCGCCGCGCCATGGCAGCGGGTCACGTCCGAAGTGCTGGAGCACTCCATAGCCGGCCACAGCAAGGCCCGCGGCCAGGCTCACGGTGACGATCCGCTCCAGTTGCTCGCGGCGGCGCAGCGTCGCCACGATCGCCACGAAGAGCATGATGTAGGACAGGTTGGTGTAGGTGCCCTGCAGCCGCTGATAGGAGCCCCAGAAGCTGGTGGCGGGCACCACCGAGAGCAGCGTGGCGACAAGGTAGACCAGGGCATAGAGCAGCACGGGTATCGCCAGCGGGATCGCGGTGAAGCGCCGCCAGAAGGGCGGCCCGACCGCCGGCGGTGCGCCCTCGCCAGCCGGGCGGTCGTCACGCGCCAGGCGCGCAGCGATCCAGCGCACGACGACGGCCGCCAGGGCGATCAGGGCAAGCGAGCGCAGCGTGACGGCTTTGTCCGGCTCGAAGTGGCGAGCTGAGTAGAGATTGAAGAAGATCGGCACCATCGTGAGCGCGAGCAGCCAGCAGGCCTCAGTCACGCGCGCACTCCAGCGCCCGATCACAGTTTCACGTTGCATCATTGACAGCACAGGGGACTGCAGCCGGCGTAGCGCCCGGCTCGCTGTCCCCGCCCTGGCGGCGCTTCCAGCTGGTGGCGCGCTCGACGATCTCGCGGGCATTGGCCCGGCTATGCTCACTCGGCGTGCCATCGAGCATGGCAGCGAGCTCGTCGATGCGCTGGCGGTCATCGAGGCGGCGCACGCTGGTGCGGGTCCGCTCGGCGTCGAACTCCTTGCTGATATGGTAGTGGGCATCGGCGAAGGCGGCAACCTGGGGCAGATGGGTAATGCAGACCACCTGGTGGTTGGTCGTGATTGCCCAGAGTCGCTGCCCGACCACGTGTCCGGCGCGGCCACCCACCCCCACATCGATCTCATCGAAGATCAGCGTGGCGACCTCGTCGACGCGTGAGAGGATCGACTTCAGGGCCAGTAGCAGGCGGGCGCTCTCGCCGCCCGAGGCGATCCGGGCCAGCGGCTTGAGCGGCTCGCCCGGATTGGGCGCAATCAGAAACTCGACCCGGTCCAGCCCCGTCCGATCACAGGCGAGCCGGCGCTCGCCGAGCGGGACGCCCGCGGGGTCATCCTCGTGGGCGATACTCACCGCGAAGCGCACATTGGGCATGGCCAGGTCACCCATCGCCCGTTCGATCTGGCGCGCCAGTTCGTCGCCCACCCTGCGGCGCTGGCGTGACAGCTCGCCGGCAAGCTCGCCGAGGGCGGCGAGTGCGCTTGCCTCTTGCTGCGCAAGGGCGGCGATATGCTCGGAGCTGTGGGTGAGTTGCTCGATCTCAGCCTCAGCGCTGGCAGCGCGGGCAAGCAACCGGGCCACATCGCCGCCGTACTTGCGCTGCAGATCGCGCAACACGGTCAGGCGGTCCTCGATCGCCTCAAGCCGGCCAGGATCAACATCGAGGCTCAGGCGATAGCTGCGCAGGGCCGCGGCCAGATCGTCCAGCTGATAGCGGAGATCGCTGGCGCTCGCAGCCATGGCGGCCACAGCCGGATCGAGGCGGGCCAGTTCCTCAAGGTTGGCGGCAATGCGCGCCATCGCCTCAACCACCGGGGTCACGGCGGCGCGCCCGCCCTCATGGCCCGCGTAGAGCACTGCATAGGCGTCACTGGCCAGGCTCGTGATCCGGGCCGCGTTCTGGACAACGGCCCGCTCGCGGGCCAGTTCCTCCTCCTCGCCCGGGCGGAGCCCTGCAGCGTGGACATCCTCGAGCAAGAAGCGCAACTCCTCGATGCGCTGCTGGCGGTGGGCCTCGTTGCGCCGCAGCTCGGTCAGTTCCTCGCGCACGGCGCGCAGGCGCCCGACGGCATCGGCGACACGCTCGCGCAGCGGGAGCAACTCACCGAAGCGGTCGAGCAAGTCGAGGTGGGTGCGGGTGTTGAAGAGCGACAGCCCCTCGTGCTGGCCGTGGATATCGATCAGGCGTCCGCCGATCGCGCGCAGCACGCCCGTGCTCACTGCGCGCCCGTTGACGCGGGCCACGCTGCGCCCTGACTCGGCGCTGATCTCACGGGTGAGGATCAGCTGGGTATCATCGTCGTCGAGCAGGCCATACTCCTGGAGCAGCGGCAGCACCTGCGGGCAATCCTCGAGGCTGAAGACACCCTCGATACGGGCCCGTGGGCACCCGGCGCGCACGAAGGTCACATCGGTCTTCTCGCCGCGGAGCGTGCCCAGGGCGTCGATAATGATCGACTTGCCGGCGCCCGTCTCACCGGTCAGCACGTTGAAGCCCGCGCTGAGCTGGAGCTGCAGGCGATCGATGATGGCGAAGTCGCTGATCTGAAGCTCAAGCAGCATAAGCCGCGCACATGCGCACATCTGAGCGTGAACTGGTCGTCACGCTCTGGATTGTACCATACCCACAATCGCCGGGGCAACGGGCGGGGCGCGCTGCCGAGGGCTACGTCAACGTCCGGTTGATCGTTTGCGCCGTGGGCGTGCACACCTCGGCACCTGGTGCGAAGGCCACCTGCGTGACCGGTCGAGCCCGCGGCTTCAGTCGCCGGGCGGACGGCGTTGACGTGGCCCTGGCGCGCTGCCGAAGGCCGTTGCACCATTCGCCGCCAGCGACGGGGGCTGGGGCGTGCCCCATCGACGTTGCACACGCCCTGGTTGTGCCGCCCGCCCGTGCAGACGCGCTTGCGCATGCTATACCGCGCTGGTGGGGAACGGGTGACGCTCCATCTGGAGCGCGAGGAGCGCATCGGCCCTGCGACCGATGGCAACGCGGCGAAGGCCTGGTAGACTACGTCCAGGACCCGGCGATGAAGCGACAGACGTGCCGGGCCTGCCAGCTCCAAATTCCCCACTGTCGCTCCCCGTATCACCCCCAGCGGCTGCCTTTCGGCAGCCGCTTACCACGTCTGGCGCAGCCGGCGATCTGGATCATGCCTCTAGCGCGAGTGTTGGGAAGCCGTTATACTATAGCGTGCGCGCCGACACAGGCGTGAGCAACTGGATAGGCGCCGTCGCCACATGCCCGCGCCGGGCGGAGCAAGGAGCTGGCGAGGAGGTTGTGAGTGTTACAGCCAGAAGATCTGCCGCCGACAATTGAGGGCTTCACCCAGCGCGAGTACGAATTGCTCCGCCGAGAACTGGCCGAGGCGCAGGCGCTCAACCGCGGGCTCCGCCGGCAACTCGAGAAGGCGCTGGCGGCCGCCAACGAGGCGCAGCGCGCCCACGCCAAGATGGTCGCCACGCTCACCGAGACGATGCGCGAGAACACATCGCTGGCCCACGAGCGCGATGCCTGGCGCGCGCGGGCCCAGCGGCTCGAAGCCGGCAGCCCAGGCGAGGCGGGGAGCACGCAGCCGATCGACATCAGCGGGCTGGCGGGGCAGATCAGCGAGGACGAGATCAACGCCATTCGCAAGGCGATGGCCCGTTTGCATCACCCCGACCTTGGCGGCGACCCCGAGCGCATGAAGGCCTGGAACGCGGCCCTGGACCGCATCTGTGGGTCATAGAGAGCCTGACGTTCCATCCCCACGACCGGCTCGTGGAAGTGTAGCGGCCCGGCAGCTCTGGAAGTGAACGCCAGCTGCTCAGCCAGGTCCGACACCTCATCTCAGCTTTCGGCGGTGGCGAGCGCATCACTGAGGCCAGTACGCAGCTTGGCGAGCAGGTTGCGCAACTGCTGCTGCTCGGCCTGGTCGAGCAGGCTCATCCGACGCTCGACGGCGGCGCTGTGCAGCTGACTGGCGGCGTCGCGCAGGGCCAGACCGCCGGGGGTGAGCAGCAGGCGCTGCGCGCGGCGATCGGCGGGGTCGGGCGTGCGCCGGACGAGGCCGTGAGCCTCCAGCCGGTCGACCAGGCGGGTGATGGTACTCTTCACGCAGAGCAACTCCGCCCCGATGTCGGTCAGCCGGCGCCCCTGGGCAACATCGAGATGCTCCAGGACGGAGAACTCGAGGGGCGAGAGGTTCAGGCTCTGGAGCACACGCCGGTCACCGTCGTCGAGGAGGACATAGATATCGTGGATCAGGCGGTGTTGCTCGTGGGCGATCGAGGGCGACGCGCGCGACGACATAGGCTCAACCCTCGGCGACGCAACTGTTGCAGTTGCAATCGATTATAGAAAGGGCGATCCGGCCCGTCAAGGCGCGGAACGGCAACCGACAGTTGACACCGCCCCCCCTGAGCGGTAAAATATGCTGCGTTTTACATAGATTTGCAGCTATTTGCAGTGACTGCTGCAGGAGCCTGGAAGGGTCCGGGGATGTTCCAACTGGCCGGGTTGTGGATGGCCGCCGCCACGTTCCTTGGGATCTGGTGGGGCCACGTCGGTGTACGCTGGCTGGAGGCCCATCGTGTGCGGGTTGGCCCACCGGCCGCCGTATTGAGCATCCTCGGGATCGCCCTGAACCTGTATGCCCTGGTCGCGCCGAACCTCACACTGGCCGGGGTGAGCAGCATCGTCGGGATCACCCTGCTGTGGGATGCCTTTGAGCTCTTTCGCCAGGTAAAGCGGGTTCGCGCTGGCCATGCGCCGGCCAATCCGGCCAATCCGCGCCACGCGGCGTACCTGGCAGCCGGGGGGCGAGCCACCACGGTTGACCTGCTGGATCGCGAGCCGAGTGGGAGCCCGGTACACCAGGGGCCGTACGAGGGCCACACACGGCCAGCAAGCCACGCCGGCCCGCAGCGGCAATCGGCCGCCAGCACCGATTAGCGCAGCGACGAAGGGAGCATGCGACGATGAACTGGGGTGGCCTGGCGCTTGGCCTGTTCAGCTTCGGCATCATTGGCTTCGGCTTCTACTGGGTGATCCGCCTGGAGTACTACCTCGGCTACCTGTGGTGGCCCTACCCGCTGGCCCTGGGCCTGCTGCTGATTGGCGGATCGCTGTTGGTGCCCAACGCCGGCTACTCGGCCCTGCTGGGCATCACCGGCGCCTCGTTCGTCTGGGGTGCGACCGAGCTCAAAGAGCAGGCGGTACGGGCCGAGCTAGGCTGGTTCAAATTCAACCCGGGGCGCAAGCCCGATCCGCCGCTGGCACGGCTGATCCGCCGCATCAAGGCGCCGCATCTGTAGCGCCGAGGGCTTCACACGGACACGGACGACGAGGTATGATACACACCTCGTCGTCCGTGTCGTTGTGCCAGGAAGTCCATGAGGGAACGCGAGGAACTGGCCGGACTCAAACGAACGCTCCGCCGGCAGGCGATCGCCCGGCGCAACGCGATCGACGATCGCGCGGTGCGCAGCGCGGCTATCTGCGCCCGCCTCGCGGCGCTACCGCTCTTCCGCGCAGCGCCGTCGATCCACTGCTACCTGCCGATCCGTTCGGAGGTGGATACGCGCCCGCTCATCGCAGCGGCCCTGGCCGCGGGCAAAGCCGTGGCGATGCCAGTGGTCAGCGAGGATGGAACGCTGCTGCACAGCTGGATCGACCGGCTTGATGAGACGGCCTTTGCCGCCAGTGTTCTGGGCACCGTCCGGCCCCACCACCTGCGCCCGGCCCTGCCCGGTAGCTGGGCGCTCACGGTCGTCCCGTTGCTTGCCTTCGATCGCCGTTGCTACCGGCTCGGCTATGGCAAGGGCCACTACGACCGCCTGCTGGCCCAGGTCAGCGGCGCGATGATCGGTGTAGCCTTCGCCGCCCAGGAAGAGCCGCGCCTGCCCCACGAGCCCCACGATATTGCCCTCGATTTGATCGTCACCGAGCACGAACTGATCAGCCCCGGGCAAGCCTGACACTCCGGCCTTCAGGAGAGCCGAAGCTTTCACCTAAAGACGCATCAAGCCCCCCTGGTCGTATGACCTGAAACTCCGGCTTTCAGGAGAGCCGAAGCTTTCACCCTATGGGCCGCTCGTCCGACGCACCGCGCTGCGGGCGAATACGTCGGCCTGACACGCGCCGCGGCCGCCCCGCCACCACTCGCGGGGCGCATCGCCCCCGCACCCCCGGCACCTCCGGGGCGCTGCCCCGGCCCCATCACAGCCAGCGGGGCGCTGCCCCGGCCCCCTCACAGCCAGCGGGGCGCTGCCCCGGCCCCATCACAGCCAGCGGGGCGCATCGCCCCCGCACCCCCGGCACCTCCGGGGCGCTGCCCCGGCCCCATCACAGCCAGCGGGGCGCTGCCCCGGCCCCATCACAGCCAGCGGGGCGCGCCGCCCCCGCACCCCCGGGCCGGGGGCCTGCCCGGCCCCCGGCACCCCCGGCCAAAGGGGCTCCGCCCCTTTGGAAACCCCAAAGCCCACGCCCGTCCCGACCGATCGCGGCCGTGCTGCATGCCTCAGACCGCGCAGCGGT